>VFQR01000979.1_pt1 | contig 26479 bp, 27 predicted proteins | sample 3512321 | NCBI WGS metagenome assembly VFQR01 (sample SAMN10412374, study PRJNA504923) | tailings metagenome | isolation source: Relicate 3 Philex TSF1 revegetated site | place: Philippines: Tuba, Benguet | collected 2017-08-29 | reverse complement strand
GAAGGTGGCAACGGCAGCCATGGGACCTACTCCTTTCGGGGTTGCGAGAATCGAGGTTCGTAATCACGAACTTCTGCGCAAGAGGTAGGGATTGCGCGTATCGCGTGTCAAGCATAATGAGTTCGGAAAACCGAACCCGCCGGGTTGAGGGAGAGACGCTGTGCCGACACCCCTGGGGAACCGTGTCCGCGAGCTGCGGCGGAAGCGGGGTCTGACGCTGGAAGGGCTCGCCGCGAAGATCGAGTCGAGCAAGAGCTACGTTTGGGAGATCGAGAACAAAGACGTCGCCCGACCATCGGCAGAAAAGCTCAGCCTGATCGCGGCGGCACTAGAGACGACGACGGATTATCTACTCGGCGCGGAGGCGGTGACGGAGGTGGACGCGACCGACGCGGCGTTCTTCCGGCGGTACCAGGAGATGGATCCGAAGGCCAAAGAGAAGCTGCGCGAGATGCTCAAGATCCTTGACGATAAGGATCCATGAGCGCGCGTGCTGGACGCTCCGCCACCCGCGCAGCGGCTGACCTCTCGCAGGTCATTCGAGCAGTGCTGGGCGATGCGCGCTTCCCGATTGACGTCGAAGCCTGGGCTTTCGAGGTGTCGCGTCAGCAGCCCGACCCGATCGAGAAAATCCAGAAGGTCGCCATCGACGGGTTCGACGGAATGCTGCGTCCGCATCCCACACGCCAAGCATGGCAGATCCTCTATGCGGAGCAGCCGCGCTATCCCGGGCGGGAGCGATTCACCCTTGCGCACGAATTCGGCCACTACCTGCTGCACAGACAGGATCTGCAGCCCGGCGGGGATACGGGCGACACCCGAAGCGAGGAAAGCGCATACCGGTGCCTGCCGCTCCACATGGATCGGTGGAAGGAGCAGGAGGTGCGCCGCGAGGACGAGGCCGACACCTTTGCTTGTCACCTGCTGATGCCGTTCGACGACTACCGCGCGCAGGTCGGCGACGCGGAGATGTCTGGCGCCCTGCTGACGCACATTACGGATCACTACGGCGTGTCGCTGACGGCCGCAGTGCGGCGATGGATCGAGTTCACCGACAAGCGCGCCGCCATGGTCGTGGCGCGCGATGGCTTCGCGCTGTGGGGGCGCGCCAGCAAGGCGGCATATCGGAGCGGCATCTTCATCCGATCGGGTATGGAGATCCCTGAGAAGTCGCTGGCAGGGACAGGTCAGGGCGGATCGCTGGCGACGACCGGACGGCCGACCTCGCTACCTGCCGGGGTCTGGACTTTTTCGCGCGGCTCCGAGCCCGTGAAGGAATTGACCTTCATCGCCGAGCGGCTCGGCGTGTCGCTGACGATCCTGCAGTTCGAGCAGACCGGAGGATATCAGCTCGAGCAGGACGATGAGCCGTGGGACAGCTACGATCAATTCGTGCGCAGGGCTGGCGATCGATGAGCGACTGAAGCGCCGCTGATCATCGTCGGTGGGGGCGCTCACTTTCGATTCGCGGAGCGGCCGATAACGCGATGCGGACGGGTGACTTGGCGGCGTCCTGCGTGGGATTTCGCAGCCGTTCCTTTGTAGCCGCACGTCTTCTCTAGCGCGCTGTTTTCGCTGTTCTTTTTGGTTGGGCGGTCCATTTTGCCCCACAGCCATGTCGTCGCTCCCTCCGAACATCCATCTGCCGCCCCACCTGCGCGAGGTCTGTGACCTGCTGGCCCGGGGCCTGCTGCGGCTCCGCAGCCGCGCTGCCGAGGATCTCGCGCGCGACGCCGAAGATGCCCGGGGGCTGGGAGACGTTCGCCTACACTCCACCGCCGGGCAGCGCCGTCATGCGAACCCCAACAGAGAGGGAGTCGCATGACCCGACGATCCACAACCCAACGCCGGCAGCTGTCTGCAGCGCCGCCGGCGCCCACCGTCCCGAAGATCCCGCCCGCGCAGGTCCTGCCGCGCCTGGCGGCGCTGCAGACCGCCACGGCCGCCGAGCTGAAGGAGCAGTGGCGGGCCCTGTTCGGCAAGGAGCCGCCGCCCTTCAACCGGCCATACCTGGTCAGTCGGCTGGCCTACCGCATCCAGGAACTGGCCTATGGCGGGCTGAAGCCGGAGACGCGGGCACGGCTCGAGGCGTTGGGTGAGCAGCTCGACGGCGGCAACGTGGTGCTGCGACGGATCCGCGCCGACAGTCGGCCGCTACCCGGCACGCGGCTGGTGCGCGAATACGATGGCGTGCAGCACGTGGTGACAGTGCGCGCCGACGACTTCGAGTACGAGGGCCGGCCCTATCGGTCGCTTTCCGCCATCGCGCGGCACATCACCGGCACGCGCTGGAACGGCTGGGTGTTCTTCGGGCTGCGCCAGCCGGGAGCCTCGGCGTGAGGACGCGCGCCGCCGCCGGCACGGCGATGCCGGCCACCACGAAGAAGCTGCGCTGCGCGGTCTACACGCGGAAGTCCACCGACGAGGGTTTGGACAAAGAGTTCAACACGCTCGACGCGCAGCGAGAGGCCTGCGAGGCCTACGCGGCCAGCCAGCGCGCCGAGGGCTGGGTGCTGGTGCGCGACCGCTACGACGATGGAGGCTTCTCCGGCGGGACGCTGGACCGGCCGGCACTGAAGAGGCTCCTGGCCGACATCGAGGCAGGGCTGGTCGATGTCATCGTCGTCTACAAGATCGATCGCCTGTCCCGCTCGCTGATGGACTTTGCCAAGCTGGTCGAGACGTTCGAGGCGCACCGGGTCACGTTCGTTTCCGTCACGCAGAGCTTCAACACGACGACCAGCATGGGGCGGCTGACGCTGAACATCCTGCTGAGCTTCGCGCAGTTCGAGCGCGAGGTGATCGGTGAGCGGATCCGGGACAAGTTCGCCGCATCGCGCGCCCGCGGCATGTGGATGGGGGGCAAGGTGCCCCTCGGCTACGACGTGGTCGCCCGCAAGCTGGTGGTGAACGAGGCGGAGGCGCCACGGGTCCGGCGCGTGTTCGAGACTTTCGTCGAGACGGGGTCGGGGATCGAGACCGCCCGCCGGCTGCAGGCCGAGGGCGCCACCAGCAAGTCGGGCCGGCCGCTCGACAAGGGGGACGTCTACAAGCTGCTGAACAATCGGACGTACGTCGGCGAGGCCGCGCACAAGGGGCAGGTCTATCCTGGCGAACATCAGGCCATCGTTCCGCGCGAACTCTGGGACCGTGCGCACGCGGTCCTGCAGGTCAGCCCGCGGAGCCGGGCGGCGCAGAATCGGCAGCACGCACCGGCGCTGCTGAAAGGGTTGATCTTCGGGGTGGACGGGAGGGCGCTGTCTCCGACGCACAGTGTGAAGAACGGCCGGCTCTATCGCTACTACGTCGCGCAGCGCGTCTTGAAGGGCGACGCTGCCGGCGACGGCAGTATCGTACGTCGGGTGTCCGCCGCGGAGATCGAGGCCGCGGTCGTGGACCAGGTGCGGGCGCTACTGCGGCAGCCGGAGATCGTGGTCGGCACCTGGCTCGCGGCACGGAGAGAGACGCCGGACATCACTGAGGGCGAGGTGCGCGACGCGCTGCATAGGCTCGATCCGCTGTGGGACGAGTTGTTCCCGGCCGAGCAGGCGCGGATCGTCCGGGCCCTGGTGGAGCGCGTCGTCATTGGGCCGGAAGGCGCCGACATCCGCATGAGGGTCGAGGGGGTGGCCGGGCTGGTCAGGGACCTCGGCGCGGTAGCGCCGGCGGCGCTGAGGCCCGCGGCATGACGGCCGCGACGAGCATCACGGTGCGTGTACCGCTGAAGATCCGGCGGCGGCCGGGGCGGAAGACAGTTGTGACCCCTGCGCGAGCCGCCAGCACCGACACCGCCATTGCCACGCGCGCGGACCCTGCGCTCGTGAAGGCGTTGGCGCGCGCCTTCCGGTATCAGAGGTTGCTTGACGAAGGGCGGTACGTGTCAGTCACCGAGCTTGCGAGGGCGGAGAAGCTCGATCGCGGCTACACTGGGGCGATTATGCGGTTAACGTTACTGGCGCCCGCCGTCGTTGACGCGATAATCGATGGCAATGTGGTCGATGGGATGACGTTAGCTGATTTTGCTGGCCCGCTTCCGCTCGAGTGGGAGAAACAATGCCGCGTGAATCTTGGTGCGGCGGGTATACCGAGTGAAACACCGCGGTAGCGCGACGGGTGAGGTCCGCCTCTTCACGGTGGGCCTGGACACACCTGAGGGTCTATGACATACCGTCGGCATGCATGCCGACAAAACGTCTGACAGTGCGCAGCTTGAAATGCTTCGCGAGATTTTGCGCCTTCCGGACAGCTCCGATCACTTCGCCACGCGAGAGCAACGCGCCGGTGTCGCAAGCTACGTCATTCGCAATGGCTCGAAGACCCCCTACCTGATTGCAATTTTCACCGAAGGTCGAGAGATCCTGGAGCAGGAGGACATCCTTAAGGCTGTAATGGCTGAATATCCGACCGTCGCCGTTGGGGTGCTAGTAGATAAAAAGGTGAAATTCCTGCGCAAAAACCATCGAACGCAAGGGTTTGAGTACGTTTCGCGTATAGAGCCGGTGTCTCAAGCTACGGTTTCATTCATCTTGGCTCCTCCCTCCGATGTACAGCCTCATAGGAAAAGCCTGAAGCCTCTCGGCGACCGCCTTGAGAACATTTTGTTCGAAGTTCACAGTGCTTTGCGCGATGTAGATGGGCTTCATGCGCCCGACGCGTTGGATGAACTTTGCATGCTCCTTTACGCTAAAGTATCGGACGAAGAAGCAGGTCCTCGACTAGGGGAGTACCGCTTTCAGCGCGCACGATATCTGTTTGCCGAGGAATGTGCGGCTGAGGTACGCCGCCTCTATCTCGATGCGATCGAAAGCGACCGCACCGTGTTCGCTAACAGGATCCCCGGCTACGAACGGTCGCGTGGGGTTTTTCGCGAGCCGATTACGCTGTCCAGCTCGGCCATTGCGAGGGCAGTGGAGCTGCTTCAGCACTACGACATTTCCGGGTCGCCCGTAGACATCAAGGGCCGCGCTTTTCAGAACGTGCTGCTCCCGGCCATCCGCTCCGGGATGGGGCAGTACTTCACGCCCAAGCAGGTCATATCCTTTGTTGTGCAGGCCATGAACCCGAAGGTAGGGGACCTCATAATGGACCCGTTCTGCGGGTCCGGGCACTTCCTCACCGAGGCTTTGGATCACGTCAGAAGGACGCGCGCTGCGGAGGACAAAGCGTTTCACGAGTTCGCCTTCACCCGGCTCCACGGCATTGAGAAGAGCGACCGCATGGTCCGCGTTGCCATGACCGATATGCGCCTTCATGGGGATGGCCACAGCAACATCCGCTGCGTCGATTCCCTGCTGCCGTTCGAGAACTACCCCGACCTGCACGAGGGATCGTTCGACCTGATCATGACCAACCCGCCGTTCGGGTCCGACCTGCCGGCGGAGGCAATCGCCCAGCTTGGCCCCTTCGAGATTGGGAACGGGCACGGGCGTCGGGGCACGTTACCGTTGGAGATCGTCGGCTTGGAACGGTGCGTACAACTCCTCCGACCAGGAGGAAGGCTCGCCATCGTGTTGCCCGACAGCGTCCTTGGAAACCGCAGCACGAGCTACGCCCGGGAATGGTTGTGGAGCAGGACCCGGGTGAGAGGGATCGTCAGCCTCCCTATCGAGACGTTCACGCCCTTTGGGGCGAATATCAAGACAAGCGTGCTCATCGCCCGGAAGATGGAACACGGGGAGCGCGCAGAGGCGGACTATCCGGTTTTCATGGCGGACATCGCGAACGTCGGGCACGACGCCGCAGGCCGCTCCATCCAGGGCAGTGAACTCACCGCTGCGGCGGAGGCCTTCGCTCAGTTCATCAACGAGGAGGGCTGGTGATGTGGGTCGGCAGAGTTCCGAGCGCCCAGCTTCGCGAGGCCGGGCGTTGGGTTGTGTCCTACTTCGCCAAGACGGGATCGTCGGTGGCTTCGGGCTTCCCCCTGCGAACGTTGCGGGAGGTGGTGCGTGAGCGGCAAGGGGCGACCGACCCTCAGCAGCTTGGCAACCAGTACATTTCCTATCTCGGTCTGGAGCACGTCCGCTCAGGTTCAGGCGAGCTTGTCGAGTTTGCGCAGCGTCCCGCGAACAGCGTCAAGTCGAGATCGAAGATATTCCGGAAGGGGGATGTGCTGTTCGGGCGTATGCGCCCGGAGCTGAACAAAGTCTATCTCGCGGAGGGCGAGGTAGAGGAGGGCATCTGCTCGACGGAGTTTGTCGTGCTGATCGCCTTGGAAGGGGTGCTAGTGCCGCGGTTTCTGCGGCACGTCCTCGCGTCTAGCTTTGTCACGGATCAGATCGGTCGCTTTCGCGGCGGCGCCGCGCTACCGCGCATTAACACGAGCGACCTGCTGAGTATCCCCATCCCGGTGCCGCCCCTGGACGTGCAACACAGCATGGCGGCCCAGCTTTTGGCTTTGGAGCAAGAGTTGACCATGTTGCGGCGCCGCGTGGAGGCACTGCCGACGCTTATATCGGAGGGCCTTAGTCAGGCGCTAATCGCCGGCAGCGACGATCTGGAACTGGATCAAGATCCGAACAAACCCGGGGCGAAGAAGGTTCGCAGTCTGTCGCGGTAGTCGGGAACGCTCCCACTGATGGCGTCTCGAATCTCTCCCTTATCTCCGGACTCCGATATGCCAAGCGACTTGGCAAAGGACCTCCACTCGCTGACCCCGTACTGATTAAGCTCTTCATCCGGGTAAAACTCGTGGATCAGGCTGATGTACTGGTGGCAAACGGCATTGTCCGCGCGCAGCTTGCGGAAAACGCCGCTCGCCTCTTTGCCACTCGTCTTTAGCATGCGCACCAGACCGCCGAAGTTGGCCGCGTAGTCGACCCCTTTCGGTTTGCGGGTCGCCGGCCCTGAGCGTCGTTCACGCTTTCCGGACTCATTGAGTGGCTCGCCGACGTGCGTGCATTTCGCTGGCGAGCATCCATCCGGGCAGGCGCCAGTCTCTACAAAGCTGCCGCCTCTGGCGAGGTGCAGCCGATCCCGCATGTGGATGATCGGAAGCGAGGGACCTAGGAAGTAGCTGTGGACCTTTGGCCAGACGTAGTGCTTGTCGTGCTCGGTCCAGGACCACAGCAGCACCAGAAGGTGGTCAAACTGGCTGGTTTCGGAGGCAAGGTTGGTGAAGTGACCTTTGGCCTCATCGACGCCCAGGTTCATCGACTTGGCTTCGATGCGGAAAAGCTCGCCCTCGCGCGACTCTGGCTTCCAGTCCGCTTCGCGGATGATGCACGCGAAGTCGGCCGGTTGGTGGTCGGGGAGCCAGACGAACTCGCATTCGCGCGCAATTCCGCCTTGGCCCGCCAAAGTGTTGTTCATGTAGTAGACCCAGAGCGCCTCAAGGAGGCTGCCCATTCCGCTTCCAAGCCGCCCTCCCCGCGTGCGGAAAGTCTTGGCGGTGAACTCGTTCATGCTAGCAATGACGTATGGCGCGTCCTCGCAGACGACCTTTACGGCGGCTTCGCTGAGTGCGGGGGCTGTGGCCATGATCTCACGCTGTTCGATTCGCGAGCGCAAATCTAGCAGGCTGATCTAGACTTGGCTGCCAGCGCGACCAGCGCCCATTGAGTGGTCCAGGTGGAATGTCCGTGGACCATCAACAGTCGTCCTGCTCCTGAGCGGGGGCGCGCGGTCGCCCAGCGACGAGTGCGGCCGGACCCGGTTTTTGCGCCGGGGCGCCTCCTCGATGAGCACCTGTGCCTATCGTAGGAGGCTTGGGGTTAGCCTCGGATTCGGCGTCCCGAGGCGATTGCACGAGCAGTGGGATTGCTGACTTTGGCCAAAGTGACGGCGGTAAAGATGGCGCAAAAACAAGGTGTTAGACCTTGTCGAATAAATCACCCTACCCCCAAGGTTCGGAGAGTCTCCGCCATTTCGGAGAGAAAAGCCGCCCTGATTCCGGCCTTGCACCGTCGAGGTCACGGCCGAAAACCGCAGGAAACCTGCGCCTCAGCGCGGTGCCCTGGCCAGGAGAGACAGGTTGTAATGAGACCGACTGGAGCGGGCGAAGGGATTCGAACCCTCGACCCCGACCTTGGCAAGGTCGTGCTCTACCCCTGAGCTACGCCCGCGCTCCTGCGTGCGCCGCGGCTTCTAGCAGGTTGAAGACGGATTGCAAGCGGCTGAGCCGCGCCGGGTTTGCCGGAGGCTATTCGGTGTTGGTGAGGCTGCCACGGGTGTGGCCTCCCGCGCGGCTGGCAGCCCGCATCCGCCTCGGCCGGCGCGATGTTGCCGAGCGGCTCCACAGGGCGGCTCCTGAGCCAGTCCACCCGTTCGAGGGCGGCGGACTCGCCAGCGTCCGCCGCCATGGCGGTGGCCGACGCTGCACCCACGCTCGCTCCCTCAGTCGCCGCCCGTCGGGACCGGCGCCGCCTCCAGGCCACAGCACGGTGCCTCGGCGGCAAGGTCCGGTTTCGCGGCGCAGCAGACGCCCTGCGGCGTCGTCGGCGTGCAGCAGGAAGCCGCGCTAACGCGCGCGCGCTCCGTCGAGCACACGCCGGTCTCTGGCAGGACGAGCTCGACGCGGCGCGCGGCCTCGACGTCGCCGGCCAGGTAGGCGGCGATGGACCGCACCTGCTCGTGGCCGGTTGCCAGCAGGAAGGTCGGCGCGCGGCCGTAGCTCTTCATGCCGGCGATGTAGAAGCCGGCCTCCGGATGGCGAAGTTCCGCCTCGCCATGCGGGCGCACCGTGCCGCAGGAATGCAGGTTCGGGTCGATCAGCGGCGCGAGCGCCGGCGTCGCCTCAACCGCCAGGTCCAGCCCGAGGCGAATCTCGCGCAGGAAGGAGAGATCGGGGCGGAAGCCGGTCGCGACGATCATGCGGTCGGCCTGCACTCTCCTGGTCCCACCCCCTTGCCGCCCGGCCACCGAGAGCGTGCCATCCGCCTCCGCGATGCGATCGATCAGGAAGGGCGCGAGCGCCGTCACGGCCCCGCTCTCCACCAGCGCCTGCGCCCGCGCGCCGAGTTCGCCGCGCTGGGCCAGGCCGTCGCGCGCGCCACCTCCGAAGTTCACCGCGCCGAGCGGCCGGCGGAACGCCCAGAGGATGCGCGTGCCCGGTGCCGCCTTCGCGAGTTCGACGAGATCCAGCACGGCATTCATCGCCGAATGGCCGCCACCGACGACCAGCGTGGTGCGGCCGGCATAGGTGGGGCGCTCGGCCCCGAGCACGTCCGGGATGCCGTAGGCGATGCGGTCCGCAAGGCGCGTCTCGCCCGGGGCCGGCATGCCATGGCTGCCGGCCGGATTCGGCGCATTCCAGGTGCCGGCGCAGTCGATCACGGCACGGGCCTCGATCACGTCGGTGCCGCGGCCGGTCTCGACGTGAAGGACGAACGGCGCCGCGTCGCGGCCTTCGCCGTCATGCAGGCGTCCGAAGTCGCGCCGCGCGACGCCGACGACGCGCAAGCCGGTGCGGATGCGACCGCGCAGCGCAGCGGTGGCGGCCAGCGGCGCCAGGTAGCGATCCACCAGCTCGCCGCCGGTGGGATAGGTATCGGGATCGGGCTCCGCCCAGCCTTCGGCCGTCAGCAGCGCCCGTGCGGCAGCATCCGTGTTGAAGGCCCAGGGCGAGAACATCCGCACATGCCGCCAGGCGCGGACGGCATGGCCGACCTCGGCGCCGGCTTCCAGGACCAGCGGCTCGATGCCGAGGGCGAGGAGCCGCGCCGCAGCCGCGAGGCCGATCGGCCCGGCGCCGATGATCGCGACCGGCAGCCTGGTCGCAGCGGCGGGGCCAGGTGTCGAGCCGGTGGAAGCGGCTGCGGGCCGTGAACAGCACGAGGTCATGGAGTCCTCCAGGCGCGAAGTTCTGATGTGTGATGCATCGAAGTTCGATGTATTGGCCGACAACAAACGACCAGGAAGCGCGTCACGGGCAACATGTGTCGCCTCCTGTGCGCTTCGTGCTCGCACGGTCGGCGGCCGCGAAGGCGCGGCCGACATCCTGCAACGCTGCCGTCGCGTCCATCCAGGCGTCGAGGGCGACGCGGAAGGCGGCGCGCCCCGCCTCGGTGAGCCGATAGACGCGGCGCTGCCGGCCCTGCACCACCTCCTCGTGCACGGTCACGAAGCCGCCAGCCTCGAACTCGCGCAGCACCGGGTAGATCGTGCCTTCCGTCGGCGAACAGCAGCCCCCCGTCGTCCGCTCGACGGAACGCGCGATATCGTAGCCGTGCATCGGCCCGTCATGCAGGACGCGCAGGATGAAGAACTTGGACAGGCCCATCTTGATCGTGCCCGCCCAATAGTCGCGGGAAGCGTAGTCCACGCGTGGCGCGGGAGTTGGGCTGAGGGCTTTCATGCGGTCCCTATATACCTTGATGTACTATGCATCAAGCCCAAAAATCCGTGCGGCGCCGCGTTGGCCGCGCGCGGGCGGATACGCCGCCGCGCGCGTCATGCCCGCATCTCCACGGCGAGCGCGGCTGCGGCGAAGCCAAGATGCGTGGAGGCATGCGCGAGCATCGCCGCGACGAGGTCGCGTCGGGCGAAGAGCAGGCCGAAGATGAGGCCCGCCACTCCGTTCAGCAGCAAGGTTCGGAGTACCGCCCCGCCTCCGGGGAGCGGGCCGGCCATGGCAAGCGCGGGCAGGTGGCTTGCGGCGAAGAGAGCAGCCGCGCCGATCGCCGCGGCGGGCATGATCCAGCGGCGCGTCCGGGCGCTCCGTCGAGCGACGCTCCAGTGGAGCACCACCGCCAGGAGACTCATCGCGAACCAGCGGAACATCACCTCCTCGACCATGCCGCCATAGAGCAGCCCCACGACAAGGCCGGCGGGATTCCACGCTTCGACGATGCTTGGCGGCAGGCGCGCCGCTGGCTGCCAGAGGTCGCGCAGTGCGTGGTCGGCGGCCGCGATCGCGGCGCCGAGCACGACGCCCGTCGCCACCTGCCCGGCGCGCGCACCGACCGGCAGGGGGGCGACGAGGCGCAGGCCGGCACGGGCGGCGAGCAGGCTGCCCGCGAAGGCGGCGAGGATCAGGAGAACGGCCGGCTGCAGCAGCACCGCCGCGGTCGGCGCGCCAGGCATGGCGGGCACCACGAGCCGCAGCGAGAGGATCGCGGGCAGGCACGCCAGCACAAGGATCAGCCCGCCGCGCAGCGCGGCGCGGCGGCTCGTCTTCCCGCTAGATGTCACGGCGCATCACCCGCCTGCCAGGCAGGGGCCCGCCGAGGATGGACGCGGCGAAGGGCGGCTCGAACTGCGATGTCGAGACATGCGGCGGGCAATGGGCCGGGCCCGCAGCGGAAATCCGCCGCGCCGCGCCCATGCCGAACAGCGGCCGCAGCACGGCGGAGCGCGCCGCCAGCGCCGCGCCCGCCAGGCTGAGCAAGCCCGCCGCGCCGGCGATCGTCAGGCCCTTCCAGAACGGCGCATCCTGCCAGTCGAACAGCAGCCATCCGATCAGGCCGATGACGGTCTGGTGGAGCAGGTAGAACGGCATGGACAGCGGCGCGAAGGCCGCCAGGGGCCGGATTGGCCGGGCAAGCCAGCGCCGCCCGGCGCCGAGCAGCGCGAGCAGGACGAGCCACGCCGCCGCCGTCCGCACGGCGAGGCGGGTCGGCGCCGCGAGCTCGAGCACGCCGAGCCCGCCGCGCGCAGCCGGCAGGCCGGCGAACCACAGGGCGGTGCCGCAGACCGCGAGGGCGGCGAACAGCGGCAGGCTCCGCGCGATGGCGGCCCCGACCGCCGGGTTGCGGCCGAACCACCAGCCAAGCACCACGAGCAGCCCATAATGCGCATGGTTCGCCCAGTCCGACACCAGATCGTGGCTCCCCGGGAAGCTCGGCCGGAGCGCGACCTCAAAGGCGAGGAGCGGTGCGACGGGCAGGAGCAGCCGCCAGGGGCGGGCCGCGATCCAGCCTGCCAGCCTCGCGCCATCGCCGCCGCGCGAGACCAGCGCCAGCAGCACGGCGTAGAGGAACAGGTAGGGCAGGAACCAGAGATGGTGCCAGGAGAGGTTGGCCGCCGGGTAGCAGCAGACGAAGGCCTGGGGCAGGAACTCGACGAAACCTCCATCGAAGACCGGCGCGCTCTGGCGCAGCGGCGCGCGCGGTGTCACGCGCTCCACCCAGACTTGCGGCGGCACCAGGAGGAGGATGCCGAAGCCGAGCGGCAGGAGAAGGCGCGCGACCCGCTCGCGCAGGAAGGCCGAGGGGCCCCGCGCCTCGAGCGCGCTGGCGGCCGCCAGGCCGGCGAGCAGGAAGAGCAGGGGCATCTGCCAGAGCTCGATCGCGCGCAGCAGCGCGGCGGCGGGTCCGTAAGGGGCGTCGGCGTCCTTCATGTGCCACGGCGTCGCGTCGAACAGCCGCGCGGTGTGGAAGGGGACGAGCATCAGGACGGCGAGGCTGCGCAGATTGTCCACGTCGTGGCGGCGCGGGCTCGACAGGGGTGGCATGCGGCACCTATAATGAATGTATGAATCAATCATTCAGCGAATCGGCGAGCCATGCAACGCGCAAGGGCCCGCGCCCCGCGCCGGGCAGGCTTGCGGCCATCGCAGAGGCCGCCGCCCGCGTCTTCACGCGGCAGGGCTTCCGGCTGTCGCAGGTCGCCGACGTGGCGCGCGAGGCAGGGGTGGCCGCCGGGACGGTCTATCTCTACGCGGCCGACAAGGCGGCACTGCTCGATCTGGCGATCCGATCGGCCGCCGGTCTCCCGCTGCAGGAGGATGGCGAAGGGCCGATCCAGCCCGATCTGCCTGCCACGCTGTCGGCGGCCATCGGGCCGCGCCTGGCCTTGCCGCGCATCACCGCGGCGGCCGCGAGCGAGGCCGACATCTCGGTCACGCCGCGCGCCTTGCTGGAGGAGCTCTACGACCTGCTGGCGCGCGAGGCGCGACTGATCCTCCTGCTCGACCGGCTGGGCGCCGAGGTGCCCGAGATCCGGCGAGCCTATGCGGCGGGCTTGCGGGACCGTGCGCGCGCGGATTTCGCCGCCGCCGTGGCGCATATGGCCGCACGCGGCATGCTGCGGCAGGACCTGGATACCAGGATCGCGGCGCGTGCCGTGCTCGAGATGGTGGCCTGGATGGCCATGCGCCGGCCTCGCGACGCGGACGCGTCCGCCGACGAAGAGGCGCTCGCCAGGGAGACAACCCTGCGGCTGGGCGAGGCTGCCCTTTCGGCCCCGACGCGGCGAGACGCGACCATGCAGTCCAGGGGTGCACGCCCCGGCGGGTAGAGCCTCTTCAAGCGGCGAGACGAGGAACCAAGCCACATCGTCAGGCGCGTGGATCGGGCTGGACCAAGGATCCCGTCCGGCGCGCGCGCCGCGCGGGCAGGACAGCCGCCATGCTCAGCGCGGCATCAGCACCCAGAGCCGGGCCGGGTCGCGCATCCGCCCGGCGCGCTCCGCCGCCTCGGCTCCCCAGCCGGTGAAGAGGTCGGCCCGGGCCGGGCCGCGGATGGCGCCGCCGGTGTCCTTCGCGACCGTCAGCCGGCGCAGCGGCGCATCCGTCAGCGGGTCGCGCCCGCTGACCCACACGGGCAGCCCGAAGGGGACGAAGGCGCGGTCCACCGCGAGCGCGCGCATCGGCACCAGCGGCACGCCGAGCGCGCCGATCGGGCCCTCGTCATCGGCCAGTTCGACGCGGCGGAAGAAGACATAGCTCGGGTTGCGCGCCATCAGCGCCTGCGCCTCCGCGCCAGGCGCGCCGAGCAGCCAGGCGCGGATCGCCTGCATCGAGATGGTCTCGCGCGTCAGGATGCCGCGTTCCAGCAGCCCACGCCCGATCGGCCAATAGGGATGGCCATTGGCGGCGGCGTAGCCGACGCGGAGCAGCCGCCCGTCCGGCAGGCGTACCCGGCCGGAGCCCTGGATTTCCAGGAAGAAGGCATCCACCCGCTCATCCACCCAGGCGATCACCGGGGCGCGGCCTTCCAGCCGGCCGGCCGCGATGCCGGCGCGGTCGGGCAGCGGGTGCAGCCGCCCCTCCCGCACCTCTCCCACGATGCGACGGCCGGCGAGGTCGGGGGCGAAGGCGCCGAGATCCACCTCGACCAGGTTGGGCGGGCGGCCGAGCAGAGGAACGGGGAAGCGCGGCGAGCGGGTCAGGCTGCCGCGCAGCTCCGGCTCGAAATAGCCGGTGAGCGTGTCCTCGCCGAGCGGCACGGGCCGGAAGCGGCGTTCGAGGAAGGCGCGGGCGGCGGCGGCATCGCCGGGCGGGACCGTCGCGGCCTCCGCGCAGAGCGGCTGCATGGCGCGGGCGGGCACTCGGGTGCGGTCATCACCGCCGAGCGGCAGCGCGGGCGCCATCGGGCCGAGCGCGCGACAGGCGGAAAGAAGGGCGGGAATGGCCTCGGCGTGGTTGTCCTCGGCCCAGCCTTCGAGCGGCGCGAACTCAGGATGCGGCAGAGGCGGAGGCGGCGGCAGCGGGGCGTCCTGCGCGGCAGCGCCGAGGCTCCAGCACAAGGCCAAGACACCCAGCAGCCCGCGCCGGCGCATCCGGCGCGCGCCTCAGCCCGATCGCGTCGCCACGAGCTTCCAGGTCGGGTCCTCGCTGCGGAGGTCGCGCTGGAAGGTCCAGATGTCCACGAGCTCGGTGACCGCCTCGGCCCCCGACACCACCGCGCCGTCGCGCGCGGTCGTCAGGTTCACCTGGTCGGAGGTGAAGCGGACGGTGACATCAGCGACGGTGCCGCGCAGGTCGGCGGCTTCGATCGTCGCCTCCTGCATGGCGCGCACCTCGCTGCGCTGGGTCTCGCCCGCCTGCTCGCGGCGGGTGATCTCGCCCTCGAAGCCGGCATAGGTGTCGTCGGAGAGCAGCATGCGCAGCGTCTGGCGGTCGCCGCGGGCGAAGGCGTCCACGATCATGCGGAAGGCGCCCTCGGCGCCGTGCAGGAAGCCCATCGGGTCGAAGGACGGGTCGGCGCCGCGGATGCGCGCGAGCGCCTGGCCCACGGGGCTGCGCGCATCGGGGACGATACGGCGCGTGCCATCGGCCGGCAGCTGCGCCGGCGGGAGATCGCCCGCGGCGTCGGCGGGCGCCGAGCGCACCGGCTCAAAGGCGCCCGGCGCGTCCCGCCGCGGGCGCTCGAACCCGGTGCGCCGGCCCAGCACGCTCCGCAGGCGGAGCACCAGGAACAGCGCCACCATCCCGAACAGGATCAGGTCAACCGGAAAGCCGCCCGACATTGCCAACTCCTCATCCGCCCATCACTTAGGCTGTGCGGGCCCTCACCGCAACGCCGGGGTTTGCAAACGGGTTGCAGGGGCGGGCCGGCGCCTGTTATCGGCGGGTCCTTTCCGACACGTTCAGGGGGCGCGATGATCCTGTTGCGGCACGGGCAGAGCGAATTCAACCTGCATTTCACCGCGACGCGCAAGGATCCCGGCATCAAGGATCCGAAGCTCACCCCGCTCGGCCAGGAGCAGGCGGAGGCCGCGGCGCTGGCCATCCCCGAGCGGCACGAGGTGCGGCGGATCATCGCCTCGCCCTATACGCGGGCCTTGCAGACGGCGGCGCCGCTGGCGCGGCGGCTCGGGCTGCCGGTGCTGGTCAACCCGATCGTGCGGGAGCGCTACGCCTTCACCTGCGACATCGGCAGCCCCGTGACGCATCTGCGCGCCGCCTTCCCGGAGGTCACGCTGGACCATCTCGAGGAGGTCTGGTGGCCGGAGATGGAGGAGCCCGCCGACCAGGTCCTGGCCCGCGCCGCGCGCTTCCGGGGCGAGATGGCGGCGCTGGAGGACTGGGCCCACACGGTGGTGGTGAGCCATTGGGGATTCATCCTGTCCATGACCGGGCAGAGCGTCGCGAACGGGCAGTGGCTGCCGTGCGATCCGCGGGAGCCGGCGTTGGACGAGGTGAGCTGGAAGCATCACTAGCCATGGCCCTCCCCCGCAATGCGGGAGAGGGAGGAGAAGGGCCGGGCAGGAGGCGCTAGACCGCCCCCCGAACGGCCCCCACCACCCGCGTCACATCCTCCTCCGTCAGATACGGATGCATCGGCAGCGAGAGGATGCGCCGGCACAGCATCTCGCTGACCGGCAGCGGCGGGGCGTTGCTGATCGCGCCGGCATGGGCCGCGGCATAGGCGGGCTGGTGGTGCAGCGGCTTCGGGTAATAGACGCCGCTCGGAACGCCCTGCGCCTTCATCGCGGCCTGCACCGCGTCGCGATCCGTGCCCTCGGGCAGCAGCACCGAATAGAGGCCCCAGGCATGGTCGGCGCCTTGCGTCGCGGTGGGCACCTGCACGGACTCGCCGAGTCCCGCCGCATACCAGCCGGCAATCCGCTTGCGGGCCTTCAGCTCATCCTCCAGCAGCGCGAGCTTGGCGAGCAGGATCGTCGCCTGGAGCGTGTCGAGCCGGCCATTCATGCCGGTGCGCAGCACCTCGTAGCGGTGCTTGCCCTCGCCATGCGTGCGAAGCTGGCGGTAGAGTTCGGCCTTCTCGGCGCTCTCGGTCAGCAGCGCGCCGCCATCGCCGTACGCGCCGAGCGTCTTGGTCGGGTAGAAGCTCAGCGCCGCGGCCCCGCCCCAGCGGCCGAGCCGCTTGCCATGCAGCCCGCCGCCGAAGGCCTGCGCGGCGTCGTCAAGCGCGAACATCCCCTCCCGCGCGCAGATGGCCTCGATGGCGGGCCAATCGGCGGCGAGGCCGAAGAGGTCCACGCCGATCACCGCGCGCGGCGTCAGGCGCCCCTGCTGCTTCACCAGGGCGAGGCGGCGCTCGAGGTCGGCGATGTCGAGGTTGAAGGTGACGGGGTCCACATCCACGAAGACCGGCGTGGCGCCGAGCACCAGCGGCACCTCGGCCGTCGCGGTGTAGGTGAAGGCCGGCAGGAACACCGCGTCGCCGCGCCCGATCCCCTCCGCCATCATGGCAATCTGGAGCGCGTCCGTGCCGGAGGAGACGCCGACCGCATGGGCGCAGCCGGCGAACTCGGCCAGCTTCTGCTCCAGCTCCCGCACCTCGGGGCCGTTGATGAAGGCGCCGCTGTCGAGCACGGCGGCGATGCGGCGGTCCAGCTCGGCGCGGATCAGCGCCTGCTGGGCCTTCATGTCGAAGAGCTGGATCGGGCGTGGGGTCATGGGGGCGGGGCATAGTCCCGAAGCCCGCGCCGCGCCAAATCACCGGGGGTTTCTCCGGGTTGCGGCCGCCGCGGAGCGGTCCAGAATGGGGGGATGGATGCGCTTCTGCTGGCCCGGCTCAACATCGCCATCGTGGCCGCCATCATCGCGGCGATCGGCGCGGTGCTGGCCTGGCTGGCGGGGCGGGAGGTCAAGCGCGCGCGGCGCGAGGGGACCGAGACCGAGATCGCCGAGGCGGTGCGGCAACAGCGAAGGGCGGCGCTGGGGGCGCTGGCCTTCGGGCTGGTAGCCGCGATCTGCTTCGTGCTGCCGGTGTTCGGCGTTCCCTAGAATCCGTTGGGCGGGCTGAACTCGGGCACCAGCCGCGAAAGCTCCGCCAGCGCGCCCTTGCGGTCCCCCGCCTCGGCCAGCGCGGCCACGCCATCAATGGCGCGCGCCATCTCCGCCGCGTCGGTCGTGCGCGGCACCGCGACCAGCAGGCCGGGGAAATTCGTGGGGTGGGGCGGTTCCTCACCGTGGAAGATTTCCTCGAACAGCTTCTCGCCCGGCCGTAGCCCGGTGAAGCGGATCTCCACATCCTCGTCGGGGCGGAGGCCCGCCAGGCGGATCATGCGGCGGGCGAGGTCCACGATCTTCACCGCCTCGCCCATGTCGAGCACGAAGATCCCGCCCTCCCGCAACTCGGGGGGCTGATCGGCGCGGTCGGTGGCGCCCACGACGCTGGCCTGCAGCACCAGCCCCACCGCCTCGCGCACCGTCATGAAGTAGCGACGCATGTCGGGATGCGTCACCGTCAGCGGCCCGCCGCGTTCCAGCTGCCGGCGGAACAGCGGCACGACGGAGCCGGTCGAGCCCAGTACATTGCCGAAGCGCACGGTGACGAGGCGCATGCCGCTGCTGCCCCGTGCCTCCCGATCCAGCGCCTGGCAATACATCTCGGCCAGCCGCTTCGATGCCCCCATCACGCTGGTCGGATTCACCGCCTTGTCGGTGCTGATGAAGACCATCAGCGATGCGCCGGCCTCGCGCGCCGCATCGGCGACGATCCGCGTGCCGAGGGCGTTGGTCAGCAGCCCCTCCAGCGGGTCGTTCTCCACCATCGGCACATGCTTGAGCGCGGCGGCGTGGAAGACGAGCTCCGGCCTGATCTCGGCGCAGAGCCGACGGATGCGCGGCTCGTCGCGCACATCGGCCAGCACGGCGCGGCGCGGCAGCTCGGGGTGGCGCTCGCGCAGTTCGAGATCGATCTCGTAGAGCACGTATTCGCCGTGATCGAGCAGGGTCAGGCTCGCCGGGCCCAGGGTCGCGACCTGGCGCGCCAGCTCGCCGCCGATCGTGCCGCCGGCGCCGGTCACCAGCACGCGCCTTCCCTGCACCAGCCGCGCCATGCCCTCGCGGTCGAGCGGCACCTGCGGGCGGTCCAGCAGCTCCTCGATCTCGATGGGGCGGAGCGAGAGGCGCGGCTCGGCCTCGCGCTCGCCCGGCCGGCGGCCGGCGGGGCGCAGCGCCGTCAGGCTCGGCAGGCGCTTCACCGGCACGCCGTGGCGGTCGCAGGCATCCAGCACGCCTTCCAGCGCCGCGCCCTGCAACTGCGCGGTGGTGATCAGCACCAGGCCGGGCAGCCGGCTTTCGTCGCGCAGCGTGTCGAGCACGGTGGCGGTGTCCTCGGCCACGCCGAGCACCTCGACGCCATGGATGCGACGCCCCGTCTGGCGCTCCCGCAGGGAGAGGATGCCGATGACGCGGTAGGCGACGTCGCGCTCCTGCTCCAGCGCGCGGATGATGAGGTCCGTGCCGTCGCCGGCGCCGACCAGCAGCACGGTCTGGGCGGGCGCGCCGGCCTCGGGGGCGCGGGCGTGGCGCAGCCGGTCGGCAACGCGGGGGATGCCGAGCAGCCCGCCCAGCACCAGGGCATGGATCACCGGGAAGCCCGCGCTCGGCGGCTGCCAGACGGGCAGCAGGGCCAGCACCAGCCAGACCAGCAGCGCGCCGCCCGCGGCCGCGCCGGCGGTCGCCAGCAGGTCCGGCATGGAGGCGAAGCGCCAGTATTGCCGCGAAAGGCCGAGCGGCCAGCCCACCAGGAGCGGCGCCGCCACGCCGAGCGGCAGGCCGAGCAGCCACCACAGGCCGGGCGGCCAGGCCCCCGGCGTGGCGAGCCAGATCGCGGCCGGCAGGGCGAGCGCGGCCGTGGCCGCCATCCGCACCCCATAGACCGGGCCCGAGATGGCCGGAAGGCGGGCTCCATGGCATCATCGCGCCGCCCTCAAGCGCCGGGCGCCGCCTCCGGCGGCTTGGCTCGCCGGACAACCGGCGGGCCGCGTTCGCGGCCTCGGCCTGCTGTGCAGGCCGCAGACCATCGAGAATTGGCCGCGCCACTGCGGCTGGGAGGAGGATGCGGAGCATGGCCGAGGGACGGCTGGTGATCGGGACGAAGCGCTACTCCTCCTGGAGCCTGCGCGGCTGGCTGCTGGTCCACATGGCGGGGCTGGATGTGGAGGAGGTCATCGTGCCCTTGCGGGCCGGCGTGACGGAGGCCATCCGCGCCGTCTCGCCCAACGGGCTGGTGCCCTATCTGGAGCATCGCGGCGCGAAGCTCTGGGAGAGCATCGCCATCGCCGAATACTGCGCCGAGTTTTCCCGGGAGATGTGGCCGGCGGATCGCGTCGCGCGGGCGCATGCGCGGAGCATCGCCGCGGAGATGCATGCGGGCTTCCGCGCGCTGCGGATCGCGATGCCGATGAATCTCGGGCGCGACTTCGCGGGAAGGGGCCGCACGCCCGAAAGCCTGGCCGATATCGCCCGCGTCGAGGCGATCTGGGCGGAGGCGCTGGCCGCGCATGGCGGGCCATTCCTGTTCGGCAAGTCCTTCACGATCCCCGATGCGATGTTCGCGCCGGTGGTTACGCGGTTCCTGACCTGGAACCCCGAGCTGTCGGCGGTGTCGCGCGCCTATTGCGACGCGATCCGCGCGCATCCGCTGGTGGATCGCTGGTACCGCGAGGCAGCGGCTGAACCGAAGGACTGGCTGTTGGACAAGTACGAGAACCCGGCGTGAGCACTGCGCTCGCCCTCGACCATGTTGGCCTCTGCGCGCGCGACCCCGCGCCGCTCTGGGCGATGTGGGAGTCGCTCGGCTTCGCGCTGTCGCCGGTCGCGCGCCAATCCGGGCGGCGAGCGCCGGATGCGCCGGTGGAGCTGTTCGGCACCGCCAATCGCTGCGCCTTCCTTCAGCACGGCTATGTCGAGCTGCTGGGCATCGAGGATGCGAACCTGTTCGCCAACGGGCTCGACCGGTTCCTGGCGCGCTACACCGGCATGCACATCCTCGCGCTCGGGATCGGCGAAACGGAGGAAAACCTGGCGCGGCTGCGGCGCGGCGGGCTCGACATTCCGGGCGTCGCCTGGCTGCAACGGCCGGTCGAGCCCGGCGGGCCAATCGCGCGCTTCGCCCGCCTGCCCTTCCCGGATGCGCCGGAAGGCCGGGTGCAGCTCGTCCAGCACCTGACGCCGGAACTGGTATGGGATGCGCGCTGGATGGGGCACCGCAACGGCGCGGTCGCGCTCGAAGCGGCGATCCTCGCGGCCGAGAACCCCGCCGAGACCACCGCGCGGCTCGCGAAGCTGGCGGGATTGCCGGCCGAGCCCGATCCGCTCGCCGGCTTCCGGCTCCGCCTGCCGGGCGCTGAGCGCGCAGCGGGGCCGCACAGTCGGAAGCTGGAGACCATCATCCGCATCCTGCCGGCGGAGGCGCTGCCGCGCGCGCTGCCCGGCGTGACCGCGCCGGCGCTGCCCTTCATGGCGGGCATGGTGATCCGCACCGAGGATGCGGCCGCCACGGCGCGCGCGCTGCTCGGGCCGATTCTTCGCGAGGTTCCCGGTGGCGTGATGGTGCCGCCAGAACAGGCCGGCGGCGCGGCGGTGGTGTTCGTGTGACCACCACCGAAGCCGTCAGCAGGTCGCTCCGCACCTATTACGCGCCGGGCCGCGCCGCAGCGCTCGATGCGTTCCATGCGCGCTTCCTCGGGCCAGGCGAGCTCGGCTTCGACATCGGCGCGCATGTCGGCGACCGCACCGCGAGTTTTCGCCGGCTCGGCGCGCGCGCCGTCGCGGTGGAGCCGCAGCCGCGTCTCGCGCGGCTGCTGCGGCTGCTGTTCCATCGCGATCCCGGCGTCACGCGCATCGCCGCGCTGGTCGGCGCCGAGCCGGGCGAGGCCGAGCTGCGGCTCAACACCGCGAACCCGACGGTGGCCACCGTCTCCACCGACTTCGTGGCGGCGGCCGCCGGCGCGCCGGGCTGGGAGGGCCAGGTCTGGGATTCCGTGCTCCGCCTGACGGTGACCACGCTCGATGCGCTGATCGCGGCGCATGGCATGCCCGACTTCGTGAAGATCGACGTGGAAGGCTACGAGGCCGTCGCGCTGGAAGGCCTTTCCGCCACGCCGCGCACCCTCTCCTTCGAGTTCACGACCATCCAGCGCGATGTCGCCGCGCGCTGCCTGGAACGGCTGGCCGCGCTCGGCTACCGCGCCTTCAACGCCTGCCTCGGCGAGGGGATGGAATTCGCGCATCCCGCGCCGCTGGACGCGGCGGCGATGGCGCGCTGGATCGCGGCGCTGCCGCACGAGGCCAATTCCGGCGATGTCTATGCCAGTTTGGAGCCGGGACGGCTGGCCGCGTGATCTCGCTCGCCAACCTGTCGCAGCATCTCGGCTTCGCGCTGCTGCTCACGCTGGTCTCGGCGGGCGTGGTGCGGCTGATGATCTCCGTGCGCATCCTCGATCATCCGAACGCGCGCAGCGCGCACAGCCGCGCGACGCCGCGCGGCGGGGGGCTCGGCGTGGTCGTGGCCTTCGTGCTGGGGATGGTCGTGCTCTACCAGGTCGGGCGCTTCGCGCGTGTCGCGGAGAGCCAGTTCCTTGGCGTGATCGGCGCGGCGGTCGCGATTGCCGCCGTAGCGATGGCGGACGATGTGCGCAGCCTCTCGGCGCGCTTCCGGCTCCTGGCGCAGGGTGCGGCGGCGCTGGTGGCGGTGGGGAGCGGGCTGGTAATCGAGCGCCTCGCCATCCCCTGGATCGGCGTGGTGGAGCTGGGCTGGTTCGGGCCGGTGCTGACGCTGGTGTGGATCGTCGGCTGCACCAACGCCGTGAACTTCATGGACGGGCTGGACGGGCTGGTGGGCGGCACGCTGCTGATCGTCTGCGCGGCGCTGGCGGCGATCGCTGTGGATCAGGGCGGCTGGTTCGTCTATGCGGCGGCGCTGTTCCTCGCCGCCGGCTTCGCGGGCTTCCTGCCGTTCAACTGGCATCCGGCGAAGATCTTCATGGGCGATGTCGGCAGCCAGTTCGCGGGCTTCATGCTGGCGGTGCTGGCGGTGGGCGCGGCGGGCTTCGACGGGCAGCAGATTTCCTTCCTGATCGTGCCGCTGCTGATGTTCGGCCTGCTCTTCGACGCCGCCTTCACGCTGGCGCGCCGCGCGGTGCAGGGTGCCCGGTTGTCGGAGGGACACCGGACGCATCTCTACCAGCTCGCGCAGCGCAGCGGCGTGCCGGTGCGCGCGGTCGCGCTGACGCACTACGCCTTCGCGCTGTTCCATGCCGCGCTGGCGGTGTTGTTTCTCCAACTGCCGTCGCCCCAAAAACCCTTCGTGGTGCTGCCGGCGCTGGCGGTGCAGGTGGCGTGGATGCTCTACGTCACGCGACGGATGCGCGGCGCGGGGGTTGGGTGGCGCTGAGCTACGCGATGACGAAATGCTCCGCCGTCAGGTCCGGCGCGCCGATGATGGTCGCGACATGCGCCGCGCCGAACAGGCTGACGCCCATGAAGAGCCGGCCAGTCACGCCATCGTAGATCACCGCGGCCGCCTCGCTGCCGAGCGTCGTTTCGGTGCCGAAGCGCAGCTCGATCGGCGCCAGCGCCATGTCCACGACATGGATGCGGTCATGCCGCGGATCGAAACCGGCCACGATGTCGGGAGCATCCGCGGCGTAAGGCTTGAAGCGCGACAGGTGAAACAGCACCACATCCGCGTCTTCGTCGTTCCCGAGCCGCAGCGTCGCCGCCCCATCCGCCGAGGCGCTCAGCGTGTCCGCGCCCATCCCGCCATTCAGCGTGTCGCGCCCGGACCCGTAAGGCGGGCCGTTCGGGCTGGAACCGCCATCTGCCAGCCAGTCATCCCCGTTGCCGCCGGCCAGATCGTCATCGCCGGGGCCGGCAAACAGCGTGTCGGCGCCCGCGCCACCCCAAAGCGTGTTATTGCCGTCGCCGCCGATGAGCAGGTCATCCCCGCCCTGGCCGAACAGCGTGTCGGCGCCGGCATAGCCAAACAGCGTGTCGCCGCCCGCGCCGCCCGAATAGGTGTCGGTGCCCGAGGTTCCGTACACCACCTCCGCCAGCCCGGTGCCCGCCCAGGCCGCCGCGATGCCGGGGTCGGTTGGGATCCAGAGGTCGAAGCGGGTAGCAAGGCTCTCGCCGGTTTCCGCGGTCTGCACCAGACGCAGCCGCCAATGGCCGGCGTCGAAAACGTGCGTGGCGTCGAGGTCTGGCGCAGCGAAGGTCTCGACCACGCCATCACCCCAGGTGATCCGCCAGCTGCTGGTCGCGAAGGACGAACCTCCAATTACGAAATCCCCTGGGACCTCGAGCGGGAAGATGTAGAGAAGCCGCGCGCTGACAGGTGGCTGGAGCGTAAACCAGGACATGCCGCTTTCTGTATGCGGGCGAAGGGGGGGTCAACCCTCGTAATGTCTAAATTCCCGGCACTATCAGCGTCAATTTCGTGACACCCTCTCCAACCCATTGCGCGCTCTCGACAATCCGTCCGTCAGGCGCCGCGCGGTATTGATTCGTGAAGGCGAGTCCCTCGCCGGCGCAGCGCTCCTCCACCCGCAGCCAGCCCTCCTCGGCCGCGCCGCGCAGCGTGCAGTTGAGCGCGACACCAAAGCGCATGCCCTCCGGCGCGCGATCCGGTCCTGACAGGTCCACGCTGCGCCGAGCCGTCACGTCCCGCCCGACCAGCGCGCGGACATCGGCAAGCGGATCGCGGCCGTCGAAGCGGGTCGCCATCAGCAGCGGGCCGAGCCCCGCGGTCGCCACGGCGCGCCCGTGTTCGAGCTGCACCGCGACCCCGTCCTCGCTGCGCCACAGCCCGGCCAGGCCCGGCACCGGGCGCAGCACCGCCTGGCGCGGCGCCGTCATGACCAGAGCCGGGCCCTGCACCGCCACCACCTGCGGCGGCTCCGACCGGAGGCCGCGCAGCGCGGCGCCGGCCGGCGTCTCGCCGCAGGCCGCGAGCGCCAGCAGCAGCAGCGCTAGGCCACTCTTCGCGTGCGCCATTGCAGCGCCGCCAGAGCGGCCAGCAGGATCAGCCCCAGCAGATGCGGCAGCGGCACGCCTTCGCCCAGGATCGTGGGCAGCAGCGCGGGGAACATCATCAGTACCCCTGCAGCCGCCATCGCCCAGCGCTCCGCCCCGTTCAGCCCACGCAACAGCCAGCCCTGGCAGGCGGCGGCCAGCGCCACCAGGCCGAGGGTCGAAATCGCGATCTGCCAGACGAAATCCGCCCAGCCCATGCCCTCGTTGAACTTCAGCAGCAGCGCGACGCCTTCCGGATCGGTCACGAAGACGAAGGGCAGCACGAAGGCGGGCAGCGTGTATTTCCAGGCCTGCCAGGTGGTGCGGTAGGGCCCGGCGCCGGTGATCGCGCTCGCGGCGAAGGGGCTCAGCGCGGTGGGTGGCGAGACCTCGCTCAGCACCGCGTAGTAGAAGACGAACATGTGCGCCGCGTAGTCCGGCACGCCGAGCTTCATCAGTGCGGGTGCCGCCACCACCGCGCAGATGATGTAGCTGGCCGTCACCGGCACGGCGAGGCCGACGATCCAGACGATCAGCCCGGTGTAGAGCGCCGTCACCACCAGCGATCCGCCGGCCGCCTGGATCGCGATGTCGGAAAATTTGAGCCCGAGCCCGGTCAGCGTGATGACGCCGACGATGATCCCGGCGCAGGCACAGGTCGCCGCGATGCCGACCGACTGCACCGCGCCGCCCGCCAGCGCGTCCACCAGCCTGCGTGGCGTCAGCGCCGTGTCGCGCCGCACATAGCTCAGCGCCACCGCGACGATCATGGCGTAGAGCACCGAGAGCGTCGCCGAGTAGCCGATCGCCATGAAGAAGACGATCGCGATCAGCGTGGAGAAGTGGAAGCCGTAGAGCCGCAGCAGCTTGCCCACCGGGTCCACCCGCATCGGCGCGCCGGAGCCGACATCGCCGGGCTTGCGCCGCGCGGCGATCCGCCGCTGGTCCAGTTCCACCATGAACAGCAGCGAGGCGTAGTAGAGGCAGGTGGGCACGATCGCCATCACCAGCACTTCAAGATAGCCGATCTTGAGATACTCGGCGATCAGGAAGGCCGCCGCCCCCATCACCGGCGGCGAGAGGATCGCGCCCATCCCGCCCGCGGCGAGCAGCCCGCCCGCGTCATCCGCCGCATAGCCCACGCGCTTCATCATCGGCCACGCCACCGTGCCCAGCGTGACGGTCGTGGCCACCCCCGAGCCGGACGGCCCGCCGAGCAGGAAGGAACTGAGCACCACCGTCCGCCCCGCGCTCGACGGCTTGCCGCCCGTCAGCGAGAAGGAGAAATCCACGAAGAACTTGCCCGCCCCGCTGGCCTGCAGGATGGCGCCATAGATGGTGAACAGCACGATCAGGCTCGCCGAGACATCCACCGCCGTGCCGAAGATGCCCTCCAGCGTGATGGTCAGGTGCGGCACCAGCCGCTCGGCGTCATAGCCCTGGTGCTGCCAGGGCGAAGGCAGGAAATTGCCGAAGAAGGCGTAGAGCAGGAACACGATGGACACCACCGGCATCACCGGGCCCGTGGCGCGGCGTGTCACCTCCAGCACCAGCGCGATCAGCATCCAGCCGACGACGAGATCCATCGGCTCGGGGAAGACATAGCGATCCTGCAGCTCGTCGCCGCCGGCGATCAGGTACCAGATGACATAGACCGCCGCCGCGATCAGCGCGGCATCCCACAGCATCAGCCGATGCCGGAACCGCCGCGCCGCCGGGAACAACGCGAAGCCCAGCACCAGCGCGAAGCCGACATGCACGAAGCGCAGCGTCGTCGTCGGCACGATGTCCCACGCCGCCCAGAGATGGAACAGCGACATCCCGAGCGCCACCAGCGTCGCCGCATGGCCGAGCAGCCCGGGAAGCCTGTTCTGCGCCCCCTCCTCCTGCTCGATCAGCTCCTCGACGCGCCGCGCCGTCGCCTCGTCCAGCGCCCCCGCGGGCACCTCCGGCGGCAAAGCCGTCCCGGTCACGCGGGCTGTTGCCTTCGCTGGGTGGGGCGCGCGGTTGGTTGCCGGGAGGGGCGTTGCCCCTCCCGGACCCACCCCACCAAAGGGCAGCGGCCCTTTGGAAACCCGTTCGATTTAGTGGCTTTCTGGGGAGGGG
>VFQR01000977.1_pt1 | contig 26547 bp, 28 predicted proteins | sample 3512321 | NCBI WGS metagenome assembly VFQR01 (sample SAMN10412374, study PRJNA504923) | tailings metagenome | isolation source: Relicate 3 Philex TSF1 revegetated site | place: Philippines: Tuba, Benguet | collected 2017-08-29 | reverse complement strand
GTAGCCTGTAGCCTGTAGCCTGTAGCCTGTAGCCTGTAGCCTGTAGCCTGTAGCCTGTAGCCGGAAATTCTCCCATGCCCATCCCCAGCGCGATCAAACTGCACAAGGCGTCGAAGACACTGGAGCTGCGTTACGGCGAACAGAGCTACTCGCTCAGCGCCGAGTTCCTGCGCGTGCACTCGCCGTCTGCCGAGGTGCAGGGCCATGGCAAGCCGATCCTGCAGACCGGCAAGCTCGGCGTCGGCCTCGAACGCATCGAACCGGCCGGCAACTATGCACTGAAACTGTGCTTCGACGACGGCCATGACAGCGGCCTGTTCACCTGGGATTACCTGCATGAGCTGGCCACCCGACAGGACCAGCTGTGGGCCGACTATCTGGCGCAGCTCAGCGCGGCCGGCAAGTCCCGCGACCCCAACGAGTCGGTCGTGCGCCTGATGCTCTGAAACGTCGCCCTCGGCCTGACTCGCCGGGCCCACGCCCCTGGTCATCGCATGCGCAACGGCCCACCCAGGGCGATTGCGCGACAAAGCCTCGCCCTAGAGCGTCCGCCTTGTGCACCTGCGGCGATCCCTGCAGTTAGGGCGCGTTTTCTAATCTATCGCTGCATACTCCTGCCCCATCGATCAGCTTGCTTAACTTCACAAACTCGGGTAACCAAGGAACTGGCAGGTTCCCTGCATTTGGCTGCGCCAGATGCAAAGAAAGATGCGGACTCGATCCGCCCCCGGTAACCCGAGCAGTACCAGGCCCTGTGTCGCCGTTCGCGCCAACACGCCGGTATTCGTCTCAGGACAATGGAGCGTCGTAGATGAGTGATAAGAACAACGAAGACCTGAAACGCCAGGCCTCGGAAAACACCCTGGGACTCAACCCGGTGATCGGTATCCGCGGCAAGGATCTCTTGACCTCTGCCCGCATGGTGCTCGCCCAGGCACTCAAGCAACCCTTCCACAGCGCCAAGCATGTCGCTCATTTCGGACTCGAACTGAAGAACGTCATGCTCGGCCAGTCCCAGCTCAAACCCGAGGACGGCGACCGTCGCTTCGCCGACCCGGCCTGGAGCCAGAATCCGCTGTATCGCCGCTACCTGCAGACCTACCTGGCCTGGCGCAAGGAACTGCACGACTGGATCGAGCACAGCTCGCTGTCCGAGCAGGACGCCAGCCGCGGCCACTTCGTCATCAACCTGATGACCGAAGCCATGGCACCCTCCAACAGCATGGCCAACCCGGCAGCGGTCAAGCGCTTCTTCGAAACCGGCGGCAAGAGCCTGCTCGACGGTCTCTCGCACCTGGCCAAGGACCTGGTGCACAACGGCGGCATGCCCAGCCAGGTGAACATGGAGGCCTTCGAGGTCGGCAAGAACCTGGCCACCACCGAGGGCGCCGTGGTGTTTCGCAACGACGTGCTCGAGCTGATCCAGTACAAGCCGATCACCGAAAGCGTGCATGAGCGCCCACTGCTGGTGGTGCCGCCGCAGATCAACAAGTTCTACGTCTTCGACCTGTCGCCGGACAAGAGCCTGGCGCGCTTCCTCCTGCGCAGCCAGGTGCAGACCTTCGTGGTCAGCTGGCGCAACCCGACCAAGGCGCAGCGCGAGTGGGGCCTGTCCACCTACATCGAAGCGCTCAAGGACGCCATCGACGTCATCTGCGCCATCACCGGCAGCAAGGACATCAACATGCTCGGCGCCTGCTCCGGCGGGCTGACCACCGCCTCGCTGCTCGGCCACTACGCCGCCCTCGGCCAGCCCAAGGTCAATGCCCTGACCCTGCTGGTCAGCGTGCTCGACACCCAGCTCGACACCCAGGTCGCCCTGTTCGCCGACGAGAAGACCCTGGAGGCCGCCAAGCGCCGCTCCTACCAGGCCGGCGTGCTGGAAGGCAGCGACATGGCCAAGGTGTTCGCCTGGATGCGCCCCAACGACCTGATCTGGAACTACTGGGTCAACAACTACCTGCTGGGCAATGAGCCGCCGGTGTTCGACATCCTCTACTGGAACAACGACACCACACGCCTGCCGGCGGCGCTGCATGGCGAATTCATCGAGATGTTCCAGACCAACCCGCTGACCCGCCCGGGCGCGCTGGAAGTCTGCGGCACGCCGATCGACCTCAAGCAGGTCACCTGCGACTTCTTCGTCGTCGCCGGCACCACCGACCACATCACGCCGTGGGACTCCTGCTACAAGTCGGCCCATCTGTTCGGCGGCAAATGCGAGTTCGTGCTGTCCAACAGCGGCCATATCCAGAGCATTCTCAACCCGCCGGGCAACCCCAAGGCGCGCTACATGACCAACAGCGAGATGCCGCTGGACCCGAAAGCCTGGCAGGAAAGCTCGACCAAGCACGCCGACTCCTGGTGGCTGCACTGGCAGAGCTGGCTGGCCGAGCGTTCGGGCGAAACCAAGAATGCTCCACGGGTCCTGGGCAACAAGAAATACCCGGCCGGTGAAGCCGCCCCGGGCACCTATGTACATGAACGTTGATCGTCAACCTCAACCGCAGCGGCACCGGGAAGTGCCGCACGCCACGACGGGTGAACCGGCGTGGCGAACCAGGTAATCCCTGGTAATCCTGGAGACGGCCCGGACGGCCCTCTCCAGCGCTCAACTCCACAGGGGCTGCGCCCATGCCGCAACCATTCGTATTCCGCACCATCGATCTCGATGGGCAGACCATCCGCACCGCGGTGCGGCCGGGTAACGGCCAACTGGTGCCACTGCTGATCTTCAACGGCATCGGCGCCAACCTGGAGCTGGTGATGCCCTTCGTCGCCGCCCTGGACCCGGAGCTGGAAATCATTGCCTTCGACGTGCCCGGCGTCGGCGGCTCCTCGACACCGACCACGCCCTATCGCTTCCCCGGTCTGGCCAAGCTGGCGGCGCGCATGCTCGACTACCTCGACTACGGTCAGGTCAACGCCATCGGCGTGTCCTGGGGTGGCGCCCTGGCCCAGCAGTTCGCCCACGACTATCCCGAGCGCTGCAAGAAGCTGATCCTCGCCGCCACCTCGGCCGGTGCGGTGATGGTGCCGGGCAAGCCCAAGGTGCTCTGGCGCATGGCCAGCCCGCGGCGTTACGTGCAGCCGTCCTACGGCGTGCGCATCGCCCCGGACATCTACGGCGGCGCCTTCCGTCGCGATCCCAAGCTGGCCATGGCGCATGCCAGCAAGGTGCGCTCGGGCGGCAAGATGGGCTACTACTGGCAACTGTTCGCAGGTCTGGGCTGGACCAGCATCCACTGGCTGCATAAGATTCGCCAGCCCACGCTGATCATGGCCGGCGACGACGACCCACTGATCCCGCTGATCAACATGCGTCTGCTGGCCTGGCGCATTCCCAACTCGGAGCTGCACATCATCGACGACGGCCACCTGTTCCTGGTGACCCGCGCCGAAGCGGTGGCGCCGATCATCATGAAGTTTCTCGAAGAGGAGCGGCACCGCGCAGTGATGCACCCGCAGCCCACCCCGCTACGCCAGCATTGACGGCACCAACTTAGTGCGCAATGTTCTGCATGCTCGACAATGGGGCCGCTCGAGGCCGGTGCCAATGAGTCAAGGCTGTACGCAGTTCACTCCCCACACCAGACGGGAAGGGTGCGACGGCGCTTGATCGACACCGGGCCGTTCGGTATCGGCCGCATGAAGCAATTGATTTTCGAGCCGGCGCACCGGAACCCCTTCCAGTGCGCCTGGTACAGGGCTTGCTGCATATGATGCACAAGCACAAGGCGCGCATCAGGCAGTCCGCGCCATGAAGTCTCTAAACGGTTTGACGACGGAGTGTTGCCCCATGCGAGACAAGTCGAACCCGGCTTCACTGCCGGCACCTGCCAGTTTCATGAATGCCCAGAGCGCGGTGGTGGGCGTACGCGGCCGCGACCTGCTGTCCACCCTGCGCCTGCTGGCGACCCAGGGTCTGAAGAACCCGGTGCGCAGCGGCCGGCATCTGCTGGCCTTCGGCGGCCAGCTCGGCCGCGTGCTGCTCGGCGACACGCTGCACAAGGTCAACCCGCAGGACGCCCGCTTCGCCGACCCGACCTGGCACCTCAACCCCTTCTATCGACGCAGCCTGCAGGCCTACCTGACGTGGCAGCAACAGCTGGCGGCCTGGATCGATGACAGCGACCTGTCGGCCGATGATCGCGCCCGTGCGCGCTTCCTCGCCTCGCTGCTCAGCGATGCCCTGTCGCCGTCCAACAGCCCGCTCAATCCGCAGGCGGTTAAGGAGCTGCTCAACACCGGCGGCAGCAGCGTCTTCAAGGGCCTGCGTCACCTGTTCGAGGACCTGCTGCACAACGACGGCCTGCCCAGCCAGGTCACCAAGCACGCCTTCGAGGTCGGTCGCAACCTGGCCTGCACCCCCGGCGCCGTGGTGTTTCGCAACGAGCTGCTGGAACTGATCCAGTACAGGCCGATGAGCGAGAAGCAGTACCTGCGCCCGCTACTGATCGTGCCGCCACAGATCAACAAGTACTACATATTCGACCTGTCCAACGACAAGAGCTTCGTCCAGTACGCGCTGAAGAACGGGCTGCAGACCTTCATGATCAGTTGGCGCAACCCCGATCCGCGACACCGCGAGTGGGGTCTGTCGAGCTACGTGCAGGCAGTCGAGGACGCCGTCGAAGCCTGCCGCGCCATCACCGGCAGCAAGGAGGTCAACCTGCTCGGCGCCTGCGCCGGCGGCCTCACCATCGCCGCCCTGCAAGGCCACCTGCAGGCGCGCCGCCAGCTACGCCGCATCTCCAGCGCCACCTACATGGTCAGCCTGCTGGACAGCCAGATCGACAGCCCGGCCATGCTCTTCGCCGACGAGCAAACCCTGGAATCGGCCAAGCGCCGCTCCTACCAGCAAGGCGTGCTGGACGGTCGCCACATGGCCAAGGTGTTCGCCTGGATGCGCCCCAACGACCTGATCTGGAACTACTGGGTCAACAACTACCTGCTCGGCAAGCAGCCACCGGCCTTCGACATCCTCTATTGGAACAACGACAACACCCGCCTGCCGGCGGCCTTCCACGGCGACCTGATCGACTTCTTCAAGCACAACCCGCTCAGCCGCGCAGGCGGGCTGGAGGTCTGCGGCACGCCGGTGGACCTGGCCAAGGTCAACGTCGACAGCTTCAGCGTGGCCGGCATCAACGACCACATCACGCCCTGGGACGCGGTCTATCGCTCGACCCTGCTGCTGGGCGGCGACCGCCGCTTCATCCTGTCCAACAGCGGCCATATCCAGAGCATTCTCAACCCGCCCGGCAACCCCAAGGCCAACTACTACGAGAACACCAGGCTCTCCTTCGACCCGCGCGCCTGGTTCCACGATGCCCAGCATCAGCAGGGCAGCTGGTGGCCGCAGTGGCTGGAATGGATTCAGGCGCGCTCCGGCGAGCAACGGGAACCCCTGATGGCGCTGGGCAACCAGCACTATCCAGCGATGGAGGCGGCACCGGGCACTTACGTGCATATCCGCTGAAAGCCTGGCCGGCAACCTGCCGGCCGGTTATCGTCATACTTCCGCGCCACGATCAACAAGAAGCCACGGATGAAGACCCGCGAGCGCATCCTGCAGACTGCCCTGCAACTGTTCAACGAACAGGGCGAACCCAATGTCTCCACCCTGGAGATCGCCAACGAGCTGGACATCAGCCCGGGCAATCTCTACTACCACTTCCACGGCAAGGAGCCGCTGGTGCTGGAGCTGTTCGAACGCTTCCAGGCCGAGATGGCGCCGCTGCTCGATCCGCCTGCGGATGCCGAGCTGGACGTCGAGGACTACTGGCTGTTCCTGCACCTGATCGTCGAACGCCTGGCGCAGTACCGCTTCCTGTTCCAGGATCTGTCCAACCTGGCGGGACGCCTGCCGAAACTGGCGCGCGGCATTCGCCACTGGCTGAACGCACTCAAGCGTACCCTGGCGTCGTTGCTCGCTCGGCTGATGGCCAACGGGCAACTGAACAGCGGCACCCAGGCGCTCGGTCAGCTGGTGGAGCAGATCACCCTGACCCTGCTGTTCTCCCTGGACTATCAGCGCATCCTCGATCAGGAAGGCGAAGTACGCCTGGTGGTGTACCAGATCATGATGCTGGTCGCGCCACACCTGAACCAGCTATCGCGCGGCACGGTCGAGCATCTGGCGCAGCGTTACCTGGAAGCCTGAGGCGCCTCCCAGAGCGAGAAACGAAAACGCCCGGCACCAGGCCGGGCGTTTTCAGTCCCGTGAAACTCAGGACGGGGTGGCTGGAGTGGCCGGGGCAGCAGCCGGAGCCGGAGCAGCAGCCGGAGTCGCCGTGGCCGCCGGAGCTGCAGCAGGCGCTGCCGGTTTCGGTGCAGCCGCCTTGGGCGCAGCAGGTTTTTTCGCGGCCGGCTTCTTAGCCGCAGCCGGTTTGGCTGCAGGCTTGGCGGCAGCCGGCTTGGCTGCTGCAGCCGGCTTGGCGGCAGCGGGTTTAGCTGCAGCCTTGGCAGCCGGCTTCGCAGCGGGTTTGGCAGCGGCTTTCGCGGCCGGTTTGGCTGCCGGCTTCGCGGCGGGCTTGGCAGCGGCCTTCGCGGCAGGCTTGGGTGCGGCTTTGGCAGCGGGCTTGGCCACCGACTTGGCCGACACGCCGGCGATTTTCTCCAGCTGCTTGGTCAGGCTGTCGACCTTGTCGTTCAACGCCTTCACTTCGTTGCGGCTGGGCACACCCAGGCGCGAAATGGCGTTGTTCAGACGCTTGTCGAACGCCTCTTCCAGTTCGCTCCACTTGCCGATCGCCTTGCCCTTGACCTCGTCGACCTTGGACTTGGCAGAGCCGACTCTGGAGCCGACACCGGCTTTCACCGCATCAACCTGCTTGTCGACTTCGCTCTTGGCCAGCTTCTCGGCCTTCTCGCCGTCCTTGACCAGCGTATCGAACAGCTTGGTGCCGTCCTTGCTGACCTTGGAGTAAGCGCCCAAGCCTGCCAACCAGATCTGACGCGAGTATTTCTCGACCTCGCCGATCCAGGAGCTGGTCTGTTTCTCGGTTTTCTTCTTAACAGCCATCCTGATCTCCTTATTTGGTACGCGCGACATGCTCGAGCAACGCGCTCAGCTCATCCAGCTTAGCAGAGAGTGCTTCAACATCCTGCTTGGACGGAATGCCGATGCGGTTCAGAGCGGAAGCCACACGAGTATCGAAAGCCTTCTCGATCTTGTCGAGTTGAACTTCGACCTTGCCCTTGACGCTGGTGACGTTGGAGTTGACCGACTTCTTCACCGACTCGATCTGGCTGTTGGCGGCCTCGACCTGCTCGTCGACCAGCTTCTTGCCCTTGCTCTCGACGCCTTCGCCAGCCTTGACCAGCTCCTTGAAGTACTCGGCGCCTTCGGCGCCGGCCTTGGCGTAGGCACCCAGGCCGGCGAGGTAGATCTTGCGGGCATAGCCCTTCACATCGTCGAACAGACCGGCTTTTTCTTCGGCCACGGCTTCGACTTTCTTCTTCACGGCGACTTTCGACATGGTGCACCTCACGCGCTTTTACAGTTAGCGGAAACGCCCACGGAATGCAGGCTTGGGTACACCCTAGGGAGAAAAATTAGAAATCGCATACTAGGAGCGGCTTCAGGCTTCAGGCTTCAGGCTTCAGGCTTCAGGCTTCAGGCTTCAGGCTTCAGGCCAAGTGTGCCGAATTGCTTTTGCTCCTACCTGCCGCCTGTAGCCTGCAGCCTGCCGCCTCTTCAGACCAACGACTTGTCCAGCACCTGCTCGATCTCGCGCTGGATCATGCCGCCCATGGGCGACAGCAGCAGCCCGAGCTTGAGCTCGACACGTACGGTGTCTTCACCCACTGCGATGCTGCCGTCAGCACCACTGCGCTTGAACTCGAGGGTATCGCCGTTCCAGCGATAACGTACGTCGTACTCGCTGGCCAGGCGTTCAGCCAGGCGCTCGGCCTTTTCGCGGGCGCCCTCGCGACCGAGGGTATGGGATCGTTCGACTCGAATGCGGGACATGGCAACTCCTTGAACTGGCAGCGTGCCGCACGGCTGCGGCATGAGGTCACATCACTCTACCAGCCCACCGCACGACCGGGCACCCGAGCAAGACAAAGACCGCATGCAGCTTTAGAATGGGGCGGTTTTCTATCCGGTGAGAGCGACATGAGCGATCCACGCAAGGCCCAGGAGCAGGAACCCACCACTCACTTCGGTTTCCAGGACGTGCCGGAAAGCCAGAAGGCGGAGAAGGTAGCCGAAGTCTTTCACTCGGTGGCGGCCAAGTACGACCTGATGAACGACGTGCTGTCCGGGGGTCTGCACCGCCTGTGGAAGCGCTTCACCATCGAGCTGTCAGGCGTGCGCCCGGGCAATCGCGTGCTGGATATCGCCGGTGGCACCGGTGACCTGACCCGCAAGTTCGCCAGCATCGTCGGGCCGACCGGCGAAGTGGTGCTGGCCGACATCAACGACTCCATGCTCAAGGTCGGTCGTGATCGCCTGCTGGACAAGGGCGTGGCGGGCAACGTGCAGTTCGTCCAGGCCGATGCCGAAAAGCTGCCCTTCCCCGACAACCACTTCGACGTGGTCACCATCGCCTTCGGCCTGCGCAACGTCACCCACAAGGAAGATGCCCTGCGCTCCATGCTGCGGGTACTCAAGCCCGGCGGCCGCCTGCTGGTGCTGGAATTCTCCAAGCCCGGCAACCCGCTTTTGGCCAAGGTCTACGACACCTACTCGTTCAGCTTCATGCCGCTGGCCGGCAAGCTGATCACCAACGATGCCGACAGCTACCGCTACCTCGCCGAGTCGATCCGCATGCACCCGGATCAGGAAACCCTCAAGGCGATGATGGTCGACGCCGGCTTCGAGCGCGTCACCTACCACAACATGACCGGCGGCATCGTCGCCCTGCACCGCGGCATCAAGCCTTAATGCTCATTACGGGACTATTGGCAGGCGTCGAGGCGGGCCTCAACCGCGTCCTGCGCCTCGATGGTACTGCCTTGCCGCGTCTGCAGTCGCTGAGCGGCAAGGTCATCGTCGTGCAGTGCCAGAGCCCGGCGCTCGAGCTGTATATCCTGCCCAGCGGCGATGGCCTGCAGCTGGCTGCGCAGTGGCATGCGCCCGCCGACTGCACGCTGACAGCTCCAGCTGCCAGCCTGGCGCGCCTGGCCCTGAGCCGCGAGAAGACCGCCGTGCTGCATCGTCCCGAAGTATCGCTCGATGGCGACAGCGCGGTGCTGCTGCAACTGGCCGGCGTCCTGCAGGATCTGGAGCTGGACTGGGAATACGAAGTCTCGCGCTGGCTCGGCCCGGTGGCCACCACCCTGCTCGCCGGTCATCTGCGCAGCCGGGTGAACCTGGCCAGCAACGGCGCCGCCAGCCTCAGGCAGGACCTGGCCGACTACCTGGCCGAAGAATCACGAACCCTGGTGGGCCAGCGCGAAGCCGATGTGCGCTTCGCCGAACTGGACCAACTCAAACTCGCCCTCGACCGCCTGGAAGCACGCATCGAGCGCCTCACTTCTGCCAATAAGCCCGACGCATGAAGCTGCTTGCCGTTCGCCGTCTGCTGCGCATCCAGCGCGTAGTGATCCGCTATCAACTGGACGAAATGCTCTTCGAGCTGCCGCTGCCCTTCTGGCTGCGTGCGCTGTCCTGGCTGCTGCCATGGCGCTGGCTGCCGCGCAGGCCGCTGGCGCTGTCACGCGGGGCGCGCCTGCGTCTGGCTCTGGAGGACCTGGGGCCAATCTTCATCAAGTTCGGTCAGTTGCTGTCCACCCGTCGCGACCTGCTGCCGCCGGATATCGCCGACGAGCTGGCACGCCTGCAGGATCAGGTGCCACCCTTCCCGGAGGATCAGGCCATCGCCCTGATCGAGCGTCAGCTCGGCGCGCCGGTGAGCGAGCTGTTCGCCCGCTTCGACAGCCAGCCGCTGGCCTCGGCCTCGGTGGCTCAGGTGCACGCCGCGCAGTTGAAAAGCGGCGAGGAAGTGGTGGTCAAGGTAGTACGCCCCGGCCTCAAGCCGGTGATCCGCCAGGACCTGGCCTGGCTGTTCCTGCTCGCCCGCATCGCCGAAAGGGCCTCTGCCGATGCTCGCCGCCTGCATCCGGTGGATGTGGTCAGCGACTACGAGAAGACCATCTACGACGAGCTCGACCTGCTGCGCGAGGCGGCCAACGCCAGCCAGCTGCGGCGCAACTTCGAAGGCTCACCACTACTCTACGTGCCGCAGGTTTACTGGGACCTGTGCCGCCACCAGGTGCTGGTGATGGAGCGCATCTACGGCATTCCGGTGACCGACCTGGCCACCCTGGCCGACCAGCGCACCGACATGAAGCTGCTGGCCGAACGCGGCGTGGAGATCTTCTTCACCCAGGTGTTCCGCGACCGTTTCTTCCACGCCGACATGCACCCCGGCAACATCTTCGTCAGCACCCGCACGCCCTGGAGCCCGCAGTACATCGCCATCGACTGCGGCATCGTCGGCAGCCTCACCGACGAGGACCAGGACTACCTGGCGCGCAACCTGCTGGCCTTCTTCAAGCGTGACTATCGCAAGGTGGCGCAGCTGCACATCGACTCGGGCTGGGTACCGGCCGAAACCAAGGTCAACGAGTTCGAGGCCGCCATCCGCACCGTGTGCGAGCCTATTTTCGAAAAGCCGCTGAAGGACATCTCCTTCGGTCAGCTGCTGCTGCGCCTGTTCCAGACCGCACGTCGCTTCAACATGGAAGTGCAGCCGCAGCTGGTACTGCTGCAGAAGACCCTGCTCAACATCGAAGGCCTGGGCCGCCAGCTGTACCCGGATCTGGACCTGTGGAGCACCGCCCAGCCCTACCTCGAACGCTGGATGCGCGAACGCATCAGCCCGCTGCACCTGCTGCGCAACCTGCAGCAACAGGCCGAGCAGGTGCCACACCTGTCGCAGATCGCCCGCGACACCCTGGAACGCCTGCAGAGGTCGCAACAGCGCGAAGAGCAGCGCCCCGACCGCGATCAATGGCCGCTACGCCTGCTCGGCGCCGCACTCATAGGCGCCGGCACGCTTCAAGGCCTGGCGCCGTTGCTGGCCGCCTGGCCGGCCTGGCTGATGGTCGGCGGCGGTCTCTATCTGGTGCTGCGCCGATAGCCAGCCAGCCACGGCACTGGCACACTTGGCGAATTGACAGTCCGGCAGGCCCGGCAGATTTGGAACACCGATGAACGATTGGCTCGACGAAATCCACTGGAACGAAGACGGCCTGGTGCCGGCCATCGCCCAGGACCACCAGACCGGCCGCATCCTGATGATGGCCTGGATGAACCGTGAATCCCTCGCCCTCACCGCCAGCGAACAGCGCGCCATCTACTGGTCACGCTCGCGTGGCAAGCTGTGGCGCAAGGGCGAGGAGTCCGGCCATGTGCAGAAGCTGCACGAGCTGCGTCTGGACTGCGACGCCGACGTGATCGTGCTGATGGTCGAGCAGCTCGGCGGGATCGCCTGCCACACCGGGCGCGAGAGCTGCTTCTATCGCGTGTACGAGAATGGCGGCTGGAAAACCGTCGACGCCGTGCTGAAAGATCCGCACGCCATCTATGCAGGACACAGCCATGAGTGACACCCTGAGCCGCCTGGCCGAGGTACTGGAAGCGCGCAAGGGTGCAGCGCCGGACAGTTCGTATGTCGCCAGCCTGTATCACAAGGGCCTGAACAAGATTCTGGAAAAGGTCGGCGAGGAATCGGTGGAAACCATTCTCGCCGCCAAGGACGCCGCCGCCAGCGGCGACTGCAAGGACCTGATCTACGAAACCGCCGATCTGTGGTTCCACAGCCTGGTCATGCTCGCCGCCCTCGGCCAGCATCCGCAGGCCGTGCTGGATGAACTGGATCGCCGTTTCGGCCTCTCCGGCCACGCGGAAAAAGCCGCGCGACCGCAATCCGAATAACTTTCACAACGGAGAACTCATCATGGGTTTCGGCGGTATCAGCATCTGGCAACTCCTGATCATCCTGCTCATCGTGGTCATGCTGTTCGGCACCAAGCGCCTGAAGAATCTGGGCTCGGACCTGGGCGACGCGATCAAGGGCTTCCGCAAGTCGATGGACAACGGCGAAGCCGACAAGCCGGCAGTCGAAGAGCCCAAGGGGCAGACCATCGACGCCCAGGCACGCAAGGTCGAAGAGCCGGTGAAGAAAGACTGAGCCATGTTCGACATCGGTTTTACCGAACTGCTGCTGGTCGGCCTGGTCGCCCTGGTGGTGCTCGGCCCCGAGCGTCTACCGGGCGCAGTGCGCACTGCCGGCCTGTGGATCGGCCGGATCAAGCGCAGCTTCAACTCGATCAAGGCCGAGGTGGAACGCGAAATCGGCGCCGACGAGATCCGCCGCCAGTTGCACAACGAGCGGATTCTCGAACTGGAGCGGGAAATGAAGGCGATGAAGCAGGACATCCTCGACACCACCAGCCTCAAGCCGGGTAGCGAACCCGGCAAGCCCGCCGAAACGCCCCAGCCCGCCGCCCAGGACAAGAATCCCCAGCCATGAGCAAACTGCCGGACGCCGACCAGGAAATGCCCCTGGTCTCGCACCTGACCGAGTTGCGCACGCGCCTGCTGCGTTGCGTGGTGATTATCTTCGTGATCTTCGCCGGCCTGTTCTATTTCGCCCAGGACATCTACGCCCTGGTGGCGGCGCCGCTGCGCGCCTACCTGCCGGAAGGCGCGACGATGATCGCCACCGGCGTCGCCTCGCCCTTCCTCACGCCGTTCAAGCTGACGCTGATGTGCGCGCTGTTTCTTGGCCTGCCCGTGATCCTGCACCAGGCCTGGGGCTTCATCGCGCCGGGGCTGTACACCCATGAACGGCGCATCGCCGTGCCGTTGCTGATCTCCAGCATCTTCCTGTTCTATGCGGGCATGGCCTTCGCCTATTTCGTGGTGTTCCCCATCATGTTCGGCTTTTTCGCCAGCGTGACCCCGCAGGGCGTGGCGATGATGACCGACATCGGCCAGTACCTGGACTTCGTCCTGACCCTGTTCTTCGCCTTCGGCGTGGCCTTCGAGATTCCCATCGCCACCTTTCTGGTGATCTGGGTCGGCCTGGTCGACGTCGCCACCCTGCGCAAGAGCCGCCCCTACGTGATCGTCGGCTGTTTCGTGGTGGGCATGGTGCTGACGCCGCCGGACGTGTTCTCGCAAACGCTGCTGGCCGTGCCGATGTGGCTGCTGTTCGAAAGCGGCCTGCTGGCCGGCGCGCTGGTCAAGCGCAAGCGCGACGAGGAGGCGGCCGAGGAAGAGGCCAAGCCCGAAGACCAGCCGCCCGCGCCCCTGTCGTGAACCTGCTGCTGCTGGAAGACGCCGATTTCACCGACGTCGATCGGGTCCGCCTCACTGGCCGACGCCTGAAGCATCTACATGAGGTGCATCGCGCCGAAGCGGGGGATCGCCTGCGCGTCGGTCGCCTTGGCGGGCTGATGGGCGAGGGGCAACTGCTCGCGCTGGACGCCGAGCATGCAGAGCTGCAGGTCAGCCTCGACCAGCCGCCACCGACCAAGCTGCCGCTGACCCTGATCCTCGCCCTGCCCCGCCCGAAGATGCTCAAACGTGTGCTGCAAACCGTCAGCGCCATGGGCGTACCGCGTCTGGTGCTGGTCAACAGCTACCGGGTGGAGAAGAGCTTCTGGCAGACGCCCTTTCTCGCCCCCGAAGCGCTTCGTGAACAGCTGATTCTCGGCCTGGAGCAGGCGCGCGATACGGTGCTGCCCGAGGTGAGCATCGAGAAACGCTTCAAGCCCTTCGTCGAGGATCGCCTGCCGGCGTTGGCAAGCGGCACGCTGGGTCTGATCGGCCACCCGGGCGACTACCCGGCCTGCCCGCGCGCCGTGCAGGAGCCGGTGACCCTGGCCATCGGCCCGGAAGGTGGCTGGATTCCCTACGAAGTCGAGCTGCTGCGTGAGGCCGCAGGCCTGCAACCAGTGCAGCTTGGCGAGCGCATTCTGCGGGTGGAGACGGCGGTGCCGGCGTTGCTGGCCAGGTTGTTCTGATCGCGCTCCCCTGAAGCGCTGGTGCGCGCGGCGCACCCTACGGGCGGTGGACAAGCTGCGTGTTGTCTACCCGCTGCACAGTGCTGATTGCTAGTCGCGGCTGAAGCCCCTCCCTCGGGGAGGTGGCATATCTGCTTTTTCCAGCGCGTCCCACACTATTGTGGGAGCGGCTTTAGCCGCGAAAGCTGTGAGGGTCCCTCAATGCCAGGCTTACACCTCCAGCAGAAAGGTCACCGGCCCGTCGTTGACCAGGTGCACCTGCATATGGGCGCCGAAGCGTCCGGTGGCGACCTGCGGGTGCTGGGCCTTGGCCTTTTCGACCAGGGCGTCGAACAGAGCCGCGCCCTGCGCAGGCGGCGCCGCGCTGGAGAAGCTGGGGCGCATGCCACTCCTGGTATCGGCTGCCAGGGTGAATTGCGAGACCAGCAGCAGCCCGCCCTGCACGTCCGTCAGCGAGCGGTTCATCTTGCCCGCCTCGTCGCTGAATACGCGGTAGTTGAGCAATTTGTGCAGGGCGCGAGTCAGGCTGGTCTGATCGTCCTGCGGCTCGATGCCGACCAGCGCCAGCAGGCCCTGATCGATGCTCCCCACCACTTCACCTTCGACCTCGACCCTGGCTGCGCTGACGCGCTGGATCAGCAGCTTCATGCATCCTCCGGCGGCAGGTCGAGCAGACGGCGGGCCATCTGCTCGGCGGCGCGGATCAGCGCATCGGTGATGCCAGGCTCCGCCGCCGAGTGGCCAGCGTCGCGGATGATCTGCAGTTCACTGTTGGGCCAGGCCTGATGCAGCGCCCAGGCGTTATCCAGCGGACAGATGGCGTCGTAGCGGCCATGCACGATGATGCCCGGCAAATGGGCGATCTTCGGCATGTCGCGCAGCAGTTGGTTCGGCTCGAGAAAGGCGTCGTTGACGAAGTAGTGGCACTCGATACGGGCGATGGACAGCGCCCGGTGCGCCTCGCTGAAGCGCTCGACCACCTGGGTATTCGGACGCAGGGTGGCGGTGCGCCCTTCCCAGGTCGACCAGGCCTTGGCCGCGTGCATCTGAGCGATCTGGTCGGCGCCGGTCAGGCGTTTGTAGAAGGCCTGCATCAGATCGCCACGCTCCTCAGGCGGAATCGGTGCGACGTAGTCTTCCCAGTAATCGGGGAACAGGCGGCTGGCGCCTTCCTGGTAGAACCAGCTGAATTCCTGCGGCCGACAGAGGAAGATGCCGCGCAAAATCAGCCCGTGCACGCGCTGTGGATGGGCCTGTGCATAGGCCAGCGCCAGGGTCGAGCCCCAGGAGCCGCCGAACAGCACGAACCTGTCTATCCCCAGGTGCTCGCGAATACGCTCGATATCGCTGATCAGCGCCTGGGTGGTGTTGTTCTCCAGGCTCGCATGAGGCGTGGAGCGGCCGCAGCCGCGCTGGTCGAAGGTGACGATACGATACAGGGCTGGGTCGAAGTAGCGGCGGCTGGCAGAGTCGCAGCCGGCACCCGGGCCACCATGGATGAACAACACCGGCAGCCCGTCCGCCGAACCACTCTCGTCGACGTACAGCACGTGCGGCGGCTCGACCGCCAGCTCATGGCGGGCGTAGGGTTTGATCTCCGGATACAAAGTCTGCATGGTTGGCTCCTGTTGGCTGGGCTACAACTGCCGTGTCCGCTCTGCCCGGCATCATAACCATGAAAAGGAAGTTCAGCATGTCGATGCGTCATCTGTCCTGGTCGCTGCTCATCGCCCTGCCGCTCCTGCTCGCCGGCTGCGGCGGCCGTGACGACCCGCAGGCCAAGCTGGAAGCGGCCGTGCAGCAGTTGCAGGACAATATCGAAGCCAAGAGCACCGGCGCGGTGATGGAGCAGTTGCATGGCGATTTCCTGGCCCGCCAGGAGCTTGACCGCGAATGGGCCAAGCGCACCATGACCCTGCTGTTCCTGCGCCACAAGAACGTCAAGGTGCTCGCCCTGGGCAAGAACAGCTGGATCGACTCGGCAATCGGCAGCAAGGGCTACACCGAGGCGCAGGTGGGCCTGAGCGGAGCCGAAGGGTTGATCCCCGACAGTGCGCGGCACTATTCGGTGAAACTGGAGTGGTGGCTCGACGGCGGCGAATGGAAGCTCGCGCGCCTGGACTGGGAGTGATTCGTAGCCCGGATGCAATCCTGGAAATACCCTGTAGGCATCCCCGGATTACATCCGGGCTACAGGCTAGTCGGCCTGGCGCCAGATCAGGTCCGAGGTCACGTAACCCCGCTCGCGCGCAATACTCAGCAGCTTGTCGCGGGTTTCCTGGTCCACCTCAGGGGTACGCGACAGCAGCCACAGGTATTTGTGCTCCGGGTGGCCAACCAGCGCCACGCGGTAATCCTCGTCGTGGTAGATCACCCAGTAATCACCCTTGATCGGCAGCAGCTTGCTGGCCCAGTTGTCGAAGCGCACCCACAGCTTGTCGGTTTGCCCTTCGACCTGCGGCTCGGCGATGCCCTTGGCCTCGATCCACTTACCATCCTTGTCACGACAGCGGTTGGTCACGTCGACGCGGCCGTCGTCACGCAAACCGTAATGCGCTTCGGACTGCACGCAGTTGCGCTGGAAGAACATCGGCAAACGCGCCAGCTCGTACCAGGTGCCCTGGTAGCGCTGCAGGTCGACCTGCATCGTCTGCGGTGGCGGTTTGGGGATGCTGCCGGTGCCGGAGTTGGCGCAGCCGGCGAGAGCGAGAACGGCGCTGGCGATTAGGATCGAACGCATGAAAGCTCCTGTCATTTGAGTCCCTTGCCGGAGAACATCATCACCTTGTCCCCGGCGTACTGGACGCTGATATAGGCCTTGTCGTCGCCCCAGGTGCAGCTGGTCATACCCAGCGCGCCGGCGCACTCGCCCGGTGCGCCAAGCAGACTCTCGACCTCTGCCTTGCTCATGCCGGCCTTGAGCTTGGAGTAGTTTTCCTGATTGACCTTGCTGCAGGCGGCAAGCAGGCAGCAGGCGAGCAACGCGACGATACGCATCGACATGGATGGAGCTCCTGATGGGAAGATGCCAGCAAGCTTGGCATAGCCGGCGACGACTTGCCCGCTTGGAGTTCAGAAACGCGAGCCGGGTTCCCGCAGGAAGGCCTGCTCTTCGTCGGTGCTGAGACGACCGAGAATGGCGTTGCGGTGAGGGAAGCGGCCGAAGCGCGCAATCACCCGCTGGTGACGTTCGGCAAAATCGAAATAGTCGGCGAACAACGTGCGCTCGTTGTCAGCAGCTTCGTCAAGCAGACTGGCAAACAGTTCGACGGCGCGATTCTGCAAGGGCAGATCCTCGGCGTGCTCGAACACCAGATAGGCGAACACCCGCTGGATCGGTGCCAGCCGACGATCCCAGCCGCGCTCCAGACCATCCTGCAACAACGGCTGGGCCAGGCTGTCACCGGCGAAGGCGCGCGGCGTATCGCGGAAGATCATGCGCGGCAGCTGATCGAGCAGAATCAGTTGCGCCAGCCAGCCCTGCGGGTCGTCCTGCCAACCCTTGAGCTGGCCAGCCAGTGCCTGCTCGACCAGCGCGCCGAAACGCGCCTCGGCCTCACGGTCCTGGCTGTCGCGCTTGCCGAACCACAAGCTCTGGCGAGCCGCCGCCACCTCGGCAGCCGTGCCGTGATCGGCACCGAACCACCAGTCGAGCAGCGGCTGCCAGGCGGACATCAGTTGCGGTGGTACGCGGTGATGCGCAGCACTTCTTCCTTGGAACCGAGGAACACCGGTACGCGCTGGTGCAGGGAAGTGGGCTGGATATCGAGAATGCGCTGGTTACCGTCGGTGGCGGCGCCGCCAGCCTGCTCGATGATCATCGACATCGGGTTGGCTTCGTACATCAGGCGCAGCTTGCCCGGCTTGTCCGGCTCGCGGGCATCGCGCGGGTACATGAACACGCCGCCACGGGTGAGGATGCGATGCACGTCGGCCACCATCGAGGCGATCCAGCGCATGTTGTAGTTGCGCCCCAGCGGCCCGGTCTCGCCGGCCAGCAGCTCGGAGACGTAACGCTGTACCGGCGCCTCCCAGTGACGCTGGTTGGACATGTTGATGGCGAATTCCTTGGTCGACTCCGGCACCTTGATGTTGTCGTGGGTGAGCACGAAGCTGCCCAGTTCACGATCCAGGGTGAAGCCCTTGACGCCGTCGCCGAGGGTCAGCATCAGCATGGTCTGCGGACCGTAGATGGCGTAGCCGGCTGCGACCTGCTGGGTGCCCGGCTGGAGGAAGGCTTCCTCGCCCAGATCACCGGTCTCACCGTTGCGCTCGGGGCAACGCAGCACGGAGAAGATGGTGCCGACCGAGACGTTGACGTCGATGTTGCTGGAGCCGTCCAGCGGGTCGAAGACCAGCAGGTAGGCGCCTTTCGGATATTTGCCGGGGATCTGGTAGGCGTTGTCCATCTCCTCGGACGCCATGCCGGCCAGGTGGCCGCCCCATTCGTTGGCCTCGAGCAGGATCTCGTTGGAGATCACGTCGAGCTTCTTCTGCACTTCGCCCTGCACGTTCTCGCTGTCCAGGCTGCCCAGTACGCCGCCGAGGGCGCCCTTGGAAACCTGGTGGCTGATCGCCTTGCAGGCCCGTGCCACGACTTCGATAAGGAAACGCAGATCGGCCGGGGTGTTATGGCTGCGAGTCTGCTCGATCAGGTAGCGGCTCAGGGTGACGCGGGACATGGAAGACTCCGGAAAGAAAAAAATCGCGGGCAGTTTAACCCGAGTCGCCGCGCAATGCTGCCTGCCGGGATGGATGGCTGGCATCGCCATCGTCCGGCAAGCCGCAGACGCGGTTACGGCCGTCGCGCTTGGCCTGGTACAGCGCGGCGTCGGCGACCTGCAAAAGCTCGTCGAGCGCCTGCCCCTGCTCTGGCCAATGGGCCAGGCCGGCAGACAGGGTTACGCGCTGATCACCACCGCGGGTGGCGATATCGCGTACCGCCAGTTGCGCGCAGATACCCTGCAGACGTTCGACCGCCTCACACGAATCGGCGCCCGGCAGGATCAGCAAAAACTCTTCGCCACCGATGCGGAACACCGCATCGGTGCTGCGCAGGTTGCCCAGCAGGTGCTGCGCGACGGCCTTGAGCACGTCGTCGCCGACCAGGTGCCCGCATTCGTCGTTGAGTTTCTTGAAGTGATCGAGGTCGATCAGCGCCAGAGCCAAGGGCAGATTTTCACGCTGCGCTCTGGCCAGCTCACGTTCGAAGAACTCATCCAGGTAGCGGCGGTTGTAGAGCCCGGTCAGCGGGTCGCACAGGGCCTGTTCGCGTAGTTGCTCGTGCAGGCTGGAGATGGTGCGCAGGCGTTCCTCGCTCAGTGCCAGGGCCTCGGCCAGCTTGAGCTCGCTGAGGTGGCGCTGGGTCACGTCGCGCACGTAGAGCATATGGCCCAGCAGGGCCGGGCCATGGCGCGTGCTGCGTTCGATGGCGCGCACGCGAACTTCGTAGTAGCGCGCGGTACTGGTCAGGGTCAGCGGCCGATCCTGATCCTGGTCGGCCGCTTCATGCAGCAGGCGCTGCAGGTCGGCGCCGAACACCGGCCACTGCGCCAGCTCGGTGCCCTGCCAGCCCTGCTGCAGGCCTGCCAGCTTCAGCGCCGCCGGGTTGGCTTCGATCACCCGCCCGCTCGGGTCGATCACCAGCACCGGGTCTAGCAGTGCCTCCAGCAACAGATGACGCGCCACCGGCAGCAGGTCGAACAGACGTACGCCGACGATCAGCCAGGAGAAGGCCACCAGGGTGAAGGCGAAGCTGAAGGGCGTCGGGTCGAAGCCGAACAGGGTCCAGCCGAACACCACATAACCGACGTTGGCCACCCAGGGCACCGCGGTGACCAGCACGAACGCCAGGTAGTGCCGGCGGTGCAGCCCCTGGCTGAGCGCCGCAGCGCGACTGACCACACCCATGCAGAACGCCATGAACAGGTAGACGTAGACCGCCGTGGCATAGAACAGCGGGCCGTGCTGATAGCGCACCGGCGCTCCCAGGCTGTCGTCGACGGGCGCGCTGCCGGCGCCGTAGAACAGGCCGTGCCAGGGGTTGCTCAGGGCCAGGCCCCAGACCAGCAGCGGCGCCAGGCCCAGCCCGCAGAGCAGGCTGCGCGGCAGCGGCGTGCGCATGCTGTTGACGTACTGCCAGAGGAACACCGCCCAGAACGTGGGCGTGGAGACGATGCCGGGCCAGGCCATGCTGGCCCAGAACATCTTGCAGTCGGCGGCGAAGAAGCTCATTTCCAGGGCCGCGGCGCCCATCCACCACAAGCTGGCCAGGTGCAGCAGGATGAAGCTGTCACGCCCCGGAAAATCGCGCTGGCGGGTGACCCAGTGCGCCAGCAGGATGACCCCGAGACTCACCAGCAGGGTCATCAGTACCGGCGGTGACAGGCTCCAGCCGGAAGCCAGGCAGGCCTGCATCAGCACACCCGCCATAACGGCTGCGAATGGCAAGCGGCGCGCACGCCACGGCCGGGAGTGGTGTAGCGAGACGCTCGGAGGGTGACGCAGACCAAGATACGCAAGGGCCTTCCTGACCTCGAATGCTGGATTGGCGCAGGGCGCCTAATGTACTGCAAAACCCCCACCAATACAGGGGTTTATTCATCCACCCTCGCCTCCGGCGCTGGGTGGACGTCGCAGCAGGCTGGTCGCCATGGCGGCCAGCAACCCGACTCCTGCCAGCAGTACAGCCCAAAGCCCCCAGCGTTGCCAGTCCGCTTGCGCCAGGGCGGAGGGTTGCTCCGCCGTACCGGCCAGCAGGCCGGCGTCGTCCAGCTCGGCGCGCCCCAGGCTGGCCAGGCGCTCGGCCTGGTAACCGGGAATCAGGCTGGGCAGCGGCAGCGCCGCCGATTGCGCACCGGCATTGCCCAGCGCCAGGCGATAGGGCGCCTCGCCGCGGGCGAGAAAGACCAGCTGGGTGGCGCGCACGGCGACCTGCAGGTTCGGCACCTCCGGCCCCAGACCGCCCCCTCGCGGGTCGAGCTGCAGACGCAACTGACGCACCGGCCAGCCCGGCAAGGCCAGTTCGTCGTGCACCGTCTCCCGACCGTTCTCCGGCAGGCGATAGAGCAGACCGCTGGCCAGCGGCCGCCACGCGCCCTGATCGCTGCTGCGCGCCTCGATACGCAGCGGTGCCAGGGTATTGGCCTGCGCCAGCGGCAGGCGCAGCCGCTCCAGGGGTAACGCCAGCGGCAGCTGCCAGCGATACAGCCCATCGGCGCCGCGCTCGGCCGGCAGCGGCTCGGACCAGACCAACGGCGCGGCCTGCTGATCCTGGCGGCGGCTGCGCAGGGTCGCCACCTCCAGCTGCGGCGCCTGCGTCGGCGCGCGCCACAGCAGACGCAGATAGCGGGCGCGCTGGCCGGGCAGCTCGATCTGGCGCTGATCGATGCGTTCGTCGGCGAAGCTCAGCCGCGCCACCTGCCCCTCGCCCCAGCTCTGCCAGCGCTGCAGGTCGTCACCGGCTTCGATGCTGAAGCGCTGGAAGCCGTCCTCGCCACCGCTCCAGTCCAGGCTCAGGCGCACCAATGGGGCGTCGATGGCGCTGGCGTCGAGCAGCCAGCCACGCAGTTGCTGGTCCGGTTCGGCAGCGGACTCGCCGCGCAGCTCGATCAGTGTGCCCGTGGTGCTGCGCTCGACCCGCAAGGCCGGCGCCGCCTGTGCATCGGCGCGGCCATGCAGGGGAAACCAGCGCACGCCGTGCTCCTGTTCATGCGCCACGGTCTCGCTGCGCCCCGGGATCAGCGCATAGGCCTGCGCCTGGCCCTGGGCATCGAACACGCGAAGGTCGCGCAGGTCGCCATGCTGCGCGGCAAAGTGCGCAGCGATCGGCAGCGCCAGGCGGTACCAGGGGCCCTCGCCGGACAGTTGCAACGGCGCGCCATGACGAAAGTCCTGTGGGCGCTCGGCGGCCTGCAGCGCGGCGCTCAGCGACAGGGACAGCAGCAGGCCAAGACGAAGGATATTCACGCGGCAGGCTCCTGCTCGTTGCTGGTTGAAGGTTCGGTCTTGCGTGGCGGCAAGGGGGCGAAGTAACCCACCACCAGCAGCAGCACGCCGACCCCGATGAACGACACGATGCGCTCCAGGCCGCCGCGGTTGCCCAGCTCGACGAAGAACAGCTTGGCCACCACCAGGGCGATCAGCGCCGCTCCCACCAGCCACAGCTCGCGGCGTACGCGCAGGTGGCCGAAGAGCATCAGTGCCAGGGCAATCAGGGTCCAGACAATGGACAGCCCGGCCTGCACCAGCATCGAGTCGAACAGCGCAGCGCTCTGCCAGGGCACGCCGCCCCAGTGGTGCGCGGTACGCATCACCATCAGGGTAAGCAGGGCGAACAGCGACAACCCCGCCACGCCCTGCACCACCTGCAGCGCTCGCGCAGGTTCCAGGCCGAGACGCGGCAGGGCGAAGCGGCCCCAGGCCAGCAGCGAGCCCAGGCACAGCAGCAGCCCCAGCTCCAGCGGGTTGAACAGCGGCAGGTAAGGTAGCGGATCGCTGTCGCCGGCACTGTTGGCGTTGGCCAGCCAGAACCAGCCAAGCATCAGCGCCGCCAGCGGCGCCGCTGCCCACAGGCGGTATTCGCGCTCGAAGCCGGCCACCGGCCAGGGTAGGCGACGCGCCTGCGCCATAAGCCAGAGATAGGCCGTCGGCAGCAACGCCCAGCCCAGCCAGCGCCAGGCGTTGTAGTGATCGGCCAGACTCAGCAGCAGGTAGCGCAGTTCCAACGCCAGCACGCCGATCAACAACCAGCAGCCGAGCACATGGGCAATGCTGGCCGCGCGGCTCGGCAGCAGTTCAGCCAGACGGCGCAGGGCGAGCAGATGCACCACCAGCACCGCAGCCCAGCCGAGCCAGCCGAAATTCGCCGCCGGGTGATGCAAGGGATGCCAGGCATAGGCCAGGATCAAACAGGCCACCGGCGCCAGCAGGCTGCACAGCAGCGCCAGCTCGCGCCAGCGCATGCGCAGCGCCAGCAGCATCCAGAGCAGGGTCGTCAGCGCCGCCGCCAGCAACAGAACAGCTGCCTGCAGCTGCGGCGCCACGAAGCGCAGCACCTCGCTGGCCAGGGCCAGTGCCCACCAGGCCGCGCCCCAGGCCAGTAACAGCTGGCCCAGGCGCTGCAGGCTGACGCCGTCGATGCCCGTCTCGCGACCGCCGTGCGCCAGGCTGTGCAGACGCCAGGCGCCGATCTGCGCGGCCAGGCCCAGCACAGCGGGCGTCCAGAAGCCGGTATGCGCCAGCGGCGACAGGCCCTCGCCGCTGATTCCTGCCAGCAGCAGCGGCCCGGCAGTGAGGAAGGCCAGGCCGGCGAACAGCTGCAGCGCCAGGCTGAACAGGAAGGCGGCGCGTTGTTGTAGATACAGCGCCAGCCAGAGAATCAGCAGCCCCGTGCCGCCCCATACCGCCGCAGCCGCCACCCAGGGCAGAACGAAGAGCACGGCCAGATTGATGAACACCAGGCCCACCAGCATGACCATCGACAATACGCCGAGCAGCCGGCGGTTCTCGCGAATCTGCGGGTCGCGCGCCGCCAGCAGCATGCCGGCAATCAGGCCGAAACCGACCATCGACGCGGCCAGCAGGCCGAACCAGCCCGCCTTGAAGCTGTTACCGCCGAACAGCGAATCCAGCGCCATTTGCCCGAGGAACAGCAGCCCGCCGAGCAGCTGCACGGCAAAGGCGCTGTAGACGAAGCTCGGCGCCGCGATGCGCAGCCCGACCAGCAGCGTCGCCAGCCCCGCCAGCGCCCAGGCGATGGCCGTGCCGGGGGCCTCGAACAGCAGCGGTGCGATCAGATAGAGAAACGCCAGGCCGGCGATGCCGAGCCAGGGCAGCAGGCGCCTCTCCCAGGCGCTGCCCGCCTCAGGTTCACGGCGCAGTTGCCAGTAGCTGAACAGCAGCGCCACGCCGAGCATCAGCGCGCCCAGCGGCGAACCGTCCAGCAGGCTGGCGTAGCCAAGATCCAGGCCACTGAGGAAGGCCAGCGCTGCGCCGAGCTGCAGCAACAGGGCGAAGGCGCGCGCCAGCGGTCGGCCCTGGCGCAGGCCGAGCCAGTAGATACCGGCGCCTTCCACCGCCCAGGCCGCCGCCGTCCAGCGCGCATCCAGCCCCAGCGGAATGGCCAGGCTGGCGAATACCACGCCGAGCGCCAGGCAGGTTTCCACCAGCAGCAAGGCGCGCTCGCCGGCGCGCGCCTTGAGTACGCGCGCCAGCAACAGATAGAACAGACCGAGGCCGAGGGCGCTGAACGCCGCAGCGAACTCGATATGGCGCACCAGCGCCACTTGCAGGCCGAAGCCGATCAGCGGCGGGCCGAACAGGGTGGTGGCATCGACATAGTCGCCACGACGCGCCGACCAGCGCAGCAGCTCGTCACGCGTCTCGGGCGCATCCGCCGCGTCACGCAGGGTACGGCGGGCGAACAGCAGGCCGATGGCCACGTACATCAAAAAGAACAGGATCAGGAACGGCTGGGTGCTGCCCAGCAGCTCCGGCGTGTAGGAACGCAGGCCCCAGGCGAAGCCGATGCCGAAGGTACCGACGAAGCCGATCAGGTTGAGCAGGCGCCAGGCCTTGAACCAGGCGATGGCGAAGATGCCGGCATTGAGCAGGGCGAAATAGGAGAACAGCGCGACATGGTTGCCGCTGCCGGTGGAGGTCAGGATCGGCGCGGCGAAGCCGCCCAGCGCTGCCGCGGCGGCCAGGCCCAGGGCATTCTGCTGCACGGCGAGAATCGCCGAGAACAGCGTCACCGCCACCAGCAACCCCAGGGCCATGCCGGGGTCGAGCAATGGATGCAGGCGCATGGCGGCGAACACCGTCAGGTACAGCACGGCGATGCCGGTGCCCTGCAGCACCAGGGCGTAACCGGGATTGCGCCGGCGTAGCCACCAGCCCAGGCCGAGCAAGGCCAGGGCACTGGCCGCCACGCCCATGTAGCGCAGCTCGATCGGAACCTCGACGCCTTCGGTGGCGTAGCGCAGCAAAAAGGCCAGGCCGAGGAACAGCAGCACCACGCCGACCCGCAATACGGTGTTGCCACCCAGCAGCCAGGCCTTGGCGGCGGCGAAGCCACGTTCCAGCAGATTCGGTTCGCGCGGCGCCTGCGAGCGCCAGGGGCTTTGTTGCGGCGCGGGTGGCGGTCGATGAGCAGTTGGTGCGGCGGCGGGTGCAGGTTCTGCGGCCGGCTGCGGGGCTGGCGCCTCGATCTCCGGCGCCAGCGTCCAGTCCAGCTCCGGTTCCGGCGTCGGCTCGGCGGCCTGCGCCACCACCAATTCCACTGGTTGTTCGGCTTGCGGCTCGCTATTGACGCTGGCCTGGGCTGGAGTCGGCTCGGGCGCGGGTTCATCGCGCTGACCCTGCTCCACCTTGACCAGGCGCTCGTGCATGGCGCGCGTGCCGCGCTCGAAGCGCTCGGCGAATTCCTTGAGCTGTGCGGTCAGTTGCGCGTTGCGCGTCTCCAGCCCTTGCAGACGCAGCGCCTGCCCCAGACTGAGGCCGAGCAGGCCGCCAAGAATGGCGCCCGTGACGGATTCGCTGGCGCCCGCGCCGAGCACCAGTCCGACCAGCATGAAGATCCATTGCATGCGTTATGTCCTACCGCTGTGGAAGTGTCCTCGCGTCCCTGCCGGCAGCCCGAGGTGGCTGCCAGTATAGGAGCAGCGAGCGTCCAGCCACAGAGAGACGACTGCCACACAGGTCACAGGCACAACGCAAAGTAGCCAACTGCCAGCCGGTGCTTCACAAATGCCGCGCGCCCGCTATCATCGCCGCCCCGTGACAGCAGCGGCGCAGACCGCACGATAAAGCCATGATGAAGCCCCGCCTGATAGCCGCCGCCGAGATCGACCGCCTGGAAACCTGGGCCAAATACACGGCCGACATGTGCCACAGCTGCATCTCCAGCTGCTGCACCCTGCCGGTGGAAGTACGCCTGAACGATCTGATCCGCCTGGAACTGGTGGACGAGTTCGAGCGCAGCGAGCCGCCGAAGAACATCGCCAAGCGCCTGCAGAAGGATGGCATCGTCGAGCGCTTCAACCAGAAGTCGGGCATCTTCACCCTGACGCGCATGTCCAACAACGACTGCCTGTTCCTCGATCGCAAGACGCGCCTGTGCACCGTCTACGACAAGCGCCCGGATACCTGCCGCCATCACCCCAAGGTCGGCCCGCGGCCGGGGTATTGCGCGTACAAGCCCAAGTAGGGCTGGTCACACGGGCACTGGCCCCCTGGTGCGCACAGCGCACCCTACGAAGCCCGACGCAGGCCGATAACACGCCCGACGCAGGCTGGGCGTTGCAGGTTCTGCTGTTCGGCACCCAGGTGCGCCACCCGCTCGGCCACCTGTTCGTCGAACGGCGCCGCGCGCCCGGCGGCGCTGTCGATGTTCATCAGCAGCTGCTCGCTCTCCGCGAGGCTGGCGCTCTTGCCAGGTCGGTACAGCGCGTGGTGGATATGCAGACGCTTGGCGTCGTGTGCCAGCAGCTGGGTGCGCACTTCCACCGCTTCGCCCTCCTTCACCTCGGCCAGGAAGTTGAGGTGGCATTCCAGGGT
>VFQR01000976.1_pt1 | contig 26547 bp, 27 predicted proteins | sample 3512321 | NCBI WGS metagenome assembly VFQR01 (sample SAMN10412374, study PRJNA504923) | tailings metagenome | isolation source: Relicate 3 Philex TSF1 revegetated site | place: Philippines: Tuba, Benguet | collected 2017-08-29 | reverse complement strand
AAATCCGATACGAAAGGTGTCGCTCACGGTCGATCTCCAAGGAAAAAGGCATCCGGCGTTTCAGCCGGATGCCTTAAATGTTTTCGGCGACTGTCTCAGTCCTGCTTCTTCATGCACTTCGACATATAGGCGTTGTACTGGTCGCGGGTTTTCTCGCCGGTTTCTTTCTTGTGATCGCCCCAGGTTTTCGCGCAATCGGAGAACTTCTGCTGCGCAGGCGTCAGCTTCTTCTTTTCTTTCTTCTCGGCCTTTTTCTTGGTGTCGTCTTTCTCTTCTTTGGTTTTGGTCGACTTCTTCTTGGTCTCGTCTTTTTCTTCCTTGGTCTTCGTCGACTTTTTCTTGGTTTCTTTTTTCTCTTCGGTCTGCGTCGTCTGCGCGATGGTGTAGCTCGGCAGCGTTACCGCTCCGAGAAAGCCAACAAAAGTGAGTGCAAGGATCAATCTCTGCAACATGGAATCCGCTCCCAAATCAGGGTGCGGGAAGCATACACCCGATTCTGCCGCTGAAAAGATGGGGGCAGCCTTGCCGCCCCGCCGGTTGCCGCTTCCCGATCGGCGGCTTACGCAAGATCGCCACGACCGGCCTGAACGGATGCTGAATGCAGGGAGAGTTGAAATGGCGCGAGGCACAAAGAAGAAGAGCGGAAGCAAGACGGCGCGCAATGCGAAGAAGCCATCGCGCAAGGCAGTTCGTCCACGGCAGAAGCCGATTGATCTTTACTACTGGGCTACCCCAAACGGGTGGAAGATCTCGATCATGCTCGAGGAGTGCGCGCTCCCTTACAACGTGCACTTTGTGAACATCGGCAAAGGCGACCAGTTCAAACCCGAGTTCCTCAAAATCGCGCCGAACAACCGGATGCCCGCCATCGTCGATCCGGACGGCCCCGGCGGAAAGCCGATCTCGGTTTTCGAATCCGGCGCGATCCTGCAATACCTCGGGCGCAAGACCGGCAAGTTCTACCCGAAGGACGAGCGCAAGCGCGTCGAGGTCGAGGAGTGGCTGTTCTGGCAGATGGCCGGCCTCGGACCCATGGCGGGACAGGCCCATCACTTCCGGCTCTATGCGCCGGAAAAAGTTCCCTACGCGATCGAACGCTACACCAACGAATGCCGCAGGCTGTACGGCGTGCTCGAGAAGCGGCTCGCGGGCCGGGAATACATCTGCGGCGATTATTCGATCGCGGATATGGCCTGCATCGGCTGGGTGCGGCCGTGGGAAAGGCAGGGACAGGACCCGAACGAATTTCCGAACGTGCGTGCGTGGAAGGAGCGGGTGATGGCGCGGCCGGCAGTGATGCGCGGCATGGCGATCAAAGCGGATCCGTCGCAAGTGATCGATGCCACGAAAGACAAGGCCGCGTTCGATCTATTGTTCAGGCAGGGTGCGCGGAACTAGGAAAAAAGAACCGGCCGCAGGATCGGGGGATGGGTGGGGATGACCCCGCGGCCGGTAAGTTCCTCTGGGGAGGAAGTTCGGGAAGTTCAGAAACTTCAGTTCATGTAGGCGATGTCGGTGACGCTGGCCGGAAGCTTGCCCGCGGGCGTTGCCTTGCCGGAGGCGAGATCGACTTTGTAAAGCGTGCCGCCGTTTGCGAGCCACGCGTCGTTCTGGCCTTCGCCCTTGGCGACGATGTTGAAGGCGACAGGGCCGTTCACCTTGAACCCGAGCTTGCCGATCGCGTTCAGCACGCCGTCGTTCGGCGGTGCCTGACGCAGCAGCGCGCCGATGGTTGCGTCGATGTCGTAGAGCACGGTTTCCTTGGTGCCCTTGACGCTGTTGGTGTAGGCGCCGGCCACTACGTTCGGCTTTTCGCCCTTGTGCATGTCGTTTTCGGCAAACTTCAGCGTGCCGTCTTCGATCACCTTGCCGTCGTCGACGTTGACGCGGAGGTTCATGCCGTCCGGCGACATGACGCGCAGACGATCGGCAGCCGGATTGAAGTCGATGGTAGCGCCGGTCGTGTTCTTCAGCTTGACCGACATTTCGGCCTTCTGCGTGAGTTTGCCGGACTTCGGGTCGATCGTGACGATCCATCCGTTGGACGTCACGCCATAGAGCATGCCGTCGGCGGGACGAACATCGATGCCGATGACGGTGCCGCCGGAAATCTTGACGGTCGCGGTCTCCTTCATCGACTTCGCGTCGATCATCGACAAGGTGTTGTTGGAGAGTGCGACGATGGTTTGCGCCGAAGCCTGCGAGGCAAAGAATGCTCCGCCGGTTACGAGCGCTGCCGCAATGAGGCTCTTGCGAATAATCATGAGACGGTTCCTTGGGGTAATGCGGGGTTAGGGGGTGGCCGAGAGCTCTCATGGTGCAAACACGCCACGGAAGCGCCTGGATGCGTGTCCGGAAAATTTATGCGGGCTGCATCGGATCCGTAGTTTCGCGGGTTACCGCGACGAATGGAGAACGCGATGCGCGCTGGTGCGGCGATAGGAACGTGGGGTACAAGTGGAAACCGGGAAATGGCCCGGCTTGCCGCCCGTCACGGGCCGGCAAAGCAACGAATTGGAATTTCGTTCGTGAACGAAAACACTTTCGACCACTCGTCCCTTATCGTGGCTTGCGGACGCGGCGAACGAGCTGCGTTGCAGGCGATTTACCGGCGGGAGGCAGGCGCAATGATCGGCGTCGCCACGCGTATCGTGAAGCGCCGGGAACTCGCGGAAGAAGTGGTGCAGGAAGCCTTCGTGGCTATCTGGCGCAATGCGGCGCGATTCGATCCGAGCATCGGTTCCGGCCGCGCCTGGCTGTTCCAGATCGTCCGCAACCGCGCGCTCAACATGCTGCGCGACACGAGCCGCGAACTGCCGACCGAAGACGATGCGCTCAACGCTGCGGTGGATGCCGGCGCGGACTACGAGAATGCTTACGAAACGCTCGCCAACAACAGCGCGCTGAAGCGCTGCCTCGACGAGCTGGAGCCCCGGCGCAAGCAGGGCATATTGCTCGCCTTCGTCGAAGGGCTTTCGCACGGCGAAATCGCCGCAAAGCTGAAGGTGCCGCTCGGCACCACGAAATCGTGGCTGCGGCGCAGTCTGATCGCGCTTCGGGAGTGCATGGCATGATCGCGCACGACCCGAACGAAGACTTGCTGCTGGCCGGCGAATACGTGCTCGGCGTACTCGACGGCGGCGAGCGCGACAATTTCGAGCGGCGTCTTCCGCGCGAAGCTTCGCTGCGCAGGCACGTCGCCGACTGGCAGGAACGCTTCGCGGATCTCGACCGCGGCGTGCAGACGAAGGACGTGCCGGCAGCGTTGTGGCACCGGATCGAAGCGCAGCTCGGCAGCCGTCAGCCATCTTCGGCGCGCGGTGAGGGGTTGGCGGAGCGCTTGTGGAGCAGCCTGGGTTTCTGGCGCGGCGCGAGCTTTGCGGGTGCGCTAGCGAGCGTACTACTCGCGATTTCCGTCGGCCTGCTTGCGGGCCGCGCAACCCCGCAGCCGCAGATCGTCGCGGTCATGCTCACACCGGACGGCGTTCCGGGCATGATCGCCGAAGTCTTTCACGACGGAAAAATCAGCGTGATCCCGATTCACGATTTCCCGGTTCCGAAGGGCCACACGCTGCAGGTCTGGACGCTGCCCGATCCGAAGGCGGGTCCGGTTTCCGTCGGCTTGATCGAGCGGACGCGCCACGCGCTGTTCCACCGCTCCGACCTTCCGACCGGTCAGCAGCAACTCTACGAGATCACGCTTGAGCCCGAAGGCGGTTCGCCGACCGGCAGGCCGACCGGCCCGATCATCGTGAAGGGGCACGGAGCGTTGCCGAGGCTGTGAGCTTCGCGGCTTCCGGTCAGACGGAGCCGTCGAAGGCTCGGGTGCTGCCAAGCTAGTTCAGCGGTTCGTATTTCCCGTCGCGGTAGACGCCGAGGAACTTCCGGTCGCGTGCGAAGCTGACCATATCGGCTCCGATCATGCAGGCGACGTCGGCTGCGATGTCGGTCTTCAGCTTCTCGTCGGCACTCGTCCAGAATTTCTCGGTCACCTCGATGGCAAAGCCCTGCGAGACTCGTGTCGGCCGCTGGATTTCGCCCTTGGCGACGAACTTGGAAATGCGATCCGCAGACGCCGTCTTGTCGCAGGCGAGTGCGGGGGTGGAGAAAACGACGAACCCAAGCGTGATCGCAACTGCGATCGCTTGGGCCCGTTTCAGAACTTCGAATGGCATCAGTTCACGCGCGTCCAGGTTTGCGAGCGGCAGAAGATGCCAGCGACGCAACCGGAAAGCGAGAGCGAATTCGCGCTATTCATGGTCATGGAGCCCGAATAGGTCTTGCCGTCGGTGTAATTGTAAAGCGTGCCGGACCACTTCTTGTCGCCGGCCGGCTTCATCTGGATCATGTTGATCCCGACCACGTTGCGCGACTTCAGGGCGGCATTCGGATTCTGTTCGTCCTTCGCGGGGTTCTTCACCCAGACGATCGTGCCGCAGATCGATCCGCCGCACGGCGCGATCCGCACGCGGGTTTCGCCCGACGCCGTGAGCCAGGTTCCGTTCGCATCCTGAGCGGATGCGGTCGTCGAAAGCGAGGCCAGCAGCGCTGCCGCCAATACGAGTTTCAGTTTCATTCGGTTTCCTCCGGCGTTTTCCTTGTTATGAGCGAACGTAAACATGCGCGCAGAGCGAACGGAAGCGGGGCCTTACGGCCCCGCGAAAAGAATTCCGGATTGACGCAGCGTCGGCCGCGGTTTTTTCAGTTCACTTTGGTCCAGGTTTTCGACTGGCAGAGCATTCCGCCGAGCACGCAGCCGCCGATCTGGATGGCATTGGCGCCGATGACCTTCACTTTGCCGTGGTAGGTCTGGCCATCTTCGTAATTGTAGATCGAGCCGCTCCACTCGTCGGGGGCAACCTGTTTCATACCGGATACCAGCTGCAGACCGACGATCGGGCGCTCGCGCTTCGCGGGGTCGGGATTGTAGACGTCCTTCGAGGGACTGTTTTGCCATACCACGTGACCGCACAGACCTCCGCCGCAGGGCGCGACCTTTACGCGGGTGATGCCGCTCTCGCTTTGCCAGATTCCGGAGACCTTGGCGGGGTCCGAAAGCGCGGGGGTGGCGATGGCGCAGAGCGCCGTCAAAACGATCGTGCGGGCGAGTTTCATGTCGCGATGTGTTTCCGTTCTGAAATGAAGGTCTCGTGACAAAGACATAGAGTTCGATGGGGCCAGAGTAAGGCGCTGTCACAAACTCCGGGGCCTTTCCGGAATCACCTTCCATTTCGGATGGTGACCAGACTCCCAACCGACAGCCTTTCCGAATACTTGCCGCCAAACCGCATGTTCAACGGATTCAGGAACTTGCTTGCTTAATGAATCTCAAAATGACTGCAAGCTGCTGATTTTGTTCAGTTTTCATTCAGGCTGATGCTTAGGATGTGATTCAAATATCCCGTGCATCTTACGCATCACGGACGGGGGAAACGTCCGTGCACAAAGCGGCGGGGGAACGCCGCGAACTGACGGGAGACGGACAATGGCGCGGCTTCTCGAACTCGAGGTGGCGGCAATCGGTCAGGCGAACATGGCCGGTGACATTTTTTATCAGCTGGGTCTGGCCTACGCGTATGGCCGGGATGTCGACGCGGACAAGGTCGCAGCCCACAAGTGGTTCAATCTCGCGGCGGCGCGCGGCAACCGCGATGCGGTCATCTGCCGGCAGGAACTCGCGGCCGAGATGAACACGGACGAAATCGCAAACGCGCAGCGCGCGGCCCGTGAGTGGATGACCTCTCACTAGGCGAAATCCGATAGCGGCCTTCCGTTGGGGTTCAGGGGCGGGGGCTGTTCGTGGAAGGGGACCGGCGACGTCAGAAGCGCCGGCCCCTTTTTCGTTTGTGGCGGTAGCGCAACACCAAGGCGCTTTTGCACAAAGCCTGGGCGTATCTATTGACCGGAACCGCGGAAACGGGCCCCATGCGGCAAAATAAAGGGGCGGGGCGATTCATGATCGGGCCACGGCAATTTCTTCTGGGCGGACTGGCTTTGGCAGTGGTCGGCAGTACGGCGGTGGCGGCGGACATGCCGATCAATCGGCCCGTAGCTCCGGCCTTCAAGGCGGCACCGCTCGTTTCCTATTGGGATGGCGTTTATGTCGGTGTCCACGGCGGCTACGCCTGGGCCGATAACGACACCAACATCGCGGGCAACGTCACCGGCTTCCGTCCGGACGGCGGCTTCGGCGGTGTGCAGTTCGGTTACAATCGCCGCATCGCGCCCAACTGGGTGCTCGGCTTTGAAGTCGACGCTTCGATCGGCGATCTCGCCGGACAGCGCCTTGTCGGTGCGAACACCGGCTTCTTCGATGTGAACGGTTTTGGCACCGCGCGTACGCGTCTCGGCTACGCGACGGGCCAGTGGCTGGTCTACGGCACCGCCGGTGCGGCGTGGGCCGACACGAACATCATGGTCCCGGGTGCGGGTCTGCGCTTCGATCGTCCGCAAGTCGGTTATGTCGTCGGCGCGGGCGTCGAGTACGCCTTGAACCAACGCTGGTCGGCGAAGCTCGAATACCTTTATGCAGATCTCGACACCACGACGACGAACGCCGGCGGCCTGGTCACCGATATGACCCTGAGCACGGTTCGCCTCGGCCTGAACTATCGTTTCGCCGACATGCCGGTCGTGCAGCCTTCGGGTTTCGTCACGAAGGCGCCGGTGCGGCTCGCGAGCGCATGGTCCGGTCCGTACATCGGCGTGCACGGCGGTTACGGTTGGGGCTCGTTCGATGCCACGGCGACGGCGCTCGATCCTTCGGGCGGCTTCGGCGGCATCCAGTCCGGCTACAACTGGCAGGTATCGCGCAATCTCGTGATCGGTGTTGAATCCGACTCGTCGTGGGGTTCGCTCAAGGACACTGCCGGTGCGAGCAATGTCGATGTCGATGCCATGGGCACGGTGCGTGCGCGCCTCGGCTATGCGGTCGACCGCGTGATGGTCTACGGAACCGCGGGTCTTGCCTGGGCTCACGCCGACGCAAGCTACAATGCGGGCACCGTCAACGATCGCTTCCATCTCGGCTGGGCTGCGGGCGTGGGCGTCGAGTACCTGCTGGCGCCGCGCTGGTCGGCGAAACTCGAATATATCTATGCGGACTACGGCGACATCACCGACGCTAACGACACGGCGAGCCTGACCGCTTCCACGGTGAAGATCGGTTTGAACTACCGTGCGTCGTTCCTCGATTTCATCGGTGGCCGCTGGTAAGCGAACGCCCGATCCTAAGTCTTGAAAACCCCGGCTTCGGCCGGGGTTTTTGTTTATCGAGGGGCTCGCGTCTCTCGACGTTCGGGGTGCTGCCGCTGTAAGAGTCGCGCCAAGGGGTCGCGTAGTGAAGAAGTTCCGGGGCGTATTGGTTCTTGCGGTGGTTTGCGCGTTCAGCACGGCTGGGCACGCGCGCGACACGCTTCGCAATTCCGCAGATATCTGGTCGGGCTTCTACATCGGAACGCATGGCGGGTTCCTGCAGGGCAAGAACCACGTGACGAATGTCGCGACGGTCGAACCCGAAGGAACGTTCGGCGGCTTGCAGGCCGGATACTGGGCGCCGCTCGGCGCGAACTGGCTCTACGGTTTCGAGATCGATCTCAGTCTTTCGGGTGCGGACGGCACCGATAACGCGACCGGTGTTTTTTCCGGAGTCGATCGCTTCGGGACCGCGCGCACGCGCATCGGCTACGCGAACGGACCGTGGCTTCTGTTCGCGAGCGGCGGCTTGGCCTGGGCCCGCCTTACATCGCTCGACATCACGACCTCCGCCGGCACCATGAACACGAAGCAAAGCTTCGTCGGCTGGTCGGGCGGCGTCGGCGTCGAGTACGCGCTTTCCGAGCGCTGGTCGGCGAAGGCCGAGTACGTTCACGCGAGCTTCGCGCGGAACAACGAGGATATCGTAGGCGAGGGCAGCGAACAGAAGGTGGCGTTCGGCACGGTTCGCCTCGGTCTCAACTATCGGCTCGGCACGCTGCCGCAGCAAACCGGATCCGTGCGAGCGCTCACTCCGTTCAATTGGACCGGCGGTTATGTCGGCGTTCACGGCGGCTTCGCCACGGGCGAGCAGAGCATGAGCTATCAGGCCGGCACGGTACTGTTCGATCCGTCGAGTGGCGGGTTCGGCGGCGTGCAGGGCGGCTACAACTTTCAGTTCGCTTCGAATGTCGTGCTCGGCATCGAGAGCGATGTTTCGTTTGCGAACCTCAACGGGAATTTCATGGAGGGCTGCTGCCGCGTGACAGTGGAGCGGTTCGGAACCGCGCGTCTGCGCGCCGGCTACGCATTCGGAAATGTCCTACTCTACGGCACCGGTGGCGTTGCCTGGGCCAAGTTCGATCCGACCTACCGCGGCGGCCAGTTCGAAACGAATCGTCCGTTTGTGGGCTGGACCGGCGGTTTCGGCGTGGAATACGCCTTCGCGCCGCTCTGGACCGTCAAGGTCGAGTACCTGCGATTTGCGTTCGACGACAGCAAAACCGATCACCCGGGCCTCACGCAGTTCGACGAAAGCGGCAAGTACGATGTCTACCGCATCGGCCTGAACTACCGCGCGGCGCTGTTGGAAAACCTGCTGCGGCGTTGATCCGAAGCCGCTTCTTGCAAAGAAGGAAGCGCTCCGGCATAGCTCGGGACACGGAGACGTGGCCGAGTGGCTGAAGGCGGCGGTTTGCTAAACCGTTATACGCTCTCAAGGCGTATCGAGGGTTCGAATCCCTCCGTCTCCGCCAGCTCCCACTGCGGCAACGTCATCCGGCCACGAATTACGCCGCGGACAATTGCTTGATCCGCTGGGCGATATCCTCAACCGACATCGCCATTCGCTGTGCGTTACCGGAAATCTCCCGGGTCACGGCACTTTGTTCCTCGATGGCCGAAGCGACGCTGGCGACATACTGGTTCACATTGTTTGCCGACAACGCGATCGTTTTGATGCTCTCTTCAACCTTGACGGAAACGGTCTGCACTTCCTGAATCTGTTTTGCGATATCTTCCGTCGCTTTGGTGGTCTGGCTCGCCAGATTCTTTACCTCCGACGCGACAACCGCAAAACCTTTGCCCGCATCGCCGGCGCGGGCGGCTTCGATCGTGGCATTCAGCGCCAGCAGATTGACCTGCCTTGCAATGTTGTTGATGAGCTGCACGACATTTTCCATGACCTTCATGCTTGCCCCGAGCTGCGCGGCCGCTGCGCTCGAATGCGTCGAGTCTTCCAGAATTCCTATCGCCGCTTCTTTGGAGAGATGCATGTTGTTGCTGATTTCGCCGATCGATGCCGTCATTTCCTCCACCGCAGCCACCACGCTTTGCGTGTTCGCGACGGTTTCCTCTGCGATGCGGCCCGTTTGAATCACCTGCGTGATTTCGGTCGCATATTTAACGACCTTCAAGGGCCTGCCATTCGCATCGAAAATGGGATTGTAGGAAGCCTGAATCCAGATTTCCCTTCCGCCCTTCGCGATGCGTTTGTAGACGCGCGCGTCGAATTCGCCGCGTGCGAGCTTCTGCCAGAATGCGGCATATTCGGCCGAGTCCGCTTCCGATGGATCGACGAACATGCGGTGGTGCTGGCCTTTGATCTCCGCCAGCGAGTACCCCAATGCCTGAAGGAAGTTCTGGTTTGCATTGATGATCGTGCCGTCGAGCTCGAACTCGATCACCGCCTGCGATTTGTTGATCGCGTCGATCTGTCCGCTGGCGTCGGCGGCCGCCAGTTGCCGCGCGGTGATGTCGGTCGCGTATTTTACCACGCCCGTCACTTTGCCTGCGCGATCGAGAATGGGATCGTAGGTCGCTTCGATCCAGATTTCCTTGCCGCCTTTGGCAATACGCTTGAACTGCGCGGAGAAATATTCGCCGGCTGCCAGCCGTCGCCAGAAATCGTTGTACGCGGTGGTCTCGACATAGGCGGGATCGCAGAACATGCGATGGTGCCGGCCTTTGATTTCGTCGCTGGTGTAGCCCAGCGCGCGGAGGAAGTTCTCGTTGGCATCCACAATGGTGCCGTCTGGGGTGAAATGAATTACGGCGTGGGAACGTCCCAACGCCTCGAGTTCGGCTCTATCGGGAGTGATTTTGCTGAGAAACATGGTTTGAATGCCGCATGATCTGAAAAAGGGGAGTTTGAAAAAATAGGGTCGCGTAACATCCTCTTAACGATACGCCGATTGCCGTGAAGAATAGGTAAAATAATCCGGTTGGCCGGAATAACGTTTCGGCGTGCAGGCAAACTCATGACGCGCCGCCAAACTTCCGGTTCGGACCACGGCGCGATACAAGGCGTGATGCTGCGCATATGCCTCTTCCTGCTCGCCGCCATCGCGATCGCCGCCGTTCATCCCGCCGAGGCCCAGAATAGGGGGCCTCAGAATTTCGGGGCTTTTCTTACGGCGCTCTGGCCTGAAGCCCAGAAGCGCGGCGTGTCCCGCGAGACCTTCGACAACGCCATTCGCGGCATTGCGCCGGATCCGGAAGTGCTCCGGCTTACGCAAAGTCAGCCGGAATATGTGCGGCCTATCGGCGACTATGTGAGAAACCGGCTGACCGCGAACCTGGTCGCGACCGGAAAACGCCACGCGGAGAAATGGGCGAAGACGCTGGATGCCGTCGAGCGCAAGTACGGCGTCGACAAGGAAATCATCGTCGCGATCTGGGGTCTCGAGACCGGGTATGGTGCATTCACGGGCGGCAAAGACGTAATCCGTTCGCTCGCGACCCTCGCGCATGCCGGCTATCGCGGCGACTTCTTCCGCAACGAGTTGCTCGCGGCATTCGAAGTGCTCGAGGCAGAGCACATCACCCGAGAGAAGATGCGCGGTTCCTGGGCCGGCGCGATGGGACAGCCGCAGTTCATTCCGTCCAGTTTTCTGAAGTTCGCCGTCGATTTTTCCGGCGACGGAACGCGCGACATCTGGAGCGACATTCCGGACGTGCTGGCGTCGATCGGGAATTACCTGCGGCAGCACGGCTGGAAGCCGGGCCAGCCCTGGGGTTACGAAGTCGTGATCCCGAAGGGTTTCGATTACCGCATCAGCCGCGGCACCTTCGCGGAATGGCATGCGCGCGGCGTTCGCCGCGCCGATGGCGGAGCGTTTCCGGCCGAAGGCGACGGCATTCTGTTTTTCCCGAGCAGTGCTACGGGGCCGGGCTTCGTGGTGACGGGCAACTACGACGCGATCAAGCGCTACAATCTCTCGGACGCCTATTCGCTGACGGTCGCGGGCACGGCCGACCGGTTGCGCGGCATGGCCGGATTTCGCGGCAAATGGCCGGAAGTCATTCCGCTCGATCGCGAAAAGCGAATCCGCATGCAGACGTTGATGCAGGCCAAGGGCTATCCGGTGAGCAATGTCATCGGCCGCATCGACTTCGACCTGCGCGACCAGATCCGGATCCTGCAGGCAAAGTTCGGGCTTCTGCCGGACGGGCACCCGAACGAGGCTTTCTTGTCGAAGCTTGAAGGTCTTTGAGTTCCGCAGTGCGGAGCCGGTCACTTAAGCTTTTGTCAATTGCGGGAGTGCAAAGTCCGCCCGACTTCTGATCGAGGCGCGCGTGGCTGGAATTCATCCTGCATTCCAAGTCCGGCTCGGGCTCTACGGCTTTGCCGAAGAGGACGAGAACAGCCGTGCTTTGCGGGCCCAGGTCTGGGAACTGATGGCTCCGGTCGCCGCGAAGACCATCGATCGCATGATCGACAACGCCGAGAAAGTCACCCCGCTTTACGCGCAGACGCTCAGCAAGAACCGCGAGGACATCAAGCGTTTCACGCTCGACGCGGTGGAGCGCTCCTGCAAGCGGCCGTTCGACGAATCCTGGGTCGAAGACGCCTATGATCGCGCCCGTTTCGAGATCGGCATCGGGCTCGACATGCGCGCCCGCGCGACCATCATCCGCGCGCTCATGAGCGCGTTCTTCCATGTTGCAGGCAAGAAGTACTTCTATTCCGGCGCGAAAGTCGCGGCACTCGGCGATGTGATGACGCGGCTTTCGCTGCTCGACAACGCGAACGCGATCTTCTGCCACAACGAACTTGCGGTGAACGAGAGCAAGGAACGGGGCGACAGGCTGCAAGGCGCGATCGATCACTTCGGCACGACCATGAATCAGGTACGCGCGGCCATCGCGAAAGCAGTCGATGAGTTCGGCGCATCGTCGCAACGGTTGTCTTCGCTGGCGCAAAACTCCAACCATCACGCGAACGTCGCCGCCGGCATCGCCGAGAGCAGCGCGCAGAACACAAACGGCATGGCAAGTGCTGCGGAGGAACTCTCCAGCTCCATCGGCGAAATCCGTGCGCAGTCGTCGCGTGGCGCCGGCATGGCACTGGAAGCGGTGGAACTCGCGAACAAGGCGAACGGGATCGTGGGGTCGCTGTCGGACTCGGTCGATAAGGTCGGCTCGGTGGTCGGGCTGATCTCCCAGATCGCCTCGCAGACGAACTTGCTCGCGCTGAATGCCACCATCGAGGCGGCCCGCGCCGGGGAGGCGGGCAGGGGCTTCGCCGTCGTCGCCAACGAGGTCAAGTCGCTCTCGACCCAGACCTCCCGGGCTACGGAAGAGATCCGCGACCAGATCACGAAGATTCAGGAAGCCACCCGGCTCTCGGTCCAGCAGATCGCCGCCTGCGGCCAGAGCATCGGCCAGATCGCGGCGACGGTCGAAGCGCTCTCGGGCTCTGTCAGCCTGCAGGCCGAAGCCACGACGAGCATCGCCGAGAACTCGAGCCGTACCTCGGAAGACGCCAATTCGGTTGCAAAGGCCATGCAGGTCGTCGCCGGCTCCATCGCGCAGACCGAAGCCGAAGCGCGAACGGCGCTCGACCTTGCTTCCGGTTTGCACGCCAGAGCGGCGGAACTGGACTCCGCAGTCGAGGCGCTGCTCGAAGTCGCGAAAGCCGACGGCGAAGGCGTGAAGGCCTTCGCAGACGTCGCGCGCCGGGTGCCGGCCTGAGAATCGACCTCCGAACTCCTTGGGAAAGACCCGTTCGGGCGAATTGCATACAATTACCGACCGGTACCGCGCCCTTGGCGGGCTGGTGCGGAGCTTTCGCTAAGTATTTGAAATTATTAGACTTCTAGAATCGCGACCGTTGCGTTTGTGCAACACAATGGCGGAAAGCGAGTTCCTGGTGCCCCCAAAAGCGTCATTCCAATTGAATGCAAAGGACCATTCGCTAGGGTGATCCAGCGACAGAAGGGGGAGACCCGAGTGGGGGGAACCTTGCGTCGCACCCGTCCGGTTTTGACGGCTGATTGCCAGTTTCCAGTACGAACCTAAGAAGTTCGAGGCGGTCGCAAAGTCGGTTCCGGGTGGTTTCGCGGGGATTTTGGGCACTTTTCCAAAGGGGCGTCAGCCCTCCGGAGTAAGACCCGCTCCTCAGGCAATTTTGAGAGAGAATGACTCTTTGGAGGTCACGATGAAGATGGTGAAAAGCCTCATCCTCGGCACCGCAGTCGCTTTCGCGGCTTCGGCTGGGGCGCAGGCAGCTGATCTTCCCGTAAAGGCTAAGGCAGCCGGTTACGTGAAGATCTGCCCGCAGTACGGTCCGGGTTTCTACTACATCCCGGGTACGGATATCTGCTTGAAGGTCGGCGGCTTGGTGTTCGCGGAAGCGGGCTACTATGCGTCCGGCGCAATTACGAACCTGACCTACGGCGGCACCTGGAGCCGTGACGACACTGATCTTCAGTGGCGTTCGCGCGGCTACCTCTCCGTCGATGCTCGCACGGCGACGCCCTACGGCGTTCTCCGCTCGTTCATCCTCGGTGGTTTCGAGCAGCGCAACACGAACGGCGCTGTCGCGATCACGAACGGTGGCTTCCACCAGTATGCGTTCATCCAGTTCGCCGGCTTCACCGCTGGTACCGCGAACTCGTTCTTTGACTTCGGCGCCAACTACCTGACGCTGTCGGTCGCTGCGAATCCGTGGAACTGGGTCAACCTGTTCGCCTACACCGCGAACCTCGGCAACGGCCTGTCGGCGTCGATCTCGCTCGAAGACTCGTCGACGACCCGCCTCGGTGCTGCCGCTCAGCAGCAGTCGCCGAACGTCGTCGGTAACATCCGCCTCGACCAGGCTTGGGGCTCGGCGCAGATCATGGCAGCGGCTCAGGAAGCTCGCTTCCAGATCAACGGCGCTCCGGCTAACCACAACGACTGGGGTTGGGCGGTTGGTGCCGGTGTCGAAATCAAGCTCCCGATGCTGGGCGCTGGCGACACCATCAAGTTCATGGCTGTGACCTCGGAAGGCGCAGCTGAATACACCGGCCTGTCGGGCTCGCCGTACGGCGGCATCGGCGGCGTCGGCGTTGGCTTCGGCACGAACGGCACCGGTTTCGTCACCGTTACCGACTTCGTGAACGGCGCTGGCATCAACACCGCGACGGACGCTTCGTCGGTCATGGTTCAGTTCAAGCACAACTGGACCCCGACCGTGAACTCGAGCGTTCACGTTGGTTACAATGAGGCCTACAACCTGTTCGCTGGCGGCTTCGGCGGTCTGCAGATGATGCAGTACGGCCACAGCCTCAAGTGGAGCCCGGTTAAGGACCTCACGCTGGCCCTCGACGTGCTCTACACGGAAACGGACGTGAACAATGTCGAAACCGACAAGCTCGCGACCTGGTTCCGCGTGACCCGTACGTTCTAATCTGACGCAAGTCTGATTGGTGAAAGCCCCGGTGGGAAACCACCGGGGCTTTTGCTTTTTGAAGCTTGGGTAATGGCAGTAGTGAAGACTGCGCCGTCTCTAACGATGTGCAGTCAACGATCGTCGCAGCGCGCGGCAAGTTCGCGAATGGGGGCGATGGTGTTTTCACTCCAGAAAACCGGCGGATGACCGACGCCTGCGATTTCCATCGCGGTCATGTCGGGATGGCGCGTCTGCATCGCAGCTACGGTTTCCCGCGAGAATAGATCCGAGTGCTCCCCGCGCAGCACGAGAAGGGGAGCCTGCTTCAACCCGTCGAAGAGCGGCCAGGCGTGCGGCAGCGGCACCTTGGGATCGATCGCAGCGAGGTTCACCGCAATTGCAGGATCCGTCCGGCTGACGATGCCGTCCGCCATCTCCCGCCAAGTGAGGCGCGCGTAGCGCGCCCAGTCGGCTTCGGAGAAGGCCGGAAACTCGTGGGCCATGACCGACTTCTGAATCCGTATGGCGTCGTTCCAGTCCTTCGGTTGCGGCAGCTTGCCCACATAAGATTGAATCCGAAGGATGCCCGGCAGATCGAGCACAGGCCCGATGTCGTTCAGCACGGCGCCGGCAATCGCCTGCGGACGCACGGCCGTGAGCGCCATCGTGAGAATTCCGCCGCGTGAGGTGCCGACGAAGACCGCGCGTTCGATCCCGGTCTGATCCAGCACCGCGAGTAGATCGGTCAGTTCGACGGGCACCGAATAATTCGCGGGATTGGGGTCCCGGTCCGAAAGCCCACGTCCGCGCGAGGAAAGCGCGATCACGTAGCGCGGCCGATGCGCATCGAACGCGAGCGCTTCGACAAGCTCGCGGAAGTCTTCGTTCGTGCGCGCGAGGCCGGGGAGGCACACGACCGGCAGAAAGGCATCGCCGCGCACGCCAGCCTCAAGCGCATGAAGTTTCAGCCCATCCGGAGCGGATAGATATAAGTCGTTGATAATATTCATTTTTATCGAGGCCGCGTGAGTTGCGCCGCGAGTCTAACCCGAGCCGTTGCCGCGGGCGAGATCGGCTTCGATGTCGATCGTCCGCTTGTTGTGGATCAGCGCCCGATAGACCTGCAGGTTCTCCAGCACGCGCAAAATGTAGAGGCGCGTCTCCGTGATCGGAATGCGCTCGATCCAGTCGATCACCGCGTCGGTTTTACCGCCGCGCGGATCGCCGCGCGCATCCATCCATTGCCGGGCGCGGCCCGGGCCTGCGTTGTAGCCGATGAAGGTGAGCACATAGGAGCCGTTGAACGTCTGGATAAGGTGGCCGAGTTCGGCGGCGCCGAGCGTCACGTTGTAAACGGGATCGCGCTGCAGCTTGTTGAAGTCGAAATTAATGCCGATGCGCCGCGCGATTGCAGCGCCGGTAGGCCGAATGACCTGCATCAGGCCATACGCTCGGGCGGGAGAGACCACATAGGGTTGGAATTCGCTTTCCTGACGCGAGATCGAATAGATGAGCGCGGTTTCGATCGGCGGACCCTTGTGCTCGTATTTGGGAATGCCGTTGGTCGGAAACGCAATCGCGTCCACGGGCAAGCCGCGGTCCAGCCCCTGCTTGCCGATGATGACGAGCGCCCGCGTATCGCGGTGCGCATTTGCGATTTCCGCGAGCATGACCGCGGTCGCGGCCGTCGGCGACCGGTCCAGTATGTCGATGTGAACCGGGATCACGAGATCGTCGGCATCGGCTTCGTAAAGCAGTTTCAGGGCGCGCGACACCGGATTGGCATTAAAGGTCCGGCGCTCGGCCTCCGAGACGTGCGGCATCGGCCGGAACGGCAACTCGTGGAGGTTGAGTTTCGTGCGCGCGAGCTGGCCGTAAAACGAAAGGTGATGGCGAGCGGCGAGGGAGTACGCGGCCTTCGACCCGATCACATCCTTCGACGCTTCGGCGGCGCGGCCCTGCCAGTACAGCGCGCGTGCGATGTAAAACGGCTGCGGCGTGCCGACGTCCTGCGCGAAGTGCTTTTTCGCTGTCGCCGCATCGTTCAGGTAGCGCAGCGCGATCCATCCCGCCGTGAAATGAATGTCGGCTTTCAGGATGTCGTTTTCCGGCAGCACGGCCGCAGCCGCCACGCGATAGGCAAGCTGGTATTGCTTCACGTCGAGCAGATTGCGGATCACAAACCGGCGCTCGCGCCACCAGTCGTCGGCGTCCGGTGTATTCGGTGCGATGCGCGGTGCCTGTAGCAGCAACTCCGCGGCACCCTTCGGGTCGTCGGCGCGGCGCTTGAGATAGGCGCGGGCATACAGATAGCTCGCGTCCTTCTGCAAGGCGCCCGGTACGGCGCTGAGCAATGCATTCGCGTTGCCGGCGCGCTGCATGGCGGCGTTCCGCGCGCGGCTGAGCGCGGCAACGTCACGGCCGGCGCGTTCGGCGCTGCGTTGCGAGGCCTCGAACTTCTCGAGATAGAAGAGCCGGTCGGCTCTGGCCTTATGGTCGGCGTTGGTGAGCAGGCTTCCGTGCTGCCCGAGGATTTCCTGCTCGAGCGTCATCGACAGTTCTTCTTCGCGCCAGGCGCGGCGTAGCCATGGCAGGCCGTGCGCCTGGTTGCCGGAGGCGATCAGCGCGCGGGCGAGGGCGACCATGCCTTCGCCGGAAACCGGCTGCGACGAACCGAAATAGGCGAGGACTTCCTTGGGCTCGCGTTTCTCGGATACCAGCAGGCTTTCCGTGCGACGCCGGATCAGGGTCATGCTCGGCCAGTTCGCGTTCCTGCCGATGAAATCGCGGGCCCGGTCGAAGCCGACATCTTTCGGGGTCAGGCGTATGGCGAGCCAGGTTACGAGGTCGCGCGCGACCGGGTCGTTCAGGTTGCCGGCCATCGCGAAGGCTTGCGTGGAGTTGCCGTCCTTGAGCAGGGCAAGGACCTTTTTCACCGTCGCGGCATCGGGCTGCTGTTGCGCCCGCGCGGCGGGCACAAACATGGCGGCGGCTAGCAATGTCGCGGCAATGGCGCGGCCGAGCGGTCGCATCCCTTCTCCTATGGTCCCGAACCCCCGAAATGGACTGGCTTGTATGAGTCGGTGGTTACTGTAGCGATATGGCGCTGTCTGGGCAGCCGAAAAAGGCCGCTTTGGCTTTCGCCCAACCGTTTTCCGCGCTATTTCAGGCCCCTTCGCCCGTCGGGGCCAACCAGGAGTGCATGCCGTGAAGTTCCGTGGATCGTTCACCGCTCTCGTGACGCCGTTCAAGAATGGCGGACTCGACGAGAAAGCGTTCCGCGATCTCGTGGAGTGGCAGATTGCGGAAGGCACCCAGGGACTCGTACCGGTGGGCACGACCGGCGAGAGCCCGACGCTGTCGCACGACGAGCACCACAAGGTCGTCGAATGGTGCATCGATCAGGCCAAGGGCCGCGTGCCGGTGATCGCCGGTGCGGGCTCGAACAACACGCTGGAGGCCGTCTCGCTTGCGAAGCACGCCGAGAAGGCGGGGGCTGATGCCGTGCTCGTGGTCACGCCCTATTACAACAAGCCCACGCAGGAAGGCATGTACGTTCACTTCAAGGCGGTGAACGATGCCATCGGTATTCCGATCATCATCTACAACATTCCGCCGCGGTCGGTGGTGGATATGTCGGTCGATACGATGAAGCGGCTCTATGAGCTGAAGAACATCGCCGGCGTGAAGGATGCAACCGCAAACCTCGGCCGCGTGTCGCAGCAGCGTCATGCGCTGGGGCCGGACTTCATCCAGCTTTCGGGCGAGGACATGACCGCGCTCGCCTACAATGCCGCCGGTGGCCACGGCTGCATTTCCGTGACGTCCAACGTGGCGCCGAAGCTCTGTGCGGACCTGCAGAACGCATCGCTCTCCGGGGACTATGCAAAGGGTCTGCAGGTGCAGGATCGCCTGATCCCGCTGCACGATGCGATCTTTTTCGAACCCGGCGTCGCCGGCGCGAAGGCCGGGCTCTCGATGCTGGGCCGCTGCAACGAGATCGTCCGCTCGCCGCTGGTGCCGGCCGGCGCCAAAACCAAGGAAGCAATCCGCGCCGCCATGGTGCACGCGGGATTGCTGAACTAGGTCCGCGATGGCCAAGAAGGCCGAGCCGAAACTCAAAATCGCCGCCGATAACCGCAAGGCCCGCTTCAACTACGCGATCGGAGAAGCGTTCGAGGCCGGCATTGCGCTGACCGGCACCGAGATCAAGTCGCTTCGCAACGGCAAGGCGACGATCGCGGAGTCGTATGCCGACGCCAAGGACGGCGAGATCTGGCTCGTAAACTCGAACATCCCCGAGTATCTGCAGGCGAACCGCAACAACCACGCGCCCAAACGTCCGCGCAAGCTGCTCCTGCACAAACGGCAGATCAACAAGCTGATCGGTGCGGTGGAGAAGGAGGGCATGACCATCGTGCCCTTGAAGATTTACTTCAATCCGCGCGGGCGGGCGAAGGTGGAAATCGCGCTCGCCAAGGGCAAGAAGCTGCACGACAAGCGCGACACCGAAAAGAAGCGCGACTGGAATCGCGAGCGCGGGCGGCTGATGCGGGATAAGGGCTAAGGTTTTTGGACTAGTTTTTTCTTAGCATGATCTGACCCGAAAACCGGTTCCCACTTTTCGGGATCATGCTATCGCCCCAAAGCTCGCGCGCACGTTCGCGAATACTTCACGGAACATGTCGGTCGTCAGCACGCCGGTGTTCGTGTTGTAGCGCGAGCAGTGGTAGCTATCGAACAGCCGCACATTCTCGAAATCGTGGATCATGCCGTGGCCGAATTTATGCCGCGCCATCTTCGCGCCGAGCGCGACCACCACGGAGTCGTGCGCGATCTTCCCGAGTGCGACGACGCGCTTGAGGTTCGGCATCTCGTTGAAGGCGCTGGTCAGGAAAACGCGGCAGGTTTTGATCTCGTCGCCGGTCGGTTTGTTCTCCGGCGGCACGCAGCGGACGGCGTTCGTGATGCGGGTATCGACCAGTTCAAGCGTGTCGTCCGGCCGCTGCTCGTAATTGCCTTTGGCGAAACCGAATTCCTTCAGGGTCGCGTAAAGCAGGTCGCCCGCGTAATCGCCGGTGAAGGGGCGGCCGGTCTGGTTCGCGCCATGCAATCCCGGCGCAAGACCGACGATGAGGAGCCGCGCGCTCGCAGGACCGAACGAGGGGACGGGCGCGTTGAAATAGCCCGGAAACTGCTTCCGGTTCGCCTTGCGAAAACCCGCGAGCCGCGGGCAAAGCGGACAGTCGCGGCCCGGCTCGGCGAGTTCGGCAGCCGCTTCGCTCAAGCGCCCTGGGTCTCTCCGCTCGGCGAGCGTTGCAGGAAGCCCGGAGCGTTCTGCATGCGGGCGGAGCGGTCAGCGGGCTCGCGTCCGATCTTGGTCGCGAGATCCTGCAGGTCGATGAACACGTCGGCCTGACGGCGCAGTTCATCGGCGATCATCGGCGGCTGGGTGGAAATGGTGGAAATGACGGTCACCCGGACGCCCTTGCGCTGCACGGATTCGACCAGCGGGCGGAAGTCGCCGTCGCCGGAGAACAACACTACATGGTCGAGGTGGTCGGCGAGTTCCATGACATCGACCGCAAGTTCGAGGTCCATGTTGCCTTTGACCTTCCGGCGGCCCATCGCGTCGGTGAATTCCTTCGCCGGCTTCGTAACGACCGTGTAACCGTTGTAATCGAGCCAATCGAGGAGCGGGCGGATGGAGGAGTATTCCTGATCCTCGATCAGGGCGGTGTAATAAAAGGCACGCAAGAGATTGCCGCGGCTTTGGAATTCTTTGAGCAGAAGCTTGTAGTCGATATCAAAGCCGAGGCTCTTGGTGGTGGCGTAGAGGTTGGCGCCATCGATGAACAGAGCGGTTTTTTCGGCAGTATGCTGCATTGTCAAAATTCCTTGGACTTTGGCCCGTCGGGCGGGGCCAGCGGCCTCCAAAAGGTGGGTCGGACAATCGGTTGGGATCGTAACCGGATTCGACTCCGGTAGCAGGATAATGCGGCAATAGGAAAGCAGCACCTACGGGCCATTTGCCGCGCCGCAGGTAGTGGCTTGCGTCCAGCGCATATCCCGGGCTATAGGGTCCCGATTCCGCACAAGGTTTGATTGGAGCCCCGCCGATGGCGCGCGTCACGGTTGAAGACTGCATCGACAAGGTTGAGAACCGCTTCGACCTGGTTCTGCTCGCCAGCCACCGCGCACGCATGATTTCGTCCGGCTCGGCCATCACCGTCGACCGCGACAACGACAAGAACCCGGTCGTGGCGCTGCGGGAAGTCGCCGAGGAGACCGTTTCTCCGGGCGACCTCAAAGAAGACCTGATCCACTCGCTCCAGAAGTACACCGAGGTTGACGAGCCGGAACCCGAAGCCGTGCCGATGATCCCGGGCGCGGGCGGCTCGGACGACAATGCGGTCATGGACCGTATGAGCGAGGAAGAACTGCTCGCCGGCCTTCAGGGCCTGGTCCCGCCGGAGCAGACCGAAGAAGACGAAGGCTAAGCGTCTAAAAGCGTTAGCTATTTCGTCCGGTCCAGTCGCCGGGCGGCTCCCGCAATGCTAATTTGACGGCCAGTCCCTAGATTCCGGGGACAGGAGCCGCAGGCATGATGCGCCAGTACGAACTCGTCGACCGGGTTCGTCGCTATAACCCCGCGACCGACGAAGGCCTGCTCGACAGCGCCTACGTCTACGCCATGAAAGCGCATGGCTCGCAGACGCGCGCCTCCGGCGATCCGTATTTCTCGCATCCGCTCGAAGTCGCCGCGATCCTGACCGACCTCAAGCTCGACGACGCGACCATTGTCGCGGCACTCCTGCACGACACCATCGAGGACACGAAGGCGACCCGCGCCGAGATCGGCAAGAAGTTCGGCAAGGATATCGCGACGCTGGTCGAGGGTCTGACCAAGATCAAGAAGCTCGACCTCGTTTCGAAAAAGGCCGCGCAGGCGGAAAACCTCCGCAAGCTTCTGCTTGCGATTGCAGACGACGTCCGCGTTCTGCTCGTCAAACTCGCCGACCGTCGCCACAACATGCGTACCCTGAAATTCGTCCCCGAGGAGAAGCGCAATCGCGTCGCCGAGGAGACCCTCGACATCTACGCGCCGCTCGCGGGCCGCATGGGCATGCAGGACATGCGCGAGGAGCTGGAGGACCTTTCGTTCCGGCAACTGCAGCCGGACGTCTTTCGTTCGATCGAAGGCCGGCTGTTCGCGCTGCGCGAGCGCAACGCCGGCCTCATCAAGGGCATTGAAGAAGAACTGACCGCCGAACTCGCCCGCGCCGGAACGCGGGCGAAAGTGCGTGGCCGCGAGAAGCGGCCGTACTCGATCTGGAAAAAGATGGAGCGCAAGGCGGTCGGATTCGAACAACTTTCGGACCTGTATGGTTTTCGTGTCGTCGTCGATACGGTCGTCGACTGCTACAAGGCGGTCGGCATCGTGCACACGAAATGGCCGTTCGTGCCGGGGCGCTTCAAGGATTACATCTCGACGCCGAAGCAGAACGACTATCGTTCGCTGCATACGACGGTGGTCGGCCCCGGACGCCAGCGCGTCGAACTGCAGATCCGCACCAACGAGATGGATCAGGTTGCGGAGTACGGCATCGCGGCCCATGCCTTGTATAAGGACGGCGACAAGCAGGACGGAGAAATCCTTCCGCATGACTCGAATGCCTATGCCTGGCTGCGGCGTACGATCGAAATGCTCGCGGAAGGGTCGAGCCCCGAAGAATTCCTCGAGCACACCAAGCTCGAACTCTTCCACGATCAGGTGTTCTGCTTCACGCCGAACGGACGCCTGATCGCGCTGCCGCGCAAGGCGACGCCGATCGACTTCGCCTATGCGGTGCACACGGATGTCGGCAACAGCGCGATCGGCTGCAAGATCAACGGGCAGGTCGCGCCGTTGGTTTCCGAACTGCAGACCGGCGATGAAGTCGAGATCATTCGCGGCGACGCGAAAGCGCCGCCCGCAGCCTGGGATGCCATCGTGATCACCGGCAAGGCGCGGGCCGCAATCCGCCGCGCGACCCGGACGGCCGTTCGCGCGCAATACACCGGCCTTGGCCGCAAGATGGTCGAACGCGCGTTCGCGAAAGCATCGTTGCCCATTTCGGAAGACAAGCTGCAGGCGGCGCTGCCGCGGCTCGCGCGTCATACGCTGGAAGATTTGTTCTCCTCGGTCGGCCGCGGCGAAATCAAACCGGACGACGTGTTGCGCGCCGTCGATCCAGATTGGCGCGGCGAGCGCGTGACGGGCGCGAAGACTCCGAAAAGCGAAGGCGGATGGTTCGGTTTGCGGCGCGCGAACTCGCTGAAATTCCGCATCCCGGAAAAGGGAAAAGAAGAAAAATCGGCTGCGATCCCGATCCGCGGCATCAACGGAGAACTGCCGGTGCGCTTCGCGCCGAATGGCGGCGCGGTGCCCGGGGATCGCATCGTCGGCATTCTCACGCCGGGCGAGGGGATCACGATCTATCCGATCCACTCTCCGGCGCTGAAAGAATACGACGATCAGCCCGAGCGTTGGCTCGACGTGCGGTGGGATATGGATGATGCAGAGCCGCAGCGCTTTCCTTCGCAGATCGCCGTGAACGCGAAGAACGAGCCGGGATCGCTCGCGCAGGTCGCCGCCGTAATCGGCGAGCATGGCGGGAATATCGACAACATTCGCATGGGCGGGAAAACCGCCGACTTTCATCGCATGATCATCGACGTCGAAGTCTTCGACCTGAAACACCTGAACGCCATTCTTACGCAATTGCGCGCGAAGAAGGTCGTCGCGGCAGCAGAGCGCGTCAATGGCTGAGAAATATCCGATCCGTCTCGGCGTGAATGTCGACCACGTCGCCACCATCCGCAACGCACGCGGCGGTTTTCATCCGGACCCATTGCGTGCCGCACGTGCCGCGGTTGCAGCCGGCGCACACGGCATCACGATGCATTTGCGGGAAGATCGCCGTCATATCGTGGACAGCGATGTCGAGCGGATGAAGGAGATTCCCGCGCCGCTCAATCTTGAAATGGCGGCGACCGAGGAGATGGTCGGGATCGCGAAGCGGCTGGAGCCGCACGCCGTCTGTCTCGTGCCTGAGAAGCGTGCCGAGCGCACGACCGAAGGCGGGCTCGACGTGATCGCAGGCGGCACGGCGTTGCGCGATGCGGTCAAATCGCTCGCCGTGCATAGCCGCGTCTCGCTGTTCATCGCGCCGGATGCCGCGCAGATCGAGGCGTCAAGACAGGCTGGTGCTGCGGTCGTCGAACTGCATACCGGAACCTGGTGCGAGGCGGTCGCGCATAGCGACGAGAAGGCCGCGCGGGATGAGTTTGGAAAAATCGTCGAAGGCGCGCGGCTCGCGCATTCGCTCGGGCTCGAAGTGCACGCCGGACACGGCCTCGACTTCGGCACGGCGGAACTGATTTCGACGCTGCCGGAAATCGCCGAGCTCAACATCGGCCATTATCTGGTTGGTGAGGCGGTCTTCACGGGTCTCGATGCGGTGGTGAAGAACATGCTCGCGGCGATGGCGCGCGGACGCGAACGGATCGGAGCGGGCGCGTGATTATCGGCATGGGCTCGGATCTCTGCGACGTGAGGCGGATCGAGAAGTCGATCGCCCGTTTCGGGGACAGGTTTCTCGACCGGATTTTTACGGAGAAAGAGCGTGCGCGCTCGGAGCGGCGTAAACGCAGCGTCGAATCCTACGCGAAACGCTTTGCCGCAAAGGAGGCTTGCGCGAAGGCGCTCGGTACCGGTTTTCGGGCCGGTGTTTTCTTCCGCGATCTGGGCGTCGTGAACCTGCCTTCCGGCAAGCCCACGATGCAGCTTACAGGCGGCGCGCTCGCGCGGCTGAACGCCCTGATTCCGGCGGGTTTCGAGGCGCAGATCGATCTCACGATTACCGACGAGGGGCCGATGGCGCAGGCGATCGTGATCATTTCCGCCGTTCCCAAAGCGGGCCGCTAGCCGCATTGCTTCACCCGAAACCGGCGTCTATACGGGCGGCGCCTGCGATTTCCCGGAGATATTTCAGCCCATGAGCGCGACCACCGAAAAGAAAGAAGGCGGTTTAGGCGAACTGATCAGCGTCGGCTTTCAGGCGCTCGTCATCGCGCTGGTGATCCGGACGTTCCTGTTCCAGCCTTTCAATATTCCTTCCGGTTCGATGAAGGCGACGCTGCTCGTTGGCGACTACATTTTCGTTTCGAAGTATTCGTACGGCTACACGAAATACTCGGTGCCGTTCGCGCTGATCCCGTTCGAGGGACGCATCTGGGCGGGGTTGCCGGCGCGCGGCGACGTTGCGGTGTTCCGCAACCCGAAGGAAGAGTCGACCGACTACATCAAGCGCGTGATCGGACTGCCCGGCGACCGCATCCAGATGGTGCAGGGCGTGCTGCATATCAACGGGCAGGCCGTGAAACGCGAGACCGTGGCGGACTGGCGGGATGACGATCCGCGCGGCGGCGGAAAGCTCATCAAGCGGTTTCGCGAAACGCTTCCGAACGGCGTGAGCTACGAAACGCTCGATCTCGGCGACACGTATTACGACAACACGCCGGAACACGTCGTGCCCGCCGGACACTACTTCATGATGGGCGACAACCGCGACAACTCGACGGACAGCCGCGTGCAGTCCGCCGTCGGTTTTGTACCACTCGAAAATTTCATCGGCCGCGCCGAGGTGATCTTCTTCTCGCTCTCCGAAGGTACCGCCGTCTATCAGCTTTGGCGCTGGCCCTTCGACGTCCGCTGGAGCCGAGTTTTCTCCTGGGTGCGATGAAACGCGCGAGCGATCTATCCGCACTTGAAGCGCGGCTCGGCTACCGCTTTAAGAACGCTGCGTTGCTCGAAGAAGCGCTCACGCACAATTCCGCCGTTACCGGAAGGACCGCAAAGTCCGACTACCAGCGTCTGGAATTTCTGGGCGACCGCGTACTGGCGCTCGCCATCGCAGAGATGCTGTTCGAAACCTTTCCGAAGGACTCCGAAGGCGATCTTGCGCGCAAGCACGCGGCACTCGTGCGGAACGAAGCCTGGGTCGAGATCGCCAATCAACTCGGCGTCGGCGATCACCTCATTCTCGGATTGAGCGAAGAAAACTCCGACGGCCGCCACAAGCAGACCATTCTCGGTGATGCTTCCGAAGCAATTTTCGGTGCGATCTATCTCGACTCCGATTACCCGACCGCTTTTGCCATCATCGATCGCCTGTGGCGGCCGATGATGATGAAGGCTCCGGCGCGCGGTGCGCGGGACGCGAAAACCGCGTTGCAGGAATGGGCGCAGGCGCGCGGCATGCCGGTGCCGACCTATCGCGAGGTCGGCCGCAGTGGGCCGGCCCATAAGCCGCAGTTTCGCATCGTGCTCGAACTGCCGGGCATGGTGCCGGTGGAGGGGATCGGCGCCTCCAAACGCGAAGCCGAACGCGCTGCGGCTGCGGTGATGCTTGCGCGCGAGGGAGTCGAGGCAAGTTCCTATGAGTGAAGAAACAAGGGCTGGCTTTGTCGCGCTGATCGGCGCTCCGAACGCAGGGAAATCGACACTGCTCAATTCGCTGGTGGGCGCGAAAGTCTCGATCGTCACGCACAAGGTGCAGACGACGCGCGTGCCGGTGCGCGGCATCGCGATGGCCGGGAGCACGCAGATCGTGTTCGTGGATACGCCCGGCATTTTCGCGCCGAAGCGGAGACTGGACCGCGCCATGGTCGGCTCCGCATGGCAGGGCGCGACCGACGCCGATCTCGTGGCACTGCTCATCGATGCCCAGCGCGGGCTGGACGAAGAGAACAGGACGATCATCGGCAAGCTCAAGGAAGTGCCGCAGCCGAAAATCCTGATCCTGAACAAGATCGATACCGTCGCGCGCGAGAGCCTGCTTGCGCTAACTGCCGCCACGAACGAGATGATCCGT
>VFQR01000975.1_pt1 | contig 26558 bp, 19 predicted proteins | sample 3512321 | NCBI WGS metagenome assembly VFQR01 (sample SAMN10412374, study PRJNA504923) | tailings metagenome | isolation source: Relicate 3 Philex TSF1 revegetated site | place: Philippines: Tuba, Benguet | collected 2017-08-29 | reverse complement strand
GCCAAGATCAATTCCGGCGACCTGATCTCGATCTCGGAGGTCGTCCGCGACCTTTACCGCGCGGAGAACCAGCCCGAGCAGTCCTATTCCGAGCGGCAGCTCTACGAGGCGGCGCTCGATCGCATGGCGCGCGAGATCGCGGCCGTGAACAAGATGTCGGAAACCGAGGCGGTTCGCCTGATCGAGGTGAACCTGGCCAAGGGTCCGAAGCGCGGCGCCGCGAAGGCCGACAACGAGGAAGCCGAGCAGGACGAAGCGGCCTGAGCCGTCGAACCAGGCAGAATTGCGAAGAAGCCCGGCCAAGCGCCGGGCTTCTTTATTTGCCCGGCGATGATCGGGCGGCGCGAATGTGGGCCGCTTTACATCGACGGCGCGGCAGGTCAGATAACGTGACCTTGAACCGGCCGCGGCCGGTGGATGGAATTGAACGCTGGCGCAGCCGGGACAATTTGACTAGGCTTGCCGAATACGAAACCACGACGATGGGTCGAAAAAGGCGGGATTGAAGGGTCGGTGCGTGCGCTGAGAATGCTGCTGCCACTTTGCCTCGCCCTGGCGCTCGTCTGGGCGGCGGCGGTGCACGGCCCTGCGCTGGCCCGCACGGATGCGGATAACGGCCGTCGCCTGGCACTGATCGTCGGCAATTCCCAGTACGAATCGGTCTATTCGCTCAAGAACGCGGTCAATGACGCCGACGCCATGGCCGAGATGCTCGGACGGCTCGGCTTCGAGGTCACCATCCTCCAGAACGCGCGGCACGAGCAGTTCGAAACGACGATCGACAATTTCGCCAAGGATGCCGAGGGCGCGGAGGCGGCGGTGTTCTTCTACGCCGGGCACGGTTTCCAGCTCGGCGGCGCCAACTATCTCGTGCCGTCCGACGCCGGGCTGAAGAGCCGCGACGCGATCGAGAAGGAGACGCTGAGGCTCGATTCGATCATCGCGCGCCTGCAGGCCCGCAATCGCCAGACGCTTATCTTCCTCGACGCCTGCCGCAACAACCCGCTGCCGGAAAGCGTACGCGGGCAGAATGCCGGCGACGGCCTCGCGCAGGTCGAGACGGGCACCGGCACCTTCGTCGCCTTCGCGACGCAGCCGGGCAACATCACCGTGGACGGGCAGGGCGACAACAGCCCCTTCACGCTGGCGCTGCTCGAGCATATCGACACGCCCGGCATCAGCATCTCCGACCTGATGATCAGGGTGCGCAACTCGGTCGAGGAGCGCACGCTGCAGCAGCAGACGCCGTGGGACCAGTCGTCGCTGCGCTCGCAGTTCTACTTCAACCCGGAAGGCGAGGGCAGCGAGGCGCTGACCGACGACGACCGCGAACTCCTGATGTCGCTCGATCCCGAACTGCGCGAGAAGTTCGCGCAGCGCTTCGGCCTCAAGATCGAGTCGGTCGACGACGAGGCGGCGGACGAGCCGCTGATCCCGGTCATCACCGCGGCGGTGAGCATCGAGACGATGGCCGAGGAGCCTGCGGCGCCGGCGCCTGAACCCGCGGTGCCGACGGCCATGCTGTCGATTTCCGCCGCCGAGGAGCCGGCGGCGCCGGAAGAGCCTTCCATGCCGGACCAGGCGCCGCTGCCGATGGCGCGTCCCGATCCAGCACCGCAGGCGACGCCCGCGCAGGACGAAGTGCAGATGGCGGCGGTCGATCCCGACGCGGGCCGTACGCGCGCTCCCGCGAGCGTCGATCCCGTGCGCATACCCGAAGCGGCCGCCCGGACGCCGAGCACGGTGACGGGCATACGGCCCGCGCTGCCCGAGACCGGCGCTTCCGCCGCGCGTCCGGAAACCGAGATGGCGGCGCTGCCGACGCCGGAATCCCCGACGCTGCGCTTCTCGCCGCCCGAATTCGGAACCGCCGGACGCGTGACCAAGCCCGACGGGACCGCCGTCGACGCGCTGGACGATCTCAAGCGTGTGCCGACGCAGTCCGGGACCGCAGTCAGCCTCAATCCGGTCGCCAGCGATCATCGCCGCGTGCTCGGCCAGGAAGTCGCGCCGGAAGCTCCCCAGACCGAAGTGGCCGCCCTGCAGCCGGCAGCCGAGGCCGCGAGCGATGCGCAGGCCGCCCCGGCGGGCGCGGCCACGCTGACGCCCGCCCCGCAGGAGCCCGCAGCGCCTGCCGCGCAGCCCGACACCAAGCTCGCCGCCCTCGACCCGGCCCAGATCCGTCCCGATCCCGTGCCGGTGCCGGCGGTGGAAGAGGACACGGCCGACCTGCCGGACGATCTGCCGCGCGCGATCCAGGCCGAACTTTCCCGGCTCGGCTGCTATCGCAGCGGGATCGACGGCATCTGGGGCAGCGGCTCGGCCCGCGCGCTGCTGCGCTACTACGCGACCAAGAAGGAATCGCCCGACGACCTCGAGCCGAATGCGCGTCTCTATGCGCGCCTGACCGCCGAGGACAAGGTCGTGTGCACCTTCACCGAGGCCGCCAAGCCGCAGGCGACCACGCCGCGCCGCCAGCGCGAGAATGCGACACCGGTGCGCCAGGAGCCCGCGGCGCGCCGCCAGGTGCCGGCGCCGTCGGCTTCCACGCAGTCCAAGCCCAGCGCGCCGCGCCGGGCCGAGGCCGCTCCGGATGGTTCGGGCAAGCGCACCCTGCGGCGCACGCTGGGTACCGGCACCTTCCGCTGAGCGTGCCGCTTCCGGGTCGCGGGTCGCCATGTTGGGTAACGCACTGACAGGCAGCAACGGGACACCGGGCGACGGCGGCAGACATACCGGGGTTGGGCGGTTTCGGCGCGATGCATCAGATTGATGCCAGCTTCAAGGCCCGCAAGGAGGAAGCGGCCGCGCGTCGGCGGCGACAGTCGCTGCGGCGGTGGGCCGCTGCCGCGGGGGCGCTGACCCTATGCCTCGTGCTGGTGGCCGGCTATCTGACGCGCGGCTACTGGAGCTTCGATCCCGGCACGTCCGACGACACGGAATTCGCCGAGCCGGGCGAGGAGGCCGGGTTCGAGGAAGAGCCCGTCTTCGTGCCGGCGATCGTCGATCTCGCCGGCGATCCGATGATCATCAATATCGGGCGCGACACGACCGCGCTGCCCAAGACCCAATCGGTACCGCGGCCGGAAGAGCTGAGCGAACCCGGCATCGCGGAGCGCCTGTCGCTGCTGTCCGACATCATGCTGTCGTCGAGCGAACGCTTCATGACGACGCTGCCCTCCAGCCCGGAGGATTTCGCCTATTTCCAGGCGCAGCGCAGCCGCGCGCCGCCATCGATCGGGGCGCTTCTGGAGGAGGGCGCGCAGGGCGCGGCAGCGGCCGACGGCGACGCGGCGGCCGACCCCGGCGGCGAGGTGGATCCCGCCATCTTCGAGGCGGGGGCGGGCTGGGGAGAAACGGTGACGCACGGCCAGGCCGCGCTGCCGGAGTTCAAGCGCACCCGCATCCAGAACACGACCAGCATCGCCTTCGTGGTGCGCGAGGCCGAGCGCTACCAGCCGACGGACGACATCTTCGTGAAGGTCAATTCGGACCGGACGCTTGACGGTCTCGTCACGCAGCACGGCTTCTCGCAGGAAGAGGCCAAGCTCGCGGGAGAGGCGCTCAAGGAGATACTGGGCCGGGACGCGCTCGCGGCCGGCGAGGTGGTCGCCATGCGCGGCCTGAAGGACAAGGCGTCGGCCGGCGCGCCGTCGCGGCTGATGCAGGTGTCGCTCTATGCCAACGACGTCTATGTCGGCACGATCGCGCGCTCCGACGAAGGCGCCTTCACATCGGGCGCCGATCCCTGGGTCGACCAGGACCTGTTCAGCTATTCAGGCCAGGAGGAGGCTGCCGCGCCGACCCAGCGCTATCGCATCCTCGACGCCATCTACAGCACCGCGGCGCGCAACGGGGTGCCGACGGGCATCATCGGCGAGGCGATCATGCTGCTGTCGCGCAGCCACGACCTCAACGCCTTCGTCGAGCATGACGACCGGTTCCTGCTGGTCTATTCCGACAGCCCGCGTGACGGCAATATGGGCCGCGTCCTCTACGTGGCGGTGCGCGGATCCGACAAGGACCTCCAGTGCTTCGTCTACCGTCCGCGGGCCGGGAGCGATTTCGCGTGCATGACCGACGGCAGCGAGGTCGTCTCCCAGACCGTGCTCAACGGCATGCTGACGCCGGTCAACGGCGTCATGAAATCGACCTTCGGCCCCCGGCGCCATCCCATCCTCAAGACCGTGCGCATCCACAAGGGCGTCGACTGGGCGGCGCCGAGCGGCACGCCGGTGTTCGCCGCCTTCGACGGCGAGATCGTCTATGCGGGCGACGGCGCCGACTACGGCAATCTCGTCAGGATCAAGCATGCCGGGTCGCGTGAGACGCGCTACGCGCATCTCGACCGCTTCGACGGCGCCGCACGGCCGGGCAACAAGGTGCGCGCGGGCGACGTGATCGGCTATGTCGGGACGACGGGGCTCTCGACCGGCCCGCATCTGCATTTCGAGCTCTACGTGAGGGGCGAGGCGGTCGATCCGCTGCAATCGGGCGACAACGTCGCGTCGGACGGGTCGGCCGCGGACCAGCTGGTCGACCAGATCATCAGGGTCGAGAGCGCCGGCAACGCGACCGCCAAGAACCCGTTGTCGACGGCGACCGGCCTCGGCCAGTTCATCGAGTCGACCTGGCTGAGGATGATGCGCACCTATCGTCCGGACCTTGCGCGCTCGCTGTCGCGCGAGGACCAGCTCGCGCTGCGCACCGACCCGACGATCTCGCGCGAGATGGTGCGCAACCTGGCGCGCGAGGGCGAATCCTATCTGCGCGCGCGCGGCCATGCGATCACGGCGGGCCGGCTCTACCTTTGCCACTTCCTCGGCATGGACGGCGCGCATGTCGTGCTGTCGGCAGCGGCAGACGCCGCGCTGCTGGAGGTGCTGGGCGAGGCGGTCATCAAGGCGAACCCGTTCCTGACGGGCAAGGACGTCGCCTATGTGATCGACTGGGCGGAGCGCAAGATGCGCGGCCGCGCCGGCCGGCGCCCGACCGCCGTCGCGGAGCAGCGGCAGGTCAAGCGCGCCTCGCCGGAGTTCACGCGCTACAAGGAAGCGATCACGGCGCTGGTCACGTCGACAGCGTCGGTGCAGAGCCCGCTCTGAACGGGAGGCCGACGCCGCTCCGCCGGACCGTCACGCCACCTCGTATTCGAACTTGCCGTCCTTCACGTCGACCTTAGCGCTGGTGACCTCCTCCTTCTCGAGCGCGCGGTTGAGGAAGTGGCGCGAGAGTTCGGGCAGCAGCGTGTTGGTGACGATGTTGTCGATGATGCGGCCGCCCGAATCCGGGTTGTTGCACTGAGCCACGATTTGGTCGACCACGGCGTCGGTGTAGGTGAACTCGGCCTCGTGGTTCTCGCCGATGCGCTTCTTGATGCGGTTGAGCTGCAGACGGACGATGCCCGCCAGCATCGTGGGCGAGAGCGGGAAGTAGGGGATGATGACGATGCGGCCGAGCAGCGCCGGCGGGAAGACCTGCGTCAGATAGGGGCGCAGCGCTTCGTTGAGCTCGTCCGGGTCGACCGTGCGCTTGCCGTCCTCGGCCATGCGCATGATGACCTCGGTACCGACATTCGACGTCAGGATGATGAGCGTGTTCTTGAAATCGATGCGCCGGCCCGTGCCGTCCTCCATGATGCCCTTGTCGAACACCTGGAAAAAGAGCTGGTGCACTTCCTTGTGCGCCTTCTCGATCTCGTCGAGCAGGACGACGCTGTAGGGCTTGCGGCGCACGGCCTCGGTCAGCCTGCCGCCCTCGCCATAGCCGACATAGCCGGGAGGGGCGCCCTTAAGGGCGGAGACGGTGTGCGCCTCCTGGAACTCGCTCATGTTGATGGTGATCATGTTCTGCTCGCCGCCATAGAGCGCCTCGGCGAGCGCGAGCGCGGTCTCGGTCTTGCCGACGCCCGAAGGGCCGCAAAGCATGAAGACGCCGATCGGCTTGTCGGGATTGTCGAGCTTGGCGCGGTTGGTCTCGATGCGCTTGGCGATCATCTTGAGGCCGTGCGTCTGTCCGATCACGCGCTTGTCGAGGATATCGGCGAGCTGGAGGATCGTCTGGACCTCGTCGCGCACCATGCGGCCGACCGGGATGCCGGTCCAGTCCGAGACGACCGAGGCCACCGCCTGCTCGTCGACATGGGCGAAGATCATCCGCTTCTCGGGGTTGCGGTTCTCCAGTTCGCCGATCTTGGCCGAGAGGCCCGCGCGCCAGGCGGCAAGATCTTCTTCGCTGGCCTGCGTCTCGTCGGGAGCGGTGGCGTCGGCGGCGGGGACGGCGTCCACATCGTTGGCGGCGGCATCCTCATCCGCGCTTTCGCCGGCGGGCTTCGCATCGCCTCCGCCAAGCATCGACCGGCCAGCCTCTGCCAGCTTTCCGAAAGCGCCGGCGATCTTGCCGCGCATCGTCATGATCTCGTCGATCAGGCCGCGCTCGGTCGCATATTCGGCCTCGTCGGCGGCAAGGCGGGCCCTGGCGTCGGCGATCTCGGCCTCGAGCTCGGCGATGCGCTCGTCGTCGGTGCGGCCGATCTCGGCCTCGCGGCGCTGGGCTCCCAGCTCGCGCTCGCGGTCCTCGATCAGCACCTTGATGTCGGCGATTGCCGCGGGCGTCGTCGACTGGCTGATGGCGACGCGCGCGCAGGCTGTGTCGAGGAGGCTGACGGCCTTGTCCGGCAGCTGGCGGGCGGGAATGTATTTTGCGGAGAGCTCGACCGCGGCGACCACCGCCTCGTCGGAGATGCGCACCTTGTGGTGCTTCTCCATCGGCTCGAGTATGCCGCGCAGCATGGTGACGGCCTTGGGGATCGAGGGCTCGTCGACGTTGACCGGCTGGAAGCGGCGGGTGAGCGCGGGGTCCTTCTCGAAATAGTTGCGATACTCCGCCCAGGTGGTGGCGCCGATCGTGCGCAGCGTGCCGCGCGCCAGCGCCGGCTTCAGGAGGTTCGCGGCATCGCCGGTGCCCTGCGCGCCGCCCGCACCGATGAGCGTGTGGGCCTCGTCGATGAACAGGATGATCGGCGTCGGCGATGCCTGCACCTCGTCGATGACGGAGCGCAACCGCTGCTCGAACTCGCCCTTCATCGAGGCGCCGGCCTGCATGAGCCCGATGTCGAGCGCGCAGAGCCTGACGCCCCTGAGCTGCGGCGGCACGTCGCCCGAGGCAAGGCGCTGCGCAAAGCCTTCCACCACCGCCGTCTTGCCGACGCCGGCCTCGCCGGTGAGGATGGGATTGTTCTGGCGGCGGCGCATCAGCACGTCGATGATGAGGCGGATCTCCTCGTCACGCCCGGTGACGGGGTCGAGCTTGCCGGACCTGGCATTCGCCGTCATGTCGACGGAGAACCGGTCGAGCGCCGTGTTGCCGCGCGGCGTGCCGTCTTCGGCCGCGCCGGCGGCGTCGCGGGCCACGATGCCCGAGCCGTCCATCGGGCGAAGGTTCTCCTCGTCCGACTGCGCCCACACGGTGCGCCCCTCATTGGCGACGCGGTCGGGATCGAGCTGGCCGAACTGCTTGGAGATCTGGCCCAGCGCGCGGCGCAGCTCCGGCGACTTCAGCGCGGCGACGAGCGCGTGGCCGGTGCGGATCTGGGTCTCGCCGAAGAACAGCGTCGCGTAGTGCCAGCCGCGGTCGAGAACGTCGGTGATCTGCGTCGAGATGCCGGGCATCTCGGTCTCGTTCTTGCGGAAGCCCGCGACGACGTCGGTCACGTCCTTGAGGGTCTTGGCGCGATCGACCTTGTAGTGATCGAGCACCAGGGCGATGTCGGACCGGTCGTTGGCCACGATCGGCAGCAGCCAATGCGCGAGCTCGACATTGCGGTTGCCGACGCTCTTGGCATGGCGCAGCGAGCGCATGAAGGCGTCATAGCCGACGCGGTTCAGTTTCCCGGTTACGGTTTCAAGGCTGATGTCGCTCACTTTGACCTTCCCCCACTGGACTTTGCCGCGCGCCGCGTGGCGCCGCGAGCCGATGCTTCCGCCGCGCGCTTGCGCTCCATGGGATCGAAGCGCGTGTCGGTCAGATACCCCTCGCCCGCCGCGTCGGCCGGCGCGGGCGCCACCCACGACGTCCAGCCGAGTTCTCCCGACTGGCCCAGTCTCGTCGGCGGGGCCAGCCTGGCAGGCAGGGCCAACTCTATGTCGAATTCGAAACGGTGGCCAAGATAATAGAAGACCAGGTCGGCGAGCTTCTGTGACTTTTCTCCCGAGGGGAGGAAATCGCGATACTCGTCCAAAGTATTGGTCTGGATGCAGATCCTTATGCGGTCGTTGATGCTGTAGGACCGCTCGCCGAGGAACGTGTCGACGCCGAGCGAGGCGCCGGGCGCGCCCAGCGCCATGCGATCGTCGGGCTCGAATGCGAGCCAGGTTCCGATGCGCTCCACGACCTCGACATTGACACCGAAGACGCCGCGGATGAGCTGCCTGAGGCGCGACGCGCTCTTGACCAGCGAGCCGGTCAGGCCCGCGAAGCCGATCTTGGCGAGATCGTCGACGGAGTCCCTCTTCAGGTAGGGTTCGGTGCCGATGCCGGTCAGCGCGCCGAGATAGCGCAGGAAGCGGTCGTCGGCTGGCCTGTCATGCTGGGCGATCGGCCGGGCATCGGCCCATGCGCGATAGAAGAGCTGCTGGAAGCGGCCGGCGAGGATGTCGGTGAAGCGCGTGAAGGAATCGTCGCGCTGGCGCAGCCACCCATAGGCCTCGACGGTCGTGGTGAGCGGCAGCGCGCCCTGGGGACCGAAGAAGCCGAGGAAGCGCGTCTTGAGGCGCGGCGTGCCGGACGGGGTGTCCTGGTAGCGCGTCAGGTTGGAGGCGGGGAACTCGAGGAAGGGTTCCTGACCGAGATCGACCACTTCCTCGGCGATGATGGAACTGTCGCCGATGCGCGGCTTCTTCGGCGCGGACCGCTCGAGCTCCCGCAGCACCGCGAAGAGGTCGAAGCGTTCGGGCTCGGCGCGCAGTTCGTCGCGGAAGCTCACAGCGGCCGGCCCCGGCCGGAGCGCGCCGGCCACCGCTTGATGACGCCGCGCTGCGCGGTCTCGATGACGGTCTCGCTGAAGGAGTTGATGGAGGTGTACTCCGCGAGGAAGCGATCCAGCACGGCGCCGAGCAGGAAGACGCCGCTTCCTTCATAGGCCTTCTCGTCGAAGGTGATCGTGACCTCGATGCCGCGCGCGGCGTTGAAGCCGTTCTCCTGGCGCAGCTTCCTGACGATCGGGCGGGTGGAGACGGACTGGATGCCGCGCACGCGGCGTTCGGTGACGGTGTCGGACAGGTCTGCGAAGACGGAGAGCAATTCACGGATGCCGGCGGCCCTGTCCTGGGGGCTTCTGTCGCTCAGGCCGAGATGATTGAGGGACAGCAGATTGACCAGCTTCCACATGAGCTGTCCCGCAAGCGGCGCGTCGCGCTGCTTGCGTTCCATGTGGACGATGGATTCGCGCGGCGGCGTGGGGCCGGCGATGCATTTCAGCAGGACCGACGTGTCGTCGACCAGGAAGAAATCGGCCCCGGCCTCGCCGACCGGAAGCTGATCCGTCAGGTGACGGTTGGAGCAAAGCGCACGCACGCTCAGTTCGCGCGCGCGTTCGCGCTGGTCGATGTCGTGCGGCTCGTAGAGCGAGACGTAGAGCTCGGTCCCGGCATAGCCGCTCTGGCGGCCGAAGCGGCGCTCCTGCGCGGTGGGCCGCCGGGGCAGGCGGCGAACCGTGTAGTAGAGCGCGTCCTCGGTACGCATGTTGCCCGTGGGCAGCGTATACAGCGGAAAGACGCGGACCTTTTCCCTGGAGCCGGGGTAGTGGGCAAAGACCTCGACGATCTGGTGCGCCTCGTAGTCCATCCAGCGGCTGCGGTCGGGCACGACGTGATGCTCGTGCTCGCTTCTGCTGAGCGGAATGCGGCTGCACTGCATCTCGAACAGATTGACCGCCGGTGCGGCATAGAGCGCGAACATGCCGCGGTTGACCAGGGAGGCGAGACGTCCGATCGCCGTGTCGAACTCGAAGACCACGTCGAAGCGGCTGGCGGCGATACCCGACAGGAGCCGGCGCAGGCCGGTCAGCCTGAAGGCCAGGAACTTCTGCGGAAAGCAGAAGAATTCGTGCAGCAGCTCGAAGCCGCGGAACATGCGGTCGTCATGGCCGAACTGGCTCTCGGCCTCATCGAACCCGACCTGCTGGAGGCAGGACAGCGGCGCTACGACAAATTGCGGATCGCCGAAACTGTCCAGGTAGCGGATGGTGATGCGCGTGCAGTTGGCGAAGAGCTGCTCGTAGACGGCGATCGTGTCGCTGGCGGTCCCGGTCAGGTGGATGTCGAGCGTGTCGAGCGCGAGAAGGTTCACGGCCGCGCCGGTGGCGGTCACGGTGGCGTCGTCGTCCTCGGGACGGCCGGTGCGCCGCTGGAAACTCAGCCTCAGACCCGAATGGGTGCCGGCGGCGATCTCCAGGCCCGGCGTCTGCATGGCGGCCGGAGCCGCGTGGTAGACGGCCTTCTCCAGGCTCAGCGGCCACAGGACGAGGTCGCGCGAGAGCCGGTAGCGGCACGAGACGCGCCGCTCCTGCTCGACATAGACGGCGTCCAGATACGAACCGGCGGGGTGGCTCGCGCCGCCTGCCAGATTGGAATTGTCGTAGGCCGGCGCGGCCTGGACCAGCACCGAGGAGGCAACCGGGGCGAGATATGTCGGGAGGAGCTGTTCGAGCAGGGCGGCCGTGAACTCGAAGAACTCGCTCTTTAGCTTCAACTGGACCCGGGCTGCCATGAAGGCGGCGCCCTCCAGCAGGCCGGCCAGGCCGGGGTCCATCTTCTCCTCGATCAGGCCGCCGAGCCTTTCGGCGACGCCGGGATATTCCTCGGCGAACTCCTTCGACCGCTCGTAGAGGATCTTCAGTTCCTTGTTGTAGTGATCGAGGAATTCCCGGTTCATGTGGTCGCCGGCAGACGTGACAGCTGCACCTTGCCGGAGCCGACGTCGATCTCGGCCACGAACTCGATCGGCACGTCGAGCGGCTTGCAGGCCATCTCCGCCGAGACGACGAGGCGGATGCGCTGGTTCACGTCGTCGAAATCCTTGTCGCGCTCGACGGTGAGCGTTTCGGCGTTGAGGCGCGGCTCGTGCTGGAGCAGGGCATCGCGAAGGTCGCGGGCGACCTCGCTGACGCCGACCTCCTCGCTGGTGAGTTCGGAGACGTCGCGCAGGCCGTAATTGAGCACCGAGCGCGAAACGAAGTCGAATCCCTCGAGATCGACAGCGGAGGCGAGATCGATGGTGTTGGCGAGCGCGGCGAGATCGAGGCTGAGATTGCGCTTGAGCAGGGCCTCGTCGGCGCCGCGACGCTTGAGCGAGCCGCGACCGGAAAGGACGCGTTCGCCGCCGACCCGTTCCTCGATACGCTTTCGCGCGTCTCCCGCGTCGAAGGCGTCGCGAAACGCATACATCAGCGGGATCTGGAAACTGTCGTCGCTCTTCCTCTTGCGCATGGAATGTCCGCTACCCGTCTTGCCGGCCCGGGAACCGAAGACCGCTCCCGGCAATCCCGCCTGGGATCAGCGAAAGGCGAGGCGCACCGGGCGCATGGAGGTGCCCGGTGCCTCGACCCAGATCGCTCGCCGCGCGAAGGCCCGCGCGACGAGCATCGAAGCTCCGGTCAGAGCTTGATGTTTTCCGAGAAGTTCCAGCCGTGCTCGACTTCGGGAAGGCCCGAGCCGTCCTTCTGCTGCTCGACATAGGTGTACTTGCAGGTGGCATAGTTGAAGGACACCGACTCCATCGGATCCTCGGACGAGCCGCTCAGCTGCATGCTGGTGACGAGCGCGTCGGTGAGGGTGATCTTGAGGAAGTTGACCTTGGCGTCGCCGCCCACCCTGCGTGCACTCAGCACCAGCTCACCATAGTGCTGGCCGTTGCACATGTGCATGTAGAGGAGCGCCGACGCCTTGTCGGTCCGCTTCATGATGGAGAGATCCTGCGGGTCGGTCTTGCCGACGCCGCCGCCGCCGCCCGCTCCGAAGGAGCCGGCACGCGAGGCGCCCCAGGAGAACGACAGGACCTCGATTTCATCCTTGTGGACGTCGTCTTTCGATTCGCCCTTTACGTCCGGTGTACTGATCTTGAGAAATGCGTCGACAGCCATGATTTTCCTCCTGGGTCGAATAGTGGGATTTACAGTTCAGCGATTGATTCTGATTTCCACGTTATTGATGCCCGTGGATTGAAGTGCCCCTTCGAAAACTATTTCGCCTGACCCGGAAGACGGGAGACGAGGCTCATGCCGATGTCCATGCCCTCGAGCTGGAAGTGCGGGCGCAGGTAGAAGCGGGCGCCGTAGTAGCCCGGATTCTCCTTGTCCTCGAAGACCTCCACCTTGGCATCGGCGAGTGGCTTCTTGGCCTTGGTGGCGATGCTGGAGTTCTTCGGATCGCCATCGACATACTGGTAGATCCAGCTCTGCAGCCATTTCTGCAGCTGGTCCTTCTCCTTGGTCTCGCCGATCTGGTCGCGGACCATGCATTTCAGGTAGTGGCTGAAACGCGAGACGGCGAACATGTAGGGGATGCGCGAGGAAAGGTTGTCGGCGGCGGTCGCCTCTTCCTTGTCGAACTTCTTCGGCTTGTAGAGCGACTGCGCACCGATGAAGGCCGCCTTGTCGGAATTCTTGCGGTGGATGAGCGGCAGCAGTCCCGACTTCGACAGTTCGGCCTCGCGCCGGTCGGAGATCGCGATCTCCGTCGGGCACTTGAGGTCGACGCTGCCGTCGTCCGTCGGGAAGGTATGAGCGGGAAGGTTGATGACCTCGCCACCCGACTGGACGCCGCGGATGCGCACGGTCCAGCCATATTCCTTGTAGGCGCGGTTGATGTTGGCGGCCATGGCGTAGGCCGCGTTCATCCAGGCGTAATTCTCGCCCTTGTGGCCGTCCGTCTCCTCGGTGAAGTCGAACTCCTCCACCGGCAGTGTCTTCGGGCCGTAGGGCTCGCGTGCCAGCACGCGCGGCATGCACAGGCCGACATAGCGCGAGTTCTCGGAGTCGCGCAGCGACTTCCACGCCGCGTAGTCCGGCGTCTCGAAGATCTTGCTCAGGTCGCGCGGGTTCATGAGCTCGGTCCAGGAGTCCATGCCCATCAGCGTGGGAGCCGCGCCGGCGATGAAGGGGCAGTGCGCGGCCGCCGCGACCTTGCCGAGGTCCCTCAGCAACCGGACGTCCGGAGCGGAATGGTCGAAATGGTAGTCGCCGACGAGGCAGCCATAGGGCTGTCCGCCGAGCTGGCCGAACTCGGCCTCGTACAGCTTCTTGAAGAGCGGGCTCTGGTCCCACTTGGCGTCCGGATAAAGGCGCAGGTCGCGGTAGAGCTCGTTCTTGGAGACGTTCATCACCTTGACCTTGAGCGACGCATCCGTCTCGGAATTGTTGGTCAGGTAGGCGAGGCCGCGCCAGGCGCTCTCGATCTTCTGGAATTCCTCGTTGTGGAGGATCTGGTTCATCTGCGCGGAGAGCTTCGCGTCGAGCTGCGCGATCATCTCCTCGATCGTGTCGAGCACGTCATCCTTGATGACGCTGGTGTCGGCGAGCGCCTGCTTCACCAGGGTCGTGACGGCATTCTCGACTTCGGTGGCGGCGCGCTCGCTGCGCGGCTTGAAGCTCTGCTTCAGCAGCGCGGAAAAGTCGTCCGCATCCTTGTAAGCCGTTTCAAGGCCGGCCTTGTCCTGTTTAAGTTCGGTAGCCATGCTGTTTCCTCAGCCTGTTGTCAGACGCAACGTCCGTCGATCGGGACGCCGTGCAAGGTCGATCAGGCCTTGTCGTCCGGGTTTTCGTCACTGGAGGCGGAACCGTCGGCGACCGACTGGTCGCGACGCTCCTGAAGCGCCTTCATCAGCTCGGGATTGGACAGGAGCTGCTTCAGCTGCTCCTCGGCGGCGACCTTGCCATCCATGTAGCGCTGGAGATTGGCGAGCTGCTCGCGGGCCTCGAGGAGAACCTTCAGGGCGGGCACCTGACGCGCTATCGCGCCCGGGCTGAAATCGTCCATCTTCTTGAAGGTGAGGCTGACGCCCATCTTCTCGCCCTCGGCGTCGCCAAGCTTGTTGTCGACGCGGAAGTTCACCGCCGGTGCGACGCTCGCCATGTAGTCGTCGAGATTGTCCATATCGACGTCGGCGAACTTCCTGTCGGCCATGGACGGCTTCTCGACCTTCGAGGCATTGCCCGAGAGATCCGCCATGACGCCCATGACGAAGGGAAGCTCGACCTGCTTTTCGGCGTCGTATGGATCCTCGTAGGAGATCTGGACGCGCGGTGGCCGGTTCCGCTTGATGAATTTCTGACCGCTATCGGATGACATGGACCCAACTCCCATTACGGCGCCACTATCGGGCGCCCCTCATTGCTGCTCTGTCAAATTCCCCACAGTCGCGGAGGACAGTCACGCCCACCCCGGACATGTCACTGCGCTTTCTCTTCTTTGTCGATCAAATCATTGACGATTGCAAGGAAATCACGATTGATGAAACCTCGCGCCTTCGACAGTAACACGGGTACCGGGCTGGACGGCTCGGCAAGCCGGAAGAAGCCCTCGACGCCCGAAATCAGATCGGCGGCCTCGCCCCTCGTGGAGGCGGTGTAGCTTTCGCCAGCGGCGCCGTTGGCCGATGCCGACGAGCCCATGGCCGACGCGCTCAGCGCGCGCAGGCGGGCCATGTCGAGCTGGAACTTGAAGGGCCCCTCGAAGCGGATGACCGTGCGCTCCGCGCTCTCCGGCATCAGCAGTTCCATCGCGGCGATCAGCGGCATGCCGATCAGCGTGCGGGCCTGGTGGACGAGCAGCAGGGCGGGCGCGGTAGGCTCCATGCGCAGGAAGTAATCCTCGGCCGCGGCGAGCGCGGCGGAGGCGTCCGCATGGGTGCGCACCGTCGCGCTGGAAAGGTCGGGCGTCAGCGAGGCGGCGGACATGGCCGGCATCGGCGCGCCGGGCTGCGCGCCGGCCGCAGCGTCTGCCGCGTCGGAGCCGCCGCCTTCGGGCATCTGGAAAGCGCCGCCATTGACGGCCGCCGCCTGCGCGAGATCGGGAACGGCGGTCTCGATCATGGCCATGATGGCCTCGATCGCCTCGCGCACACCGTCGAAGCTCGGCGCGTATTCATAGCCGGCGGCATCGATGAAGTTGTTGCGTATGGAGGACAGTCCCGCCTTCGCGGTGCCGAGCGCCTCGTGGGCGGCCACCACCGCGTCGCGGTTGTCGGCCTGGGCGAAGGCACCGAGCAGCGCGCCGAGTTCCGGCACGACCTCGTCGGGGATCGGCTGGGCCCGGCCGGCTGCGAGTTCGTAGTGATGGAAGGAGAGCGGGCCGAGCCTCTTGTCGCGGAACAGCGGCGCGTATTGCAGGGGCAGGATGATGTTGATGCGGTCGTCCAGCGCGCTGAGCGTGTTCTGTCGCATCGTGTAGTCGCCCTCGTAGGGCCGTGGATGCAGTTCGTTCCAGTATCGCTCGACCAGGCCGCTCATTGCCTGCACGGACTCGCTGAAGCCGACGACGTTGCCCGCCAGGGCCTGGAAGCGCGCCTCGAGCGCGAGCAGCCGCAGGTCACGCGACTTCTCGAGCAGGCGCGAGATCGAGGTGAGTTCGGACTTCAGGTCGATGGTGGAGCGGTCGAAGGGCGCGCCGTTGCCCTGGTCGAAGAAGCGCTTCGGCAGCCGGTCCTCGGCCGGCAGCATGTAGTTCAGATAGTCGTCGTCGCCCAATTCATCGAGATCGGGACCGCAGGGTTCCGCGTCGTCAATCGGTTCGAAGAGCTTGTCGTGGCGCATGTCTCGTGACTGCAAACAGAAGCGCCGCGCGGGATGGTCTCGCGCGGCGCTGGGTAAACGCCGGTTCGTCGACTACTGCAGGTCTATTCGCATCTCGACGCGGCGATTGACCGGGTCGAACGGATCGTCAGCGCGAGGAGAGGACTTGCCAAGCCCGACGGCCGTCACCTTGTCGGCGCGCACGCCGCGCTCCAGCAGGAACGAGGTGACCGATTCGGCCCTGCGCTCCGACAGGGCGTTGTTGTAGCCCTCTCCGCCGGAGGCGTCGGTATGGCCTTCCACGACGAACCTCGCCGCCCTCAGGCGCTCGTCCTTCAGCGCGGCGGCGAATTCCTCGAGGTTGGACTGGGCCTGCGCGGTCAGGTCCGCCGAGTCCAGCTCGAAATTGATCAACATGTCCATGCCGGACGGCTTGGCGGGCCCCGCGCACTCGTCGGCCGTGCCGATGCAGATGCCGCGCGCCGTGCCCATGTTCGCCGACTTGACGAAGAAGTCGACGATGTCGCCCGCCTTGACTTCGGAATCGGCCGACGCCGGCGTGGCAATTGCGATCACCGCGGCCGCCAACAGATGATGAAGTCTCATTGCATTTCTCCCAATCCCGGATTCCCGCCGCGGCAAGATTAGGATTGCCCCAGCGTCATGTCAACGAAGCGAAACCACTCGGACACAGCTTAGACGCGAAGAAGACGCGCGAAGGTTAAGAACCGCACACAGTAGTGACAGGCCGTCACCTGTTTCGCGTCGCCTCGTCATAGGCTTCGGCGAAGTGCGCCAGGAACACGTTGAGTATGCCGTGTTCGTGCGCGTCGGTCATCGCGTCCCAGCGCTCGACATAGGCGTCCCAGGCGCGCGCCTTCTTCAGCGAGAAGGCCGAGGAGGGCAGCTTGCCCTCGATGGTCTGCGGGGAGATGGAATCGAGCAGCTTCGACAGCGCCTTCTGCATCGCGGCGAAGGTGGCGATCTCGTGCGCCTCCAGGTCCTTGAAGGCTTCCGAGAAGCTGCCCTGCGCGTCGAGATAGCCGCGCCGTCCCGAAAACATCACCTCGAGGATCTCGGGCGTGGTCGGCACGAATTTCAGCGGATTGTTGTCGGTGGCGCCAAGCATCGTCCGCTTGGTGCTCTTGGTCATGGCCTTGGCGGCGGCGCGCGCCTTGAGCAGGCCGCCGAGCTGATCGACCACCATGGCCATGACGGCGCCGATCTCGCGCGCGACGTCGTCGGGGTTGCGGCGCGCGAACACTTCGGGCTGCACGCCGGCGCCCTCGGCGAAGGCGCGCAGGAAGGAGGACGAATGCGACCCGGGCATGGATGGCGAGGCGGCGGGAGCGGCAGGCGATGGCGCCGCGACCGGAGGCGGGGGCGCGAAGGGCGGCGGCTCGACGTGTGACGGGCGCGGTCTGGCGACGGGCGTGACGAAGCCTTCGGGTGCAGCGCGCGGGGCGGCCGGGAAGGCATCGTGGCCGGGCTGGGCGGGGTAGGCCGCCGGCTCCGAAGGCAGGGGCGCAGGCGTGGGCGCCGGGCCGAAGGGCGATTCATGGGCGGGCCGCACGGATGGCGGGTCGAAGGCGCCGGAGGGGGCCGCGCCCGGCGCGCGGTGCGGAGCGGCGGGATGATCGGGCGCGGGGGCGCGCATCTGCGGCAGCGGCATGAACTGCTCGGCGAAATCGGGCGCGCGGCGGCCGCGGCTCTCGGCCGGCATGAAGTCGCGACGGTTCACCGGGGCAGGGGCCGGCTGACCGGTGTCCCAGATGCTGTCTCCACCCGAAGCCGGAGCCGGGGCGCCGCCAAAGTCGGCTGCCTCGTCGCCCGCCGCGATCGCCTGGACCGCCGCGGAGACGAGATAGGGGCCGATCTGGATGCTGTCGCCGTTTTCCAGACGGTACGGGCTACGCATGCGGGACTGGCTGCCGTTCAGGAAGGTGCCGTTGCGCGAGACGTCGTAGAGATAGTAGCCGCCCTTCTCGAACCTCACCTCGCAGTGGCGGCCCGAGATGAAGCGGCTGGGATCGGGCAGCGTCCAGTCGAGATGCTGCTCGCGACCTATCTCGAAACCCCGCCCCCGGGACGTGAACTCCATCGGCCCGCCATCGGGAAGCTGGTCGCAGTTTTCGATCCTGAGCCTGATCGTCATCGGTATCGGTCCGTCGGTCTGTCCTGTGTGGCCGGGTCTTTTCGCCCGGCGTCATTCATAGCGCCGCGCAAGGGAGGTGTGTAGGGAAAGATCGCGCGACCGGCCGTCGAGAAGTCGCCAGCCGCTATCCCTCGGCCAGCCGCACCGCCATCCCCACATAGGAGCGGAGCACGTCGGCGCGATGGCGCAGCTCGACGCGGGCCAGCACGCCGAGCACCGCGGCGTTGACGGAACGCGCCGTCAGGTAGGGCGGCGGGGGCACGGGCGTCAGGTTGGCCGGGGCCATGGAACCGCCGCTCCAGCCGGCGGCCAGCGCGACCCACACGCCGGGCGACTTCACTTCCGTCTGCATGGCCGATTCGAGCGCCTCGCAGCGCGCCGGCTCGTCCGGTTCCCGCACCCAGTTCTCGGCCAGTAGCAGCATGTGGTGGTCCTGGTCGGTCAGCGCGTCGGGCAGATAGCTGAGGCACTGATGCGCCCACCAGACTGCCTCGCGGCTGGGCAGCAGGTAGCTCGCGAAGGTCACGGCTTCCTCGGGCGTGTCGCCGGTCATGAGCCGCTCGAGGAAATCGAGCGGATCGGCGTCGTCCGGCCTGGCGCGGATGTCGTCGCGCACGGCGGGCATCGCCTGGAAGAGCTCGTTCGCCGACCGGAAGCGGAACCGGTGCGTCTTCTGGCTGGCGGGGCTTTGTTCGGTATTCTGCATGGCTCAGCCGGCGTCCGCTCAGGAATTGATGGTCACCAGCTTGCCCTTGATGTCCAGCATGCCGTCGGAACTGTGCATCGAGCTCAGCGTCGCGCTGGTGGAGAGGGCCCCGGTCTTGATCGTGATCGACATGCCGTCCATCACGATCGAACTCTTGCCGACCTGCAGCGTGATCTTGGTATTGGACTTGATGAGGATGTCGCTGGTGACCTCGAGCGTGTCGGTCTTCTTGATGGTGGTCTTGCGCTGACCGATGATCTCGACGGATTCGTCGTTCTCGATCTTGGTCGTGCGATCGTGCTTGACGAGCCGCTGCTCGTCGTTGAGGACCGTCGTGTCCATGTCCTTCTGGGCATGGACCCTGAAGAGCTCGCTGCCGGCCTTGTCCTCGAAGACGAGTTCGTTGTAGCCACCGCCGCCCTTGGACGAGTTCGTCTTCCAGCCGTTCATGGTCTGGTTGTCGGGCAGCGCATAGGGCGGCATGTTCTGCTCGTTGTAGACGCAGCCCACTATGATCGGCCTGTCGGGGTCGCCCTCGAGAAACTCGACGACGACCTCCATGCCGACGCGCGGGATGAACATTCCGCCCCAGCTCTTTCCGGCCCAGACCTGCGCGACCCGACACCACATGGACTGGTCTTCCTCGCGGTCCCAATGGAACTGCACGCGCACGCGGCCATACTTGTCGCAGTAAATCTCCTCGCCGGATGGTCCGACCACCTTCGCCGTCTGCGGGCCGTGGATCAGCGGGCGCGCAGTGGTCATGGGCGGCGCGAACTGGCGGTCCGCCGTGATGAACTCGTAGGTGCCGCGGTAGGCCTCGTTGGACCCGTCGCCCTGGCCGGAGCGGTAAGCCTGGCCGATGAAAGAGTGGACGCAGCGGAGCGCGAAATACTCGTTGTTCTGTGCCTGGTCGGGATGCTTCTCCAGATTGAACCGCAGACCCGGCGCGCAGGTCAGGAAATCGCCTGCGGCCATGAAATGCTTGTCACGCGCGCGATGCATGTCCAGGCGCGCGTTGGCGAGCAACTGGCCCTCGCTCGTTGCGACGTACTGGCCGGGATACTCGTACTCCTCGAGCTTGCCGTGGCTGTAGGCCGCGTCGCCGGTGCGCTCGGCCCGGATGTTGGCGGACGGCTTCTTGAAGTCGTAGTCGTTGTAGGTGACCTTGCCCGTGGTCAGCCGACGCTCGGGAATCCACTGATGGACGTGCTCCACGGTGATGGGGTTGTTGCCGCTGACAGCGTGGAAGGGCCGGCTACCGCCGTTCACCTGGCCGGTGGACGAGACGGTGTCGAACATGATCAGCCTGTGCGCGCCGTCCTTGTGCTCGAAGCGGTAGCTGATGCCGTATTTCTCCATCAGCCGGCACACGAAAGCCATGTCGCTCTCGCGGTACTGAACGCAGTATTCGAGCTTCGGGTATGACTTCGACAGGCCGCTCTGGTCGAAATTCGCGAGGTCGCCATGCTTGGCGAATATCTGCTTGATGATGTCGGGCGCCGTCATCTCGTGGAAGATCAGGCTGTTGATGCGCCGCGAGAGCACCCAAAGCCAGGGACGCAGCACCAGCCGGTAGGTATGGGCGCCGTTGGCATGGCCGAGCCAGCGCGTCTCGGTGAGGATGCCGTCGAAATGACGATCGCTGCCGTCCAGTGTCTTCAGGGTCAGCGTGACGTGCTCGCCGATCGCAGAATCGAATTCCAGCAGCTTCTCGTGAGGCTTCTCGGCTTCGCGATATGCCTCGATCCTGATCTCGAAGAGTTCGCTGACGCCTTCGGTCGCGTCGAACCGTGCCAGGACGAGCGTGTCCTCGCCGAGCGGAGTCGTCAACTTGCCAATGCGGGACTGTTGCTTGAAGGAAGTCGCCATCCCGAGAATTTCCCCTAAGCCCAGAGGGATCAGCGCATGTTGCTGAATTCCCGTTGTGGTGTCAAAGCAGTCCTGGCGTCGTTTTGACTGGCCGTAGTTGCCGCGCGCACGACAAAGTCGCGCGCGTGGTCGACTTCGTGACCGCTCGGCGACATGGATAGCATCTTTTTTCCGAAGTCATTCGTGGATTTTTTCATAGTTCCGGTCGTCCCCGCCGGCGGGCGCCGCGCGGGAATCGACCGTTGGCCGGCCGGCATCTGCGTGCCGCCGGGCCGGGCAGGGACATGCGCCGTCAGGCGAATTTCGGGTCGAGGCTGCCGGACTTGTAGCGCCTGGCCATCTCGGCCAGCGGCAGCGGCGCGATCTTGCGGGCGCGGCCGGCGGTGCCAAACTGCTCGAAGCGCTCCTTGCAGAGCTTCGTCATGGCAGCCATCGCCGGCTTGAGATACTTGCGCGGGTCGAACTCCGAAGGGTCCTCGGCGAGCACCTTGCGGATCTGGCCGGTCAGCGCCATGCGGTTGTCGGTGTCGATGTTGATCTTGCGGACGCCGTGCTTGATGCCGCGCTGGATCTCCTCGATCGGCACGCCCCAGGTGGGCTTCATCTCGCCGCCATAGGCATTGATGATGTCCTGCAGCTCCTGCGGCACCGAGGAGGAGCCGTGCATCACCAGATGCGTGTTGGGCAGCTTGCGGTGGATCTCCTCGATGACGTGCATTGCGAGAATGTCGCCATCGGGCTTGCGCGTGAACTTGTAGGCGCCGTGCGAGGTGCCCATGGCGATGGCGAGCGCATCGACCCTGGTCTCGCGCACGAACTTCACCGCCTCGTCCGGGTCGGTGAGGAGCTGGTCGTGCGAGAGGGTGCCCTCGGCGCCGTGCCCGTCTTCCTGGTCGCCCATTCCTGTCTCGAGCGAGCCGAGCACGCCGAGTTCGCCTTCGACGGAGATGCCGCCGAGATGCGCCATCTCGGTCACCTTGCGCGTCACGCCGACATTGTAGTCCCAGTCGCCCGGCGTCTTGCCGTCGGCTTCAAGCGAGCCGTCCATCATGACCGAGGTGAAGCCTGCCTGGATGGCGGTCATGCAGGTTCCCGGCTCGTTGCCGTGATCAAGATGTACGCAGACCGGAATATGCGGGTAAATCTCGGTGACGGCGTCCATCATGTGCTTGAGCATGATGTCGTTGGCGTAGGCGCGCGCGCCGCGCGAGGCCTGCAGGATGACCGGCGCCTCGACCGCGTCTGCAGCCTGCATGATCGCGAGCGCCTGCTCCATGTTGTTGATGTTGAAGGCCGGAACGCCATAGCCATGCTCGGCGGCATGGTCGAGCAGCTGTCTGAGCGTGATGCGGGCCAAACGTCTCTCCTGTGATGAATGCAAGGGCTGGGCGCCCGCGAGGCGGGGCGCGGTCGCAGCGCCCTTAGCGCATGCACCGGGAAAGTTGAACAGGGCTTTTCAATTTAACCGATTAGCCCGCGCAGCTTGGTGAGCGGTCGGATTTCGCTGGCCTTTCCGCCCTGCCTTCAGCGCGATGCGTAGCGCGCGAAGACGGCGACCTCGTCGGCGGAGCCGAAGACGAGCGGGGTGTGCTGGTGGATGCCGGCCGGCACGATGTCGAGAATCGGACGGATGCCGTCGGTCGCGGCGGCTCCGGCCTGCTCGCACAGCATGGCGATGGGGTTGGCCTCGTAGACGAGCCTTAGGCGGCCGTTCTCGTAGCCCTTGCGGCTGTCGCCCACATAGAAGAAGAGCCCGCCCCTGCGCATGATGCGGTGCAGATCGCCGACGGCGGCGCCGAACCAGCGCTGGTTGAAGTTGCGGCCGCGCGGGCCGTCCTTGCCGGCGAGGCAGTCGGCGACGTAGGCCTGGACGCCCGGCGCCCAGTGGCGCTGGTTCGAGGCATTGTAGGCGAGGTCGCCCGTTTCGGCCGGGATGGCCAGCCGGTCGACGACGATCTGGAAGCGGCCATTGACCGGGTCTCGGGTCGCGATCAGCGTGCCGTCGCCGACCGTCAGGCCGAGATCGATCGTGTGCCCGTAGGAAACGTAACCCGCGGCAAGCTGCGCGCGGCCGGGCTGGAGAAACGGATTGGCGCCCTGCGCGGGCACCACCGAGAAGAAGGTGCCGAGCGGCGCGCCGATGCCGATATTGCCGGAACCGTCGACCGGGTCGACGGCCGCGGCGACGAGGCCGCCCGGCGCGCCCGGCACCGGCTCGTCCGCCTCTTCAGACCCGATGAAGGCGGCGCCGGCCGCGGTCAGCAGGTCCACGAAGAAATGGTGCGTGGCGACGTCGAGCGCCTTCTGGCGGTCGCCGCCGGAGTTCTCGCCGATGATGCGCGTCGGATCGCCGGGGATCTCGCCGCGTGACAGGCGCGCCGACAGGGGCTCGGCCGCGCCGACGATCGCCAGCACCACCCTTGCCGTCGCCTCGCGCAGCGGGTCGCCCTTTGCCCACTCGCGAAGGTGGTCGTCAACAAAGCGGGGGGCGGCCGGTTCGGTGTCACCGGGCAGGGAGAAGGTCATGCCGGGAAGGTTCCTCTGATGTCGGTCGCGGCTGATTAGCCGATCGATGCGGCAAGGCCAAGCGCTCGCTATCCGAGGCCATCGAGGAAGGCGGCGGCACTATCGGCGATCGCACGGCGATGCGCGTCGTCCATCCGGTCGAGGTTCCTCAGGATCATCCGCATGCGGTGGTTGGTCTCGAGGCGACGGCGATGGCGGGCGAGGAAATCCCAGTAGAGATAGTTGAACGGGCAGGCGCCGGGACCCGTCCTCTTCTTCACGTCGTAGGCGCAGGACGCGCAGTAGTCCGACATGCGGTCGATATAGGCGCCCGAGGCGGCATATGGCTTGGAGGCGAGGAAGCCGCCGTCGGCGAACAGGATCATGCCGACCACGTTCGGCATCTCAACCCACTCGTATGCGTCGTGGTAGACGATCAGGTACCATTCCTGGACGGCCTTCGGGTCGAGCCCCGCGAGAAGGCAGAAATTGCCGATCACCATCAGGCGCTGGATATGGTGGGCGTAGGCGTTGTCCCATGTCTCGCCGATCGAACTGGCGAGGCAGTTCATCGGCGTCTCGCCATCCCAGAAGAATGCGGGCAGGGCGCGCCGCGCACCGAGCGCGTTCTCGTCGCCATAGCCGGGCATCTTCAGCCAGTAGACGCCGCGCACATATTCACGCCAGCCGATGATCTGGCGCACGAAGCCCTCGACGGCGTTGAGCGGCGCGTCGCCGGCATGAAAGGCGTCCTCGGCGCGGCGGCAGCACTCGGCGGGCAGGAGCAGGCCGCAATTGATCAGCGCCGAGAGATGAGAATGGAAGAGCAGCGGTTCGCCCTGCCGCATCGCGTCCTGATAGGTGCCGAACAGGGGCAGGGCGTTTTCGACGAACCAGTCGCGGTAGCGAAGCGCGTCGGCACGCGTCACCGGATGGTCGAAGGCTTCGAGGCTGCCGCCATGGTCGGCGAAGCGCTCACCCACGAGCTCGACAACCTCGCGCGTCACGGCGTCGGGCGCGAAGGACGGCCGCACCGGTATCGCGACGTCGGCCGGCAGGGGCGCGCGGTTCTCCGCGTCGAGGCTCCAGCGCCCGCCGCGCGGGGCGTCGCCCTCCATCAGGTAGCCGGTCCGGCGGCGCATCTCGCGGTAGAAATACTCCATGCGCAGCGCCTTGCGTCCGTCCCCCGCCCAGGCGCGGAACGTCTCGTGGCCGCACAGGAACCGGTCGTCCTCGCGGATCTCGACCGGACAGTCGAGCGTCTCGCCCCAGTCGCGCATCATCTGGAGCACCCGCCACTCGCCGGGCTCGGTGACGACGACACGGTCGGGGCGGTGGCGGGCGACGGCGGCCCTGAGCGCGTCGGTGAAGGAGCGGATGGCCGGATCGTCGCCGAGGCGATGGTAGTCGACCGCGATGCCGTCGCCTTCGAGTTCTTCTGCGAAGTGCCGCATGGCCGAGAAGAGAAAGGCGATCTTGCGACGGTGATGGCGCACATAGGTCGCCTCGTCGGCAAGCTCCGCCATCAGCACGACATCAGACTTCGGATCGATGTCGGCGAGGCTGGACATGCGGCGCGAGAGCTGGTCGCCGAGAACGAGACGGAGCGTGTGGATGGGCAAGTCGGGCCTCCCTGCTGAGGCCTCACCTAGTCGCGCGCACAATTCCTGCCAGTGGGCTACAGGAAGATCGCGCGCTCGTTCTCCACGATCTCGGAGATGTAGGCCGAGACGGCCTGGATGCGACGCAGGGGGCGCACCGATTCATGATAGACGAGCCAGTAGGAGCGCCGGATGGGCGCGAAGGCCTCCATCGGCACGAGGTCGGGATAGGCGCGCGCGACGAAGGTGTGGAGGATGCCGATGCCGGCGCCCGACCGCACCGCCTCGGTCTGGCCGAGCGCGGAGGAGACCGCGTAGGCCGCCTGCCAGTTCGGCCAGATCTCCGTCGCGTAGTCGAGCGTCGGGCTGATCACCAGGTCCGGGACGTAGCCCACGAGACGATGGCGCGCGAGATCGTCTGGCCGGCCCGGCATGCCGTGGGCCTCGACGTAGCCGCGCGACGCATAAAGTGCGAGCGCGTAGTCGACCAGCTTGCCGGCCACGAGCCGGCCCTCGGTGGGTCGGTCGACGGTGATCGCGATGTCGGCCTCGCGCCGTGACAGCGAGAACGACCTGGGCACGGGAACGAGCTGGATGGCGAGTTGCGGATGTCGCTCGGTCAGGGCGCCGAGGCGCTGCGCCAGAAATGCGACGCCGAAGCCGTCGGGCGCCCCTATCCTGACGACGCCGGAGACGTGCGAGCCCTCGCCGGCGATCTCGGCGCGTGCGGCGATCATGTCGGATTCCATGCGTTCGGCCACGCCCAGGAAGCGCTCGCCGGCCTCGGTGAGCTCGGTGCCCGTGGTCAGCCGGCGGAACAGCTTCGCCCTGAGCGATTCCTCCAGCGCCACGACGCGTCGCGATACGGTCGCATGGTTCAGCTCGAGCCGCCTGGCCGCGCCGAGGATCTGCCCTGCTCGCGCCACGGCGAGGAAGATGCGCACATCGTCCCAGTTCAATGTCCCCTCCACGAACCGGCCCGCTTCCATTGCGTGCCTGGCGGGCACGGGACCTGTTCCTATTTTGCAGGAATTGATGCGCTACGCCAGAGAGACCTGAATTATCGCACAACGGCTTGCACGGTTCCTCGCGTTGCATTCGCGGGTGCGGCGCGTGACAATGGGAAAATTCATCAAGAATGCCAGGGAGCGAAGCCATGCAGGACTACGGTCATTTCATCGGCGGCAAGAGGGTCGCCGGCACCAGCGGGCGCAGCCAGGACGTGATGCAGCCGATGGACGGCACGGTGCGCTGCAAGGTCGCGCTCGCCTCGAAGGAGGAACTGCGCGCGGCGGTCGAGAACGCCAAGGCGGCGCAGCCGGCCTGGGCCGCGACCAATCCGCAGCGCCGGGTGCGGGTGCTGATGAAGTTCCTCGAACTGATCCAGAACGAGATGGATTCGCTCGCGGAACTGCTTGCCCGCGAACACGGCAAGACGATCGCCGACGCCAAGGGCGACATCCAGCGCGGCCTCGAGGTCGTCGAGGTCTGCATCGGCGCGCCGCACCTGACGAAGGGCGAGTATACCGACGGCGCCGGCCCCGGCATCGACGTCTACTCGATGCGCCAGCCGCTCGGCGTGGTGGCCGGCATCACGCCGTTCAACTTCCCGGCCATGATCCCGCTCTGGAAGATCGCGCCGGCGATCGCCTGCGGCAATTCCTTCATCCTGAAGCCTTCGGAGCGCGATCCCGGCGTGCCGATGCGGATCGCGGAACTGTTCATCGAGGCGGGCCTTCCGGCCGGCGTGCTCAACGTCGTCAACGGCGACAAGACGGTGGTGGACGCCATCCTCGACGATCCCGACGTGAAGGCCGTGGGCTTCGTAGGCTCCACGCCGATCGCGCACTACATCTATTCGCGCGCGACGGCCAACGGCAAGCGCGCGCAGTGCTTCGGCGGCGCCAAGAACCACATGATCATCATGCCCGA
>VFQR01000974.1_pt1 | contig 26599 bp, 25 predicted proteins | sample 3512321 | NCBI WGS metagenome assembly VFQR01 (sample SAMN10412374, study PRJNA504923) | tailings metagenome | isolation source: Relicate 3 Philex TSF1 revegetated site | place: Philippines: Tuba, Benguet | collected 2017-08-29 | reverse complement strand
GGGATGGCGACCAGCCCGAAGCTGATCGTTCCGCTCCACACGGGTCTCGGCATGTGCGACAGTCTGCCCGATCGGGCGATCGAGTAACAGCCCCGGCAGCTGTCATCCGGCGAGGACGGCCCTGGCCACCAGGTCGGTGCCGAACGCCGTGAGGATGGCGAGGTACAGCAGCCCGGTGGCCGCCATCACCGCCGAGTACGCCCGCTCGCGCAGCGCCGCCCGGGTCACGACCACGAGCACGATGGTCGTGACGGCGCAGGCCACCCAGAACCAGCCGAGCGTGCCGTTCCACCCGTCGTCGACCCGACCCGTCAACACGGCGACCATCCCCGTGGGCAGCAGCAGCGCGGCCACCTCCACGGGCCACACCCATCCCACCCAGCGGACCAGCTCGTGCAGGTGCCGGCGCGGCAGGCCCGGCTGGACGAGGTACCAGTGGCCGAGCAGCATCGCGTCGGTGACGGCGCCCAGGAACGCCGCGCCGGCCAGCACCCGGAGGGTGGAGACGAGGGCGGCGCCCGCGCCGGTGCCTGCCGCGTCGAGGCCGGCGGCGACGAGGCCGACGACGCCGACGGCGGGCGCGAGCAGGTCGAGCGCGGGTGGGAACTCCCGCCCGGGCGCGGCACCCTCGCTCCCGGGGGCGTCCGGCGCCGTTGCGCCGCGATCGATGCCCGTCATCGCCGCCACCCGCGCCGTGCGCCGGTCGTGCTCCAGGGCGGCGCCGGCCACACCGGCCCGGCGGCGGGCGACCGAGACGCCGAGTACGGCCACGGCGACCACGACGACACCCAGCGCGGCCGTGTCGCGCACCGGGTGGTAGCCGAAGGCCACGCCGGCGGCCAGGCCCCCGGCGGCCAGCAGGGCGTAGGTGCCCCGCAGCAGCCAGCCGTAGCCGAGGCCCACCTGACGGTGCCGTGACGTCACCCAGAGGAACGCGAGACCTCCGACGGCCCACTGCAGCAGGACCGTGGCGGCGTCGAGACGAAACACTTGAGCGAGGCTAACGAGGCGCCGATGTAGAGCGTGGGCGACCCTCGTGGGCGGGGGCTCGCGCGTGCAGACACGTGCCACGGAGGAGACACCCTTGATCACACGCACCACCGCCGCTCGGGCAGCCGGGGTCCTCCTCGTGTTCGGCGCCACCGTCGCCACCCTCGTGGTGGCCATCCAGGTCGGGTCGTGATGGGCCGCCGCCGGAGCGCCGTCGGCTCGAAACTCGCCGCGACGGGCATGAGCGTGGGCGCCACGCTCGCGGGCGTCGGCGTGATCGCGCACGCCGACGAGACCGCCGCCGCCGACGCCGCGCCCGATCCCACGGTGGCGCCGACGATCGTCGCCGCGCCGTCCACCTCCACCACGGTGGTGGTCGTGGACGAGACCGTGCCGCTCGACGCGCCCACCGCCGCCGTGCTGCCGGCCACGGGGCCGACGGTGCTGCCCGGGGCGCTCGTCTCCGCCGCCCACGCGAGCGCGCTGCAGACCTCGGCGCCGCCCACGGCGCCGGCCGCCACCGATCCGGCCGCGCCACCGGAGCCGGTCCCCGCCGCCGGCCCCGCCGCACCGCCCAAGGCCACCACCGCGGCCCCGGCCCCCGGGCCCGCCCCGGCGCCCGCCGCCGCACCCGCGCCTGCGGCCGCGCCGACCGCGGCGGCACCCGCACCGGCCCCGACGGCGGCCCCGGCCCCCGGGCCGGCGCCCGCAGCCGCACCCGCCACCACGGCGGCGCCGGCTCCCGCCACCACCGCCGCGCCACCGCCGCCACCTCCGCCGCCACCTCCGCCGCCACCTCCGCCGCCCACGACGCTCCCGCCGCTGACGCCAGCCCCGACGGACGGCTCCACGGGCGGCACCTCGTGACAGGCGTCGGCACCCGCACGGGGGCCCGCCACCTCGCCATGCGGGCGATGAGCACCGAGGTGACCATCACCGTCGTCGACGGCGACCCGTCGCTGCTCGAGTGGGCACGGGCACGTGTGGACGAGCTGGAGGCCCGGTGGAGCCGCTTCCTGCCCGACTCCGAGCTCAGCCGCCTGAACGCGGCCGGCGGCCGCCCGCTGACGGTCTCGGCCGACACGGTGCGCGCCGTGCGGGCTGCGTGCGCGGCGTGGGTGCACACCGGCCGGCGCTTCGACCCGACCGTGCACGACTCGCTGCTGCGGCTCGGCTACGACGCGTCGATCGAGCTCGTCCGCACCCGCACCACGTCGGCCGCCCCCACGACCGTGGCGCCCGCGCCGGGCTGCGCCGGCATCGCCATCGACGAGGAGGCCTGCACGGTCGCCGTCCCGGACGGGGTGCGCCTCGACCTCGGCGGCATCGGCAAAGGGCTGGCCGCCGACCTCACCGCCGAGGGGCTGATGGCGCGCGGCGCGCGAGGTGCGCTGGTGAACATCGGCGGCGACCTGCGCGTGGCCGGCGAGTCGCCCCGGGGCGGCCCCTGGCGGGTGGACGTGGAGGACCCGCGCACCGAGCACCCCATCGCCACGGTGGAGCTGTGCGACGGCGGCGTGGCCACCAGCACCACGCTGCGCCGCCGGTGGTTGTGCGGCAGCGAAGCCCGTCACCACCTGGTGGAGCCGCGCACCGGCGCCCCGGCCGCCGGCTCGGTGGTGGGCGTGACCGTGATGGCGGGGACGGCGGCGTGGGCCGACGCGCTGTCGAAGGTGCCCATCGTCGACCCCGCGGCCACCGACGTGCTGGCCCCCACGTCTGCCCTCGTGATGTTCGCGGACGGCTCGACGGTCGACGTCGGCCCCGCGGTGTTCGAGCGCGTGGGGAGCGCCTGAGCACCGTGTTCGACGGCAAGCTGGCGTGGTACGTGGCCCGCAGCAGCGGATGGGTGGCGTTCGTGTTGCTCGCCGTGACGGTGCTGTGGGGCATCCTCGGGATCTCGAAGATCATCGAGCGCCGCGGCCTGCCGCGGTGGATGCTCGACGTCCACCGCTTCGTCGCCCTCCTCACGGTGCTCTTCACCGGCATCCACCTCCTCGGCCTCGTGGGCGACAACTGGATGCGCATCGCGTGGAAGGAGATCTTCCTCCCGATGGCCATCCCGTACCGGCCGGGGGCGGTGGCGTGGGGCATCGTGGCCATGTACCTCCTCGCCGCGGTGCAGGTGACGTCGTGGCTGCGCCGCTTCCTGCCCCGACGCGTGTGGCGGGGCGCCCACCTGCTCGCGTACCCGGCGTTCTGGATGGTGGCCGTCCACGGCCTGCGCGCCGGCACCGACGCCCCCCACGACCTCGTCCGCGGCGGCGTGATGGTGGTCGTCGCCGTGGTGGCCTTCGTCACGGTCATGCGCATCACGATGAGCGCCGGCCGGCGAGCCGGCGGCGCCTCCGCGCCGGTGGCGACGGCCGATCCGCCGCCGCCAGCCCGTACGCTCGTCGGCGATGCCCCGTCGCGCTCCTGATCGCGCCCGTCGTCGCCGCCCCGCCCACGCCCGCTCCCGGTTCCTCCCCGCCGCGCTCGCGCTGGCGCTGGTGGCCGGCTGCGCCACCGGCCAGCGCCCCTACTTCGACGACTCCCCCACCGCCGTCGGGGCGATGACCGGTGATCCCGCCGTCGACGCCGTGCTCGACCGGCTCGACGACGTGGCCGGGGCCACGTTCACCGCGCAGTACACGGTGGTCAACGCGCTCGGCCAGCCCTTCGACGCCGCGGCCACCCAGGAGGCCGCGGCGCGCCGACGCTCGGTGACCATCGGCAACGTCCGGTTCATCATCGACCCGCAGGGAGCGCGGACGTGCCGGGTCGCCGAGCGCACCTGTGAGGAAGGGCTCCTCCCCGAGCGGGTGTCCGACACCAACCTGACGCCGACGTTCGTCTTCGGCGACATGGCGACCCGGTTGCGCATCGACGCCACCCGCAACGTGGCACCCACCACCACGACCACGCAGGAGCTCGGCGGCCAGGGAGCGACGTGCGTGGCCGTGCCGGTCAGCGGCGGCACGAAGCAGTACTGCGCGCTGGACAGCGGGGTGCTCGCCAGCTTCGTCGGCGCCGACGTGCAGGTGACGATGACGGGCTACCGCCCGGAGGTCGACCCGGCCCTCATGGCCGTGTGACGGGCGGGCTCAGCCCGGCTCGTCGGCGAACCAGCTGCCGTGGAAGCCGTACGGCACCCGCTGCGGGAGCGGCACGACGGCGAGGGGCTCGACGCCCACGTCGGTCGCGTCGAGGACGACGAAGCTCGACGACCCGCTGGGCGCGTCGTGCACGAAGGTGACGAGGTACCCGTCGTCCTCGGCGACAGCGCCGGCCCTCGGCACGAACACGGGCTCGCCGGTGGAGCCGCCGGCGCCGAAGTCGTGCGCCGTGCGCGCTCCGGTGCGCAGGTCGTACTTGACGATGGTGCTGGGGGCGTCCATCGCCTGGGGAGCACCGGGGCGCGGCCCGACCACGTAGCCGTAGCGGTTGGGCAGCCCGGTGCGGCGCTCGTCGATGCGCGGGAAGCCGTGCGCCACGTCGTCGAGCTGCTCCTCGCGCACGGTGCCGTCGCGGAGGTCGAAGGTCCAACGGTGGAGGTAGCTCGGCTCGAACCGGTCGGGGCCGCCCGCCCACATCGAGGCGTGGCGCCCGGCGTCGAGGTGGACGAGCGAGCCGTCGTCGCTCTCCCACGCGTTCATGATGTGGAAGACGTAGCAGAGCTCGACGTCGAACCACCGCGGCTGCTCGCCGCGCCGCGCTCCCTCGCGGTGGAGGAGGCCGATGCGCGCCCCGTACGCGTCGCGCCACTGGAACGGCATCGTCCCCTGCATGGCCAGCTCGAGGTCGAACACCACGGGCAGGTCGAGGAAGATGGCGTGGTTGCGGCTGAGCGCGAAGTCGTGGACCATGGTCGGGCCGGGCACCTCGATCGGCTGGCTGTGCACGAGGCGCCCTTCGGCGTCGGCCACGTGATAGGTCACGTACGGCGGGCCGATCAGCTCGTAGCCGAAGAAGTGCATCTCGCCGGTCTCGGGGCAGGTGTGGGGGTGCGCGGTGCAGGGCGTGCGCAGGAGGCCACCGAAGTCGTACGGCCCGAGCGTGTCGAGCTCGGGCGAGATCTCGTTCGGCAGGCTGCCCTCCTCGAGGGCGAAGATCCGCCCGGCGTGGCGCCACACGTGGGTGTTGGCCAGCCCCACGGTGAGGTCCATCGCACCCGTGGCAGGGTCGATGCGCTGCGCGCCCTCGAGCGCCTTCGTGCGCACCCACCGGTTCCGGTACCACTCGGCCCTGCCCTCGCGCAGGCGGATGCCGTGGAGCATCCCGTCGCCCGCGAACCAGTGCATGGTCGGCCCGTGCTTGGGGTTCGCACCGTTGCGCACGTACCGGCCGTTCAGCTCCGGCGGGAGCTGGCCGATCACGGGGAGGTCGACCGCATCGACCTCCTCCATCACCGGCGCGTAGTTGCCGCGCAGGTGGAACGGCGGCGCCGGCTCCGTCGTGGGCTCCTCGACAGCGGTCACGCCCCCGAGTCTCCCACGTCGGGCCCCGCCCGCTCGTCCCGAGCGTTCGTCAACTTCCGCGTCCCGTCCGGGAGACGGCGAACGCTCAGAGGGAGACCAGGGCGTGGTCGGCGGCGTTCATCGGCGACGGGCCCTCGGCGGTGGCCACGACGATGTCCTCGAGGCGCATCCCCCAGCGCCCGGCGAGGTAGATGCCCGGCTCCACGCTGAACGCATGACCCGCCTCGATGGGTTGGGTGTTGCCCTCCACCATGTACGGGTCCTCGTGGGCCTCCATGCCGATGCCGTGGCCGGTGCGGTGGATGAACCACTCGCCGTACCCCGCGTCGGCGATGACGCGACGGGCAGCCCGGTCGACGTCCTGGCAGGCGGCGCCCACCACGGCGGCGCGCACACCGGCCGCCTGCGCCTCGTGGAGCACGGCGTACGCGTCGCGCACCTCGGCGGAGGGCTCGCCGACGACCACGCAGCGGGTGATGTCGCTGCAGTAGCCGGCCATGGTGCCGCCGAAGTCGGTGAGCACCACCTCCCCTTCGCGGATCACGCGCGGCCCGGCGTGGTGGTGCGGGGAGGCTGCGTTCTCGCCGGCGGCGACGATGGCGAAGTTGACGACGTCGTGGCCCTCGGCCAGCAGCCGTGCGGAGATGTCGGCCGACACCTCCGCCTCGGTCCTGCCCACCAGGGGGATGTCGCCGGCCTGGAGCTGCGCAGCCACCCGGTCGGCGGCCGCGCCGGCGGCGCGCAGCGCGGCCACCTCGGCGGCGTCCTTGCGTGCCCGCAGCTCGTTCATCACCGTGACGGAGCGGACGTAGCTGGTGCGGTCGGAGGGCCAGTGCCCGAGCAGCTCGACCAGGAACCGCGACCACATCGTGTCGCCGATGGCGGCGACACGCGGGGTGGCGGCGAGGCGGGCGACGAGCGCGACGGGGTCGTCGGTCTCGTCCCAGGGGCGCAGCACCACCGCCTCCGGCAGCTCGCCCACACGGGGAGCCTCGAGGCGGGGGATGACGAGCGTGGCCTCGCCGTCGCGGGGCACGACGAGCATCGTCAGCCGCTCGAGGGGCATGGCCTCGTAGCCGACCAGGTACGGGAGATCGCTGCCCACCGACACGAGGAGCACGTCCACGTCGTGGCGGGCCATCGCCTCCCGGGCGCGGGCGATGCGGTCGGCGGAGGTGGCGGGGGTGGCCACGGGGGCGGTCATGTCCCCCATTCTGCCGGGTCGCGCCGGCGGGACGTGCCGCCCCGTCAGGGCTCGGCGTGCAGCGCGGCGATCAGCGGGTGCTGGCCGGCGGAGTCGGCCCTGCCGCCGGGCGCCGGCCTGCCGAGCAGGTAGCCCTGGGCGAGGTCGCACCCGAGGGCACCCAGCTGCTGCAGCACGGCGGGCTCCTCGATGCCCTCCGCCACGACGACCATGCCGAGGGAGTGCCCGAGGCGCACCAGGGAGGCGAGGACCTCGCGGTCCACCTCGTTCTGCGTGACCACGAAGCTGCCGTGGATCTTCATCATGTCGAAGGGCAGCTCGCGCACGAGCGCCAGGGAGGCCGAGCCGGCGCCGAAGTCGTCGAGGGCGATGCGGATGCCCATGGTGTGCAGCTCGCGCACCGTGGCCTGGGCCTGCCCGGAGGAGGCCAGGTCAGCCGAGTCGGTCACCTCCAGCACCAGCGCGCCGGGGTCGAGGCCGAAGTCGGTCAGGGCGCTGGCCACGACGAGGATCACCTCGGCGCGCTCCAGCTGCATCGGCGAGACGTTCACCGTGACGGCCGCGTCGGGCTCGCCGCCCGCCCGGCGCTGCGCCGCGAACCGGCAGGCCTCGCGGATGGTGAAGTCGGTCACCTCGTCGACCAGGCCGATGTCGGCCGCCACGGCCACCAGCTCGCCGGGGGCGATGTCGAGGGGGCGGGAGGCGTCCCAGCGCAGGAGTGCCTCGCGGGCCACCAGCCCGCCGGTCTCCAGCGACCACAGCGGCTGGAACTCGAGGCGCAGCCGGCCCTGGGCGACGAGGTCGCGCACGAACGCGTGCACGTCGGAGCGCCGGCGCATCGAGTCGCGCAGCCGGCCCTCGTGCACCACCACGCGGTTGCCGCCGCGCACCTTCGCCTCGTGCAGGGCCGAGCTGCCCGCCCGCAGCAGGTCGCCCGCGGAGGCCATCCCGGGCGCCCAGCGGGCGATGCCGATGCTCGCCGTCACGCGCAGCTCCACGTCGTCGAAGCGGACGGGCACGTGGATCGACCGGAGCAGCCGCTTGGCGAGCGCTTCCGGGCCGCCGGACGCGGCGTTGGCGACGACGACCACGAACTCGTCGCCGGCCAGCCGGCCGACGCTGTCGTCGCCCCTCGCGCCGAGGTGGATGCGGTCGGCGATCGTCACGAGCACCCGGTCGCCGGCGGCATGGCCGTAGGTGTCGTTGATGTGGTCGAAGTCGTCGAGGTCGATGTGCACGATGGCCGAGGTCGTGGTGCCCGCGGCACTGGAGGTGACCAGCTCCTCCAGGCGCTCGGTGACGGCCTGGCGGTTGAGGAGGCTCGTCAGGGTGTCGTGGGTGGACATGAACGACAGGTTCCGGCGGGCGTCGTGGAGGTCGTCCATGGCCTCGGCGCGGTCGCCGACGAGCCGGTTGAGGCGCAGGTGGGCCACCGCCTGGCGAGCCAGCACCTGCAGCATCCGCGCCTGCCAGTGCTCGAGCGCCCGCGGTTGCCGGTCGAGCACGCAGAGCGTGCCGATGGCGTAGCCCTCGGCGCTGAGCAGCGGGGCGGCGGCGTAGAAGCGGGCGTGGGGGTCGCCCTCCACCATCTCGGCGTCGGCCACCCGCTCGTCCTGGGTGGTGTCGGGGACGACGAACACCTCGCCGGCGAGGATGGCGTGGCCGCACAGGGATCGGTCGCGCTCGGAGCCCCGCGTGCCGAACCCGCGCTGGGTGCGGAACCACTGGCGGTCGGCGTCGACGAAGGAGATCCCGGCCATGGCCGTGCCGCACACGTGCGCGGCCATCTCGACGATGTCCTCCAGGACCTCGTCGCGGTCGGTGCTGACGACCCGCAGGTCGTGGAGCGCCTGCAGCCGCTGGCGTTCGTCGCTGGGGTGGGGCGCCCGCATGCCGTAGACATCGGCAGGCGCCGGTCGGACTTGAGCGGAGTTGACCGGACGTGAACGAGCCGCCGCCCTGGTGGCACCGTGGTTCCACACCCGCTCCGACGGCGCGGTCCCCGTGCCGTCGTCGTCCGCTGTCAGCCGGCGACGGCGTCGGCGGCGTGGCGGGCGTGGTAGCTGGAACGGGTGAGGGGGCTGGCCTCGACGTGGCCGATGCCCAGGGCTTCGCCGTGGGCCTTCCAGGTCGCGAACTCGTCGGGCTCCACCCACCGCGCCACCGGCAGGTGGTGCGAGGTCGGGCGCAGGTACTGGCCGATGGTGACGATGTCGACGCCGACGGCGGCGAGGTCGGCGAGGCAGCCGAGCACCTCCTCCGGCGTCTCCCCCATGCCCACGACGAGGCCGGACTTCGTGGTCGCGCCGGCCGCACCGGACCGGGCGAGCAGGGCCAGGCTGCGCGCGTAGCCTGCCGACGGGCGCACGGCGCGTTGCAGCCGTGCGACGGTCTCCACGTTGTGGTTGACCACGTCCGGCTCGGCAGCGAGGAGCAGGGCGAGGGCGTCGGCATCGCCGCGAGCGTCGGAGACGAGCGTCTCGACCCGCGTGCCGGGGCAGCGCTCGTGGATGGCCGTGACGCACCTCGCCACGTGCGCCATCCCGCCGTCGGGCAGGTCGTCGCGGGCGACCATCGTCAGCACCGCGTGGGCGAGGCCCATCCTGGCCACGGCCTCGGCCACCCGCTGGGGCTCGTCGGGCTGGGGAGGCTCGGGCTTGCGCGTGTCGACGAGGCAGAACCCACAGGCGCGGGTGCAGCGCTCGCCCAGGACCATGAAGGTGGCCGTGCCGTCGGCCCAGCACTCGCTGAGGTTGGGGCACCCCGCCTCCTCGCACACCGTGACGAGGCCGAGCTCGCGCACCGTGGCCTTCACGGCCAGGACACCGCGGCCGTGGACGACCTTGGGACGCAACCACGGGGGCTTGCGGCTGGAGATCGCCAGCCCATCCGTGACGCCGGCCTGGCCGAGCCGTGCCACCAACCTGCTGCCGGGCCCCTCACCGCGGGAGAACGCGCTCAGGTCCTCCGGGCGGTGCGCCCAGGCCACGTCCTGGCGCTCGAGCTCGCCCCCGCCCCACGCCGCGGCGGCGTGGCGCACCAGCACGTCGACGACCTCGCGCATCGACACGTCGACGCCTTCCTCGGCGAGCGAGGTCACGGGCTTGTCGGCGATGCCGCACGGCACGATGTGGTCGCGCATGTACCGCAGGTCGGTGGTGACGTTGAGGGCGAAGCCGTGCATGGTCCGCCCATGGGCGAGCCGCACGCCGATGGCGCAGATCTTCCGTGGGTTCGGCCCGTCGGGCTCCACCCACACACCGGGGTAGTCGGGGAGGCAACCGACGTCGTGCAGGCCGAGGTCGCGCAGCGTGGCCAGCACCACCCGCTGGACCGCGCACACGTGGTCGGCGGCACCGAGCGCGTTGGCCACGGACACGATCGGGTAGCCGACGAGCTGGCCGGGCCCGTGGTAGGTGACGTCGCCGCCGCGCTTCACCGCCACCAGCTCGGCCCCGACCGTGGCGGGGTCGACGAGCAGGTTGCGGGCGAGGTCGGTGCGCGGCCCGTAGGTGAACACGTGCGGGTGCTCGAGCAGCAGCAGGTGCTGGTCCGCGCCGGCGAAGAGCGCCTCCTGGAGGCTCAGCGCCTCGCGGTACGCGACGCTGCCCAGCCAGCGGGCCCGCAGGGGACGCGGCTCAGAGCTCGCTGGTCCAGTCACGCGTCTCCAGGATCTGCTTCACCTTGACCAGGAACCCGGCGGCGTAGGCGCCGTCGAAGGCGCGGTGGTCCCAGCTCATGGCGAGGTTGCCCACGGGATGGATGACGATCGCCTCCTCGCCGCCCGGCAGCGAGGCGACGACGGGCTTGCGGACGATGGCGTCGGTGGAGATGATCGCCACCTGGGGCTGGTTGATGATGGCCGCCGTGAGCACGCTGCCGGCGGAGCCGTTGTTGGAGATGGTGAACGTGCCGCCCTGGATCTCGTCGGGACCGAGCTTGCGGCTGCGCGCCCTGGCGGCGAGGTCGTTGATCTCCCGGGCGATGGCCCGCAGGCGCTTCGACTCGGCGGCGCGCACCACGGGCACGAGCAGGCCCTCGTAGTCGAGGTCGACGGCGATGCCGATGTCGATGTAGTCGTGCACCACGAGCTCCTGCTCGGCCACGCTGGCGTTGAGGTGGGGGAACTCGCCGAGGGCGTCGACGATGGCGCGGGTGATGAACGGGAGGTAGGTGAGGCTGAAGCCCTCCGCCGACTTCCACTGGTCCTTGACGGCGCGCCGCGTGGCGTCGACGTTCGCGTAGTCGACCTCGACCACGCTGAACGCGTGCGGGCTGACGCTCTTGCTCATCACCATGTGGCTGCCGGTGAGCTTGCGGATCTTGCTGAGCTTGACGCTGCGGTCGCGGGCGCCGGCGGCGACCGCGGGGGCCGGAGCCGGCTGCCAGCCGCCGGGCGCCGGCTGCTGGGTCGAGCCGGCCTGCGCCTGAGCCGCGGGGGTCGACGCCGGCTGCTGGGCCGGCGCGGCGGGCGCCGCAGCGGCGGGCTGCTGGGACGCCTGCTGCTGGGCGGGCGGCTGCTCAGCTGCGGGCTGCTGGGCGGCGGGCTGGGGTGCCGCTTCCTGCGGGGCCGGCTGCTGCCCGACGCGGTCGATGTGGTCGAGGACGTCGTCGCGGGTGATCCGGCCCCCGGGGCCGGTGCCGGTGATGTCGTCGGGGTCGAGGCCGTGCTCGGCCACCAGGCGGCGGACCACGGGCGAGAGCAGGCGGTTGTCGCCGCCGGCGCCGTCGCCGCTCGACGCCGGCTGGCGCTCGGGCTGCTGCGGCATCTCCGGCTGCCGTTCCGCCTCCGCGGCCGCCGGCTGCGGCTCCGGCTCGGGCTGCGACTGCCGCTCCGCCTGTGGCTCGGGTTGCGCCTGTGGCTCGGGTTGCGGCTGTGGCTCCGGTTGCGGCTCCGGCGCCGGGGCCTCCTGCGGCGCCGCCGGGGCCGCGGGCTCGGCGTGCTGGTCGCCCACCCGCGCGATCACCTCGCCCACCGGCACGGTGTCGCCCTCCTGGGCCAGGATCTCCACGAGGGTGCCGGCCACGGGCGAGGGCACCTCGGTGTCCACCTTGTCGGTGCTCACCTCGAACAGCGGCTCGTCGGCGGCCACCTGGTCGCCCACCTGCTTGAACCAGCGGGTGATCGTCCCCTCGGTCACGGTCTCGCCCAGCTGGGGCAGGGTCACGTCGGCCATGTGCGGTTCTCCAGTGTGCGCGTCGGGTGGGTCAGGCGTTCAGGCTGCGTCCGGTGAGCGAGAGCATCGTCTCGCCGAACAGCTCGGTCAGGCTCGGGTGGGGCTGGATGAACTCGGCCACCTCGCCGACGGTGGCCTCCCAGTTGACGGCAAGGTAGCCGCCGCTCAGCTGCTCGGTCACCCACGGCCCCACCATGTGCACGCCCAGCACCTGCCCGGCCGTGCCGTCCGCGTTGCGCTTCGCGATCACCTTCACGAGGCCGTCGAGCTCTCCCAGGATCTGCGCGCGGCTGTTGGCGCGGAACTGGTGCTTGGCCACCACCACGTCGTGGCCGGCCTCCCTGGCGGCCTCCTCGGACGGCCCGGCCCACGCCACCTCGGGGTGGCAGTAGATGGCCCACGGCACGCGGTCGTACCGCACGGGTGCGGGGCGCTCCCCGAGGATGTGCTTGGTGACGAGGATCGCCTCGGCGTAGCCGACGTGGGCCAGCTGCGGCGTGTCGATGAGGTCGCCGATCGCGTACACGCCGGGCTCGCCGGTGCGGCAGTACTCGTCCACCTCCACGAAGCCACGCTCGGTCACGCGCACGCCCGTGCCCTCCAGCCCCAACAGGTCGGCGTAGGGGCGGCGGCCGACGCTCACCACCACGGCGTCGACGTCGAGGGAGTCGCCCTCACCGACGTGCACCGTCGTCCCACGGTCACCGTTCGGCGTGTGCCCCGTCACCTTCACCCCGGTGCGGATGTCGATCTTCTTCTTCTTGAAGCTGCGCACCACCACGTTGGCCACGTCGGTGTCGAGGCCGGGGAGGATCTTCGGCAGGCCCTCGAGGATGGTCACCTGCGCGCCGAGGTCGGCGAAGGTGCTGGCGAACTCGCACCCGATGGCCCCACCGCCGATGACGGCCATGCGTGCGGGGACGTGGTCGAGCATCAGCACCTCGTCGCTCGTCATGATCGGCCCGCCGACCTCGAAGCCCGGGATGGTGCGCGGCACCGACCCCGCGGCGAGGAGCACGGAGCGGCCGCGCAGCTCGGTGGATCCCCCGTCACGGAGCTGGACGCGCACGGTGCGGTCGGGCCCCAGGGAGCCGGTGCCCTCCACGATCGTGATCTTCTTGGAGCGCATGAACCCGGACAGGCTCTTGACGATCCCGTCGACCACCCGCTGCTTGCGGCCCTGCGCGACGGCGAAGTCCACCTCCTGCTCGCCGGTCCGGATGCCGAAGTCGGCGGCGTGGGCGACGTGGCGGTGCACCGCGGCCGTCTCGAGGAACGCCTTGGCGGGGATGCACCCGCGGTTCAGGCACGTGCCACCGAGCTCGGCCTTCTCGACCACGGCCACGCGCAGCCCGGCCGACGTGGCGTACAGCGCAGCCCCGTAGCCGCCCGGGCCGCCGCCGATCACCACCAGGTCGAACTCGGACTCACTCGGCGCGGAGGTGGACTCCATGCGGACGGCTCCCTTCGGGCTGGATCGGACTCGCGGCCCCGGTCACGGTAGCGGTCGCCGCGCGGAGTTCACGCTTCCGCGGCGGCCGCCGCGAGGTCCCAGCGACGCTGGTCCTCGCCGCGGCGCACCACCAGGCTCCGCGCCGTGCCCGGCGCGTCGCCGACGTCGAAGGCGAGGGTGCACGTGCGCTCGTCCACGGTGATCGCGTCGCAGGCGCCGGCGCCCACCTCGTCGGGGTCCACGGGCACCACCAGCCTGCCCGGCACCGCGAGGCGGAACTCGTCCACGATCGACTCGTCGACCACCCCACCGAGGCGCACCTCCACGCGCAGGCGGCCGTCGGCGCCCTCCGTCGCGGACAGCACCGCCACGCGCAGGTCGCCCGCCTGGGCGCTGTCGCCCACGCGCAGCTGCGGCGCCGGCTCCGCCGCCGTGTCGATGCGCAGCAGCAGCGCCAGCCCGGCGCCCAGGATCGCCAACCCACAGGCGACGGCGAGGAGCAGCAGCGTGCGGGTGCGCATGATCCCGCCAGGCTACGCGGGTACCCTCGGGGTGTGCTCTCCCCCCGCCGAGCCGTGGCCTGCCTCCTGCTCGCCGCGGTGGCCGGGGCGGGGGCCGCCTGCGGCGGGGACGGCGGCGCGAGCGTCGACCGCGCCGCGAGCCCGACCACCGCCGGCTCCGGCGCTGCGCCGGACGACGTCGCCGCCACCACCTCCACCTCCCCGGCTGCCTCCGCGACGGGTGCCACGGCGCCCGCCGACGCATCCGCGGGTGCGCCGGTGCCGGAGGCGCTCGACTTCCGGGCGCCGCTCGTGGGCGGGGGCACCTTCGACGGCGCCGCCTACGCGGGCACGCCCGTGGCCCTCTGGTTCTGGGCGCCCGGTTGAAGCACGTGCAACCGTGAAGCCCCCTCGGTCGAGGCGGCACACCAGCGCTGGAGCGGCGAGGTGGCCGTGGTGGGCGTCGCCTGGACCGGCGACGAGGCGTCCTTCCAGGGGTTCATCGACCGCCACGGCCTGACGTTCCCGACGATCAGCGACGATCCTGGCGACGTCTTCGACCGGTTCGAGGTGCCCTACCAGCCGGCGCTCGTGACCATCGGCACCGACGGCTCCGTGCAGCGCGTGGACGGCGCCGTGGACGAGGCGTCGCTCGACCGCCTCCTGGGCGAGCTCGCCACCGGTTGAGCCGGCGGCAGGCCGGTCAGGGCATGCCGGCCGTGGCCTCCGCCGCGCACCCGGCGAAGGCTTGGTACTCCTGCTCGGGCAGGAGGTAGACGTTGCGGCCCGGCACGCACTGGGGTGCGAGCAGCTCGGAGGGCACCTCCCACGCCGACACCGCCCCGGCGGCCACGAGGTCGAGGAAGCACGGCGAGGCCGCCTGCACCAGCGCCACGAAGTCGGCGTCCGGCATGGAGTAGATGTCGATCCAGTAGGCCTCGGCCACACCGCACTGTGGGAACCGGACCGTCGCGGCCACGAAGGCGGGATCGATCGAGCCGTCGGCGATGCCCTGCTGGATGCACCCCACGCCCTCGGCGGCGGGCATCGCGTAGCACTGGGCGATGCGGTCCTCGAGGCCGTCGAGGGCCGGGCCGGGGTCGGTCGGGTCGAACCCCATCGCCTCGTCGTCCATGCCGAGGCCGCCCATCCCGAACCCGGTGCCGCCCATGTGGTCGAACCACGCCTGCATCGACTCGACGATGCCGGACAGCTCCTCGCGGTCGAGTGCGGCGAGGCCGTCGTTCATCAGGTCGAGGTACGAGCGCAGGGGGCTGACGAACCACTCCCCGCCCACCTCGTGCACGGCGATGCCGCGGGCGTCGAAGTCGGCGAAGGCGGCGCTGATCCGCTCGGCCATCTCCGCGCCGGGCTGGCCCTCGTCCATGCCCAGCTCGTCGAGCATCTCGCCCATGTCGAACCCACCGAGCCCGGGCCCGCCGCCCATGTCGCCGGCGGCGTCGCCCGTGAGGTCGTCCATGCAGAACCGCTGCGTCTCGCCCCCGGCCACCAGCTCCAGGCATTCGTCGGCGAACGTGAACGAGACCTGCTCGCCCGTGGCCACCTCGGTGACCGACACGGCGACGCCGTCGACGGCCACGTGGCGCCGCGAGCCGCTGCCCTCGGCGCGCAGGTCGAGCCTCGACACGTCGACGGTCACCTCGGACGCAGCCGCGGCGAGCTCCTGCTCCGCGTCGGCCAGGAACATCGGTGCGTACCGGTGGAGCGCCTCGAACTCGGCCGGGTCGAGCACGCCGAGCACCCCGGCGAGGTCGAAGCGGGCCATCCGCTCGACGAGCTGCTGCACGGCCGCCTCCGGCGAGGACGCGCCGGACGGGGCGAGGCCCTCGGTTGGGATGTCGCCACCGCTCTCCAGGCGGATCGACTCGGCCACGCTGTAGAAGGCGCTGAGGTACCACCGGCCGTCGCGCTCGACCACGGTGAGACGCACGTCGGCGAACTCCTCCGTGACCGGCGGCGAGGTCATGTCGGGCCGCGTGCCGCCGAAGACGTCGTCGAGCAGCAGGCTGCCGAGCGGGATCCGCTCGCCGTCGACGCTGACCGTGGACGAGCCGCTGAGGTAGATGTTGCGGATGTCGGCCACGTTGGTGGCCTGCTCGCGCACGCTCACGTCGGCGAACTCGATGTCGAGGCCCTCGAAGCCGCTGAGCGACGCGTCGGAGGAGAGCACCTCCAAGCGGCGGAGGTGGTCGAAGGTGTCGAGCACGGGCTGGCGCAGGGCGTCCCGCTCCGCCGGGAGGAGCAGGTCGATCACCCCGAGGAAGTCCTCCTGCGAGAGCGCCGCGGTGAGCTGGGTGCCGACCTCGGTGGCCGTGGCCGCGCCACCGTCGTCGGACGAGCGGAGCCGCGCGATGGCGAACACGCCCGCGGCGACGATGGCGAGCACACCGACGAGGGCGACGAGGGTGCGTCCGCGCGACCGCTGCGGGGCGTCGCCGGCACCGGCCGTGGCGTCCACGGGCGGGCCGGCGAAGGCGAAGGTGTCGGCGGCCGCCGCAGTCGGCGGGCGGCTCGGCGTCCACGTGGACGTGGCGGGCGCGACCGTGGGCACCGGCGCGACCGGGACGCCGGCGGGCACCGGCGTGATCGGCACGGCGCCGCCGGGCGGCGGGTGCGGCGGCGGAGCCGCCGCACCCGGTGGGCCCCAGACCGATCCGTTCGCCGCGTCGCCGTCACCCATGTGCACCCACCGTACTCATCCCTCTCCGCCTGGACCTGCGATCACGCACGTGCTCGCCCGGAGGCCTACCGTCGACCCCGTGCGGATCATCATCTCTGGATCGTCCGGGCTGATCGGCTCGATGCTCGTATCCCGCCTCCTCGACGGGGGCCACGACGTGGTCCGCCTCGTGCGCGGCGACGGCGACGCGGCGGGGCAGCGCGGCGGGGCGTCCACCGCCCCGTGGGAACCGAGCCGCGGACAGCTCGATGCCGGCGTGATCGACGGCAGCGACGCCGTGATCAACCTGTCCGGCGCCGGCATCGGCGACCACCGCTGGACCGACAGCTACAAGACGACGCTGCTCGAGAGCCGCACCGGGCCGACCGCCACGCTCGCTCGCGCCATCGCCGCCGTCGACCGCAAGCCGGGCGTGTTCCTGTCGGCGTCGGGGATCGGCATCTACGGCCCGAGCGACGACCGCGAGGTCGACGAGACGTCGCCGCCGGGCGGCACGTTCCTCGCCGACGTGTGCCGGCAGTGGGAGGCCGCCACCGCGCCGGCGGAGGAGGCGGGGGTGCGCACCGTGCACCTGCGTTCCGGCGTCGTGCTGTCGCCGGCGGGCGGCGCGTTGAAGAAGCAGCTCCCGCTGTTCAAGCTGGGCCTCGGCGGCCGCTTCGGCAGCGGGCGGCAGTGGCAGAGCTGGATCGCCAGGCCCGACGAGGTGGGCGCCATCCAGCACCTCCTCACGGCCGACGTGGCCGGGCCCGTGAACCTGACGTCGCCCCGCCCGGTCACCAACCGGGAGATGACCGCAGCCCTCGGGCGGGTGCTGAAGCGCCCGACGGTGGTGCCGATCCCCGCGTTCGGGCCGCGGCTGCTGCTCGGGCGCGAGCTGGCCGACGAGCTGCTGTTCTCCGGGCAGCGGGTGCTGCCGCGGGTGCTGCAGGCGAGCGGGTACACGTTCCGCCTGCCCGAGCTGGAGGCGGCGCTGCGGGCGCTCCTGCACGAGGGCGCCGACGTGACGTGACCGCCGTGCCCGCCGGCACGGGGCCCGGCTCCCCGGACGTGGTCGTGGTCGGCGCCGGACTGGCCGGCCTCGCCGCTGCTGTCGCGCTCCACCGGGCCGGCCGGCGGGTGGAGGTGCTGGAGGCCTCCGACGCCGTCGGCGGCAGGGTGCGCACCGACGCGGTGGACGGCTTCCTGCTCGACCGCGGGTTCCAGGTGCTGCTCACGGCCTACCCCGAGGCTCGCCGCCAGCTCGACCTCGACGCGCTCGAGTTGGCCCGGTTCGAGCCCGGCGCCAAGGTCCACGTCGGCGGCCGCTTCCACACCGTCGGGGACCCGTTCCGCCGCCCGGCGACCGCCGCCGTGACCGCGATCGCCCCCGTCGGCACGCCTCTCGACAAGCTGCGCGTGGCCAAGCTGCGGCACCGCGTGCTGCGCGGCGACGGCTCGCAACTGCTCCGCACGCCCGACCGCACGACACTCGAGGCCCTGCGCGCCGCGGGCTTCTCGACGTCGATGATCGACCGCTTCTTCCGACCGCTCTTCGGCGGCATCCAGCTCGACCCCGGCCTCACCACCTCGGCACGGATGTTCGACGCGGTCTTCCGCTCGCTCTCGCAGGGCGACGCCGCCGTCCCTGCGAGCGGGATGGGGGCGATCCCGACGCAGCTCGCCGCGCATCTGCCGCCCGGTGCTGTGCGGCTCGGGGTCACCGTGTCGGCCGTCGAGGGCGCCTCCGGCTCCGCAGGCCCCCTCGTCCGCCTCGCCGGCGGCGGCACGCAGCACGCCTCGGCGGTGGTGGTCGCCACGGAGGGCCCGGTGGCCGTCGAGCTGCTCGGCCTCGACCCCGTGCGCTCCAAGCCCGTGGCGTGCGTGTACTTCGACGCGCCGGCGCCGCCCACGCCCGATCGCTACGTGCTCCTCGACGGCGACGGCGAGGGGCCGGCGCTGAACGTGGCCCTGATGAGCAACGTCGCCCCCCGCTACGCACCGCCCGGTCGCTGCCTCGTGTCGGCGGCGGTGCCGGCGCCACCGGACGGCGCCGATCTCGCCGAGGCGGTCCGCCGGCAGCTGCGCAGGTGGTGGGGCGGCCAGGTCGACGGGTGGCGGCACCTGCGCACCTACCACGTCGCGCACGGCCAACCCGACCAGTCCCCGCCGCTGCACCCGAAGCAGCCGGTGGCGCTGGGTGCCGGCCTGTTCGTGTGCGGCGACCACCGCGACACCGCCTCCATCCAGGGCGCCCTGTACAGCGGCCGCCGCTGCGCGGAGGCCGTCCTCGCCGCCTGACGCCGCCCGTGCGGTCCCCTCACCCGGACCCCTATGCGTTCTGGTCGCGCATCCGTGCAAAGGTTCCAAGGTTTCGCGACCAGAACGGCGGGGAGGGGCGGCGGCGGGACGATTCTCGGCGGGGGGCGGTACGCTCCAGCTGTCGCTGCACGGCACATCGGTCGTGCACGGACGCCGGCGGCGTGGCTCCCCACGCAGCGGTCCCCCTCGGGACCGCGACCAGCAGGCGTCCGCACGGTACGGGTTGCTCGCCCCTCCGACGCGGCCGAGACCCGACAAGGACCCCCCACATGACCATGCTCGACCACCACCGCGCGCCGGCGCGCGCCGGCGCAACCGCCGGCTTCGCCGACCTCGGCGTGCCCGCCCCGATCGCCCGCGCGCTCGCCGACGGCGGGATCACCGATCCGTTCCCCATCCAGGTGCTCACGCTCCCGCCCGGCCTCGCCGGCCGCGACGTGCTCGCCCGCGGGATGACCGGCAGCGGCAAGACCATCGCCTTCGCCGTCCCCGTCGTGGCCCGCATCGCCGCCCTCGGCGGCCGCACCCGCGCCGGCCGCCCGCGCGGCCTCGTGCTCGTGCCCACCCGCGAGCTGGCCACGCAGGTCGCGGCGGTGATCGCCCCGCTCGCCGCGGCCGTGCGCCTTCGGTGCACCACCGTGCACGGCGGCGTGGGCCCGGGCCGTCAGGTGGCCGACCTCCGCGCCGGCGCCGACATCGTCGTCGCCTGCCCGGGGCGCCTCGAGGACCTCATCGGCCAGGGCGCCTGCTCCCTCACCGACGTCCACGTGACCGTCCTCGACGAGGCCGACCACATGGCCGACCTCGGCTTCCTGCCGGCGGTCCGCCGCCTCCTCGACGCCACACCGGCGGGTGGGCAGCGGCTGCTGTTCTCCGCCACCATCGACCGCGGCATCGACGCGCTGATCCAGCGCTACACCAGCGACCTCGTGGTGCACGAGCTCGGCGGCGAACCGAGCCCTCGCGCGCTCGAGCACCACCTCCTCGCGCTGGCCACCGCCGACAAGCCGGCCGTGGTCCACGAGCTCGCCGCGAGCGGGCGCCGGCTGGTGCTGTTCGTGCGCACCAAGCACGGGGCGAAGAAGCTCGCCCGCCAGCTGTCGGCGAAGGGCGTGGACGCGCACGAGCTGCACGGGAACCTCTCGCAACCGGCGCGCGATCGGAACCTCGCCGCGTTCGCGGCGGGCGACGCGAGCGTGCTGGTGGCCACCGACGTCGCCGCACGCGGCATCCACGTCGACGGCATCGACATGGTCGTCCACGTCGACCCGCCCGCCGACCACAAGGCGTACCTCCACCGCTCGGGACGCACGGCACGCGCCGGCGCGAGCGGCGTGGTGGCCACGCTGGTCACGCCCGAGCAGGCCACCGAGGTGCGCCGCCTCGCCCGCGCCGCCGGCATCACCCCCACCACCACGCCCGTGCGCCCCGGCCACCCGCTGCTGCGCACGCTCGGCACCGGTGGTGCGCCGGCGCCGGTGGCAGCCTCGGCCGCCATCGCCCCGGGGCCGGGCGCCCGTACGATCGGCACCATCAAGTTCTTCCACCGGGCTCGGGGCTTCGGGTTCATCGCCCGCGACGACGGCGACGACGTGTACGTGCACGCCTCGCAGGTGTCGGCGAAGCACCTGGCCGACGGCCAGCGGGTGACCTTCAGCGTGCACCCCACCGAGCGCGGCCACGAGGCGCGACACGTCGCGGTCGCATGACCGGGCGGGCCGGCAGCTGAGCCACACGGCCGGAGCAGAGCGCGGGGCACCGCGGCTCCGGCCCGCGCCCGACATCGCCGACGACGTGCTGGCACGCCCCGCGCTGCGCGGGTGGTCGCACGTGCTCGCGTTCCTGCTGGTGGCCCCGCTCGGTCTCGTCGTCCTCGCCCTCACGGAGGCCTCCGCCGCCCGGCGCCTGTCGGTGGCCGTCTACCTCGCCGGGATGCTGACGATGTTCGGCACGTCGGCGCTGTACCACGTGGGCCGCTGGACGGTGCGCGAGTTGCTGGTGTGGCGGCGCCTCGACCACTCGGCGATCTTCCTCGCCATCGCCGGCTCCTACACGCCCGTGTCGGTGGCCGGCCTCGACGGGTGGCAGCGGACCACCACGCTGGCCGTCGTGTGGGGCGGCGCCGCCGTCGGCATCGGCGCGCAGTGGCTGCCGGTGACGATCCCCCGTTCCGCCTCGACGATCGCGTACATCGTCGTCGGCTGGTCGATCGCGCCGTCGCTGCTCACGCTGGCCGCGAACCTCGGGTGGTTCGGCACGGGTCTGCTCGCGGCCGGCGGGGTGGCCTACAGCCTGGGAGCCGTCGCGTACGCGACGGCGCGCCCCGACCCGTGGCCGCGGGTGTTCGGCTACCACGAGGTCTTCCACGCGTGCACCGTCGCCGGCGCGGCGTGCCACTTCGCGGTGGTGGCGTTGGTGGTGGTGCCGGCGCTGTGACCTGCCCGCTCAGTGGGCGGCAGCGGTGTCGATCGAGCCCCAGCGGGCGAGCTCGGCGTCGAGGTCGAGCCGGCCGGTGAACAGCTCCTCGGGCCACTGCTCCCTCGGCACCTCCCACATGACCTCGAACTCGATGCCGTCGGGGTCGGCGCCGTAGAGGCTCTTGCTGACGCCGTGGTCGCTCTGGCCGGTGAGGGCGCCGGCGGTGACGAGCCGCTCGCGCACGGCGGCCAGCTCCTCCAGCGTGCCCACCTGCCACGCGAGGTGGTAGAGGCCCGGCGAACGCGGCGGTGCGGCCGGCCGCGCGCCCACCCCGAACAGGCCGAGGTCGTGGTCGTTGGACGAGCCGCCGGCGCGGAGGAAGGCGGCCTGGTCGCCCATCGCGGCGGCGACCGTGAAGCCGAGCACGTCGGTGTAGAAGGCGACGGAGCGCTCGACGTCGCGCACCCAGAGCACGGCGTGGTTGAGACGGCGGATCATGGCGGATGTCCTCGGTTCGGAAGCGGAGGTACGCCGCCCGCGCGGGGCGGGCGGTGGACCTCCGACGTGGTGGGCTCGGGGCGGGTGGGCTCAGGCCGCCTTCACGGCCTGGATGTCGAGCTGGACCTTGACCTTGTCGCCGACGAGCACGCCGCCGGCGTCGAGGGCCACGTTCCACTCGAGGCCGAAGTCCTTGCGGCTGATCTCGGCTTCGGCGGTGAAGCCCGCCTTGGTGTTCCCCCAGGGGTCGGTGGCCACGCCCTCGAACTCGAGGTGGAAGCGCACCGGGCGGGTGACGCCGCGGATGGTCAGCTCCGTGTCGAGCACGAAGTCGTCGCCGGCGGGGGTGATCGCGGTGCTGACGAGCGTCCACGTGGGGTGGTGCTCGACCTCGAAGAAGTCGGCGGAGGCGAGGTGCGCGTCCCGACCGTCGTCGCCCGTGCTCAGCGAGGCGGCGTCGACGGTGGCCTCCACCCGCGAACGCAGCGGGTCCTCGTCGATGGTGATGGTCCCGGCGAAGGACGAGAACCTGCCGCGCACCTTCGACACCATCAGGTGGCGGGCGACGAAGGTGACGCTCGAGTGCGACGGGTCGACGGTCCAGGTGCCGGCGGCCAGGGCGGGGACGGCGGTGCGGGTGTCGGTCTGGGACATGGAGGGTGCTCCGGTCTCGTGGATGGCGCCAGGCGGATCCTTTGCGCTCGCAAGCAAACCTACCGACATTCTCTTGCGTTCGCAACTTTTGCTGCAACAACGTCGTCGAGCGGCGCGGTAGGCTGACGGGCATGGACGCCAGGCCGACCTCCACCGCCCCGAGGTGGCTCGACGACGCGGAGATGCGCGCCTGGCGCGCCTACGTCGACACGCTGGTGCCGCTGCAGCACGCGCTCGAGGCCGACCTGGCCCCGTTCGAGCTGACCCTCGGCGACTACGAGGTGCTGGTGGCCCTGTCCGAGCAGCCGGAGCGGAGGATGCGCATGTGCGACCTGGCCGGCGAGATGCGGCTGTCGCCGAGCGGGCTCACCCGTCGCCTCGACGGGCTCGTCCGCCGCGGCCTGGTGAGCAGGGAGCCTTCGCCCGACGACCGCAGGGTGATGCTCGCCGTGCTCACCGACGACGGGCGGGAGATCCTCGAGGCAGCCGCACCGCACCACGTGGAGGGGGTGCGCAGCCGGGTCATCGACCGGCTCACGCGGGCCGAGGTGGAGGCGATGGGCGCCGTGTTCGAGAAGGTCCGCGCCGGGCTCGAGGCCTGCCGCCCGGCCAGCTGCCCCGACTCGTGAGCACCGGCGACGGCACCGCCGAGCAGCCGCTACCGCTGCCCGTGGGCTTCCACTGCCACGTCGCCAACATCGGCATCAAGGACACGACCGACGACTTCGTGGTCGTGGTGGCCGACCGCCCGTGCGTCGCGGCGGCGGTGTTCACCACGAGCAGCTTCGCCGGCCCGAGCGTGCTGCTCAGCCGTCTCCACGTGGCCGACGGACGCGCCCGGGCGGTGGTGGTGGTCTCGAAGAACGCGAACGTGGCCACCGGCGAGGCGGGACGCTCCGACGCCCTCGAGGTGGTGTCGGGCGTGGCCAGGGCCCTCGGCGTCGACGCCGGCGACGTATTGATCGCTTCCACGGGTGTGATCGGCAGGCGCTACCCGATGGATCGCGTGCGCAGCGGGCTCGCCGGGCTGCCCGCCGAGCCCAGGGGCACCGACGCCCGCCGCGTGGCCCGCGGGATCATGACCACCGACACCGTGATGAAGACCGCCGAGGCCGCCGTCGGCGCGGCCCGCGTGGTGGGCGTGGCCAAGGGCGTGGGGATGATCGAGCCGCACATGGCCACCCTGATCGCGCTCGTCTTCACCGACGCCCTGGTCGAGCCGCCGACGCTCGACGCCATGTTCCGTCGGGCCATCGCGCGGACGCTGAACCGGGTGTCGATCGACACCGACACGTCCACGTCCGACACCGCCGTCGTGCTGGCGAGCGGGGCCGCGGGCCCGGTGGAGGCCACCGACCTGGAGGCGGCGCTCCACGACGTCCTGCTCTCGCTCACCCGCCAGGTGGCCCGCGACGGCGAGGGTGCCACCAAGGTGATCGAGGTGACCGTCGACGGCGCCGCCGACGACGACCAGGCCGAACGAGTGGCCAGGGCGATCGTCACCTCACCGCTCGTGAAGACCGCCGTGCACGGCGCCGACCCGAACTGGGGCAGGGTGGCCATGGCCGTCGGCAAGGCCACGTCGGCCGACGAGGTGGACCAGGAGCGGGTGGTGATCCGCTTCGGCGACCAGGAGGTGTACCCCGCCACCGTGGGCGACGAGGGCCTCGAGCGCCTCGGGAGCTACATGCGCGGCGACGACGTGCGCATCCACGTCACCCTCGGCGTCGGCTCGGCCGAAGCCACGATGTGGGGCTGCGACCTGAGCGACGGCTACGTGAGGATCAACGCCGACTACACGACTTGAGTGGCGGGCTCGAGCTCCGCTGCGCTTCGCTCTCGCGCCGCGTGCCGGCGTGCTCCCTGGCGGTCGCTGTCGCCGGCCTGCGATCACGTTCGCGAGAGCGTCGCCCCCACCGACGACGCGCACACGTCGGTGATCACTTGGGCTGCATGCGGATGCCGCCGTCGACGCGGATGGTCTCGGCGTTCATGTAGCTGTTGGTCACGCACTCCACGACCATCGAGGCCAGCTCCTCCTGCGAGCCGAGCCGCTGCGGGAACAGCACGCCCTTCTGGAGGTTCTGCTTGAACGCCTCGCTGGCGTCGCCCTGGCCGTAGATCGGGGTGTCGATGAGGCCGGGCGCCACCGTGTTCACGCGCACGCCGATGGCCGCGAGGTCGCGGGCGACGGGCAGGGTCATGCCGACGACGCCGCCCTTCGACGCCGAGTACGCGGCCTGGCCGATCTGGCCGTCGAAGGCGGCCACGGAGGCGATGTTGACGATCGCGCCGCGCTCGCCGTGCTCCATCGGCTCCGTCGTGCTCATCGCCGTGGCCGCGATGCGGATGCAGTCGAAGCTGCCGACGAGGTTGATGGCGATCACCCGCTTGAAGGCGTCGAGGTTGGCGGCGGAGTCGTACGTGCCGTCCTTGCCGACGGTGCGCTGGGCCCACCCGATGCCGGCGGAGTTCACGAGCACGCGCAGGGGGCCCATGCTCTTCGCCATCTCCACGGCGTTGACGATGTCGTCGGTGTTGGTCACGTCGACCTTGCAGAAGGCGCCGCCGATCTCGTCGGCGAGCTGCTCGCCCTTGTCCTGCTGCAGATCGGCGATCACCACCTTGGCGCCCCGACCGGCGAGGAGGCGGGCGGTCGCTGCGCCGATGCCCGACGCACCACCCGTGACGATCGCGCTTGCACCCGTGATGTCCATGGCCGCCGACGTTAGGCGCCGCCCGGCCGCCCCGCCCAACCCCGACCCACGGGCGGCGTCCGCCACGTGGGCGCGGCGCGGCGACGACGAGGTGCCAGAGTGCAGGGGATGGCGAGCGGCGTGACCACCGTGTACACCGACGGCGCGTGCTCCGGGAACCCGGGGCCGGGCGGCTGGGCCTGGGCGGTGGCGCCCGACGGCGAGCCGCACGGTTCGGGGGGCGAGCGGCGGACGACCAACCAGCGGATGGAGATCAGGGCGGTGCTGGAGGCGTTGCGGGCGTTGCCGGGCGAGCTGCTCGTGGTGTCGGACTCCACCTACGTGGTGAACTGCTTCCGCGACCGGTGGTGGGTGCGCTGGCAGGCCAACGGGTGGCGCAACGCGAAGAAGGAGCCCGTGGCCAACACCGACCTGTGGAAGCCGCTGGTGGCGCTGTACCAGGAGCGCATGCCGCAGTTCCGGTGGGTGAAGGGCCACTCGGGCGACCGGATGAACGACCTCGTCGACCGCCTCGCCGTGGCCGCGGCGCTGGGGCCGTTCGTCGACGAGCCGCCGCCTCCGGCCGGCCCGGGCGGCGACACCCTGTTCTGAACGCGACCCGCGGGACCGTCGCCCGAGCGGGTGTCCCGGAGTGAGCCCAGCGGTTTGGTGAGAGACTGTGGCCATGATCTTCGACGGGTACGTGCACCAGCTCCCCGACAGCGACCCGGGTGAGACCGCCGAATGGCTCGACAGCCTCGACGCCGTCATCGACATCCACGGCAAGCAGCGGGCCCGCTACCTGCTGTCGAAGCTGCTGGAGCGGGCACGCGCCAGCCAGGTCAGCTTCCCGGCCACGGTGAGCACGCCGTACGTCAACACGATCCCCCGTGAGATGGAGCCCTGGTTCCCGGGCGACGAGTACATCGAGCGGCGGATCCGCGCGTTCGTCCGGTGGAACGCGGCGGCGATGGTGGTGCGGGCCAACAAGGCCGCCGACGGCATCGGCGGGCACCTGTCCACGTTCGCCAGCTCGGCAAGCCTCTACGAGATCGGCTTCAACCACTTCTTCCGCGGCAAGGACGACGGCACGGCCGGCGACCACGTCTACTTCCAGGGCCACGCCGCACCCGGCGTCTACGCCAGGGCGTTCATGGAGGGCCGGCTCACCGAGGAGGACCTCGACCACTTCCGCCGCGAGATCGGCCGAGGCGGTCGGGGCCTGTCCAGCTACCCGCACCCGCGGCTGATGCCGCAGTTCTGGGAGTTCCCCACGGTGTCGATGGGCCTCGGCCCGATCACGGCGCTGTACCACGCCAGGTTCAACCGCTACCTGCTCAACCGCCAGCTCGACGACACCTCCACCAGCAGGGTGTGGGCGTTCCTCGGCGACGGCGAGTGCGACGAGCCGGAGACGCTGGGCGCGCTCACCCTGGCGAGCCGCGAGCAGCTCGACAACCTGATCTTCGTGGTCAACTGCAACCTGCAGCGCCTCGACGGCCCGGTGCGCGGCAACGGCAAGATCATCCAGGAGCTGGAGACCAACTTCC
>VFQR01000973.1_pt1 | contig 26608 bp, 23 predicted proteins | sample 3512321 | NCBI WGS metagenome assembly VFQR01 (sample SAMN10412374, study PRJNA504923) | tailings metagenome | isolation source: Relicate 3 Philex TSF1 revegetated site | place: Philippines: Tuba, Benguet | collected 2017-08-29 | reverse complement strand
TGAGAAACCCGAAGTCCAAAGCCCGTTCCAGATCAGCGGTCGGCTGATCAACAACGAGCGGGTGGACGACTACTGGGATTCCATCGAAGGCGCCGAAGTGCAGTTCGAGTTCAAGCGCTAGCTCAAAAGCGGTAATGCTGCTGCTCAATGGCCGCATGGGTTTCGCGACTTAGCGGTTGGAAGCTGTCCGAGCCTGGCAGGCGCACGTAGAGCGGACCATCGACCTTGCCAGGGTCGTAGCCGACCTGCTTGAGGTCGGTTTTCTTGTACTTGAAGGTGCCGGTGGTCTCCACCTCGCCAAGCAGGCGGATGAACAGCGGGGCGGCATAGGCCGGCAGTTCGGCATCTAGGTGAGCGGCCAGCGCTGTGCCATCCAGCGCATGACCAGACGCCAGGCGCAGCGCAGCCATGCCGCAGCGGCCATTGGTGCCGGGAATCTCCACACCGTAGACCACCGCATCCTCCACACCGGGGAAGGCCCCGAGCACGTTTTCCACTTCGGTAGTGGAGACGTTCTCGCCTTTCCAGCGGAAGGTATCGCCGAGGCGGTCGACGAACTGCGCGTGCTTGCAACCGATATCGCGCATCAGGTCGCCGGTGTTGAACCAGGCGTCGCCCTTCTTGAACACGTCGCGCAGGATCGCTGCCTCGCTCTTGGCCGGATCGGTGTAGCCGTCGAAAGGCCACTTGGCGCTGATCTCGCTGATCAGCAGGCCTGCTTCGCCCTTGTCGGCCTTCTGCAGAAAGCCCTTCTTGCCACGCAGCGGCCGATCGTTCTCCAGGTCGTAACGGACGATAGCGTAGGTGGCCGGGGTGTAGCCGACGGTATTGTCGAAATTGAAGACGTTGGTGAAGCCGATGTTGCCTTCGCTGGAGGCGTAGAACTCGGTGATCTGCTCGACGCCGAAGCGCTGCTTGAACTCGGCCCAGATCGAGGGACGCAGGCCGTTGCCGATCATGCAGCGCAGGCTGTTGTTCTTTTCGGCGTCGGTTTCCGGCTGATTGAGCAGGTAACGACACAGTTCGCCGATGTAGCCGAAGCAGGTGGCCTGGTAACGCGCCACGTCGCTCCAGAAGGCGCTGGCGGAGAACCTGCGGCGCAGGGCGATGGCCGCGCCGCCGGCGATGGCCGCGCTCCAGCATACGGTGACGGCGTTGTTGTGATAGCAGGGCAGGGTGAGGTAGAGCACGTCGCGTTCGTTCAGGGTAAGGCCGGAGTGACCGAAGCCGCCATAGGCCTTGATCCACTTGCCATGGCTCATGATCGATGCCTTGGGCAGGCCGGTGGTGCCGGAGGTATAGATCAGAAAGCAGGCATCCTTCATACGTACGCGCTGGCTGTCCGGCGGGTTGTCTTCGGCCTGGCCGTTGGCGAACTGCATCAGGTTGAGCCAGCCATCCGGCGCCTGGCCGGGATCACGTAGGCAGTCCTGGTCGGCGATCCAGTAGCGTTTGGCCTGCGGGTTCTGCAGTTGCGTGGCGATTTCCTCGAAAGCGCCGAGTAGTTCGTCGCCTATCACCAGAAAGCCGGGTTTGACCAGGTTGAAGCTGTGCGCCAGCACCTTGCCGCGCTGGGTGGTGTTGATCAGCGCGCCCACGGCGCCGAGCTTGCTCAGGGCGGCGAGGATCGCCAGCAGTTCCAGGCGGTTTTCCAGCATCACCGCGACCACGTCGCCATGGCTGACGCCCTCGGCCTTGAATGCCCAGGCCAGGCGATTGGCCCAGGCGTTGAAGGCGCGATAGCTGAGCTGGCGGTTTTCATCCATCAGCGCCGGGCGCTCGGGATGGCGTTCGGCGGCGCGCTGTAGGGCCCAGGCCAGTGACAGGTTCTTCTCGCGGTTACGGATGCCTGCGTAGTACAGGCCGCGCAGCATGCGCGGCACGCGTGGCAGGTGCTGCGGCAGGTGGGCCAGGAAGCGGAAGGGCGAAATCAGATCGGCTTGGCTCATGGGGCTCGCACTTGGCTGTTATGAATTGGAGGCGAGTCCTGACTCTAGTCAGCCTGGCGCGCACCAGCCATGGCCCAGGTGCGTTCAACGGTGGGCAGATCGGCAAATAGCCTTGCCGCTCGTAGGGTGCGCTGTGCGCACCGAGCCAGGCGCAAATCTGCGGGTTGTCTCGGTGCACGCGGCGCACCCTACGGGTCGGCGCCTGGAGCCCGGATGCAATCCGGGTAAATCCGCGCACGTGATCCCCGGATTGCATCCGGGCTACGAAGCCAACGCATCCGAGGCTTCAATCGACGAACAGGTCGGGCACCAGGCTGCCGCCAGCGGGATCGAAGCGGTACTGCTCGAAGTCAGTGGCGCCCCGTTCACGCAGGATGTCCTCGTCGATCAGCAGGCGTCCGGTGATGCTGCGGCCTTGGCTGGCCAGGATGGCGTGGGCCGCATCGGCCATGATGGCTGGTGTGCGCGCCCGCTTGAAGGCGTCGCGGCTGCCCAGTTCGAACTCGATGGCCGCGGTGGCGATCATGGTCTTCGGCCACAGCGAATTGACGCTGATGCCGTACTTCTTGAACTCCTCGCTCATGCCCAGGGTGAGCATGCTCATACCGTACTTGGTGACGGTGTAGGGGCCGTGCTGGGCGAACCACTTGGCGTCGAGGTTGAGCGGTGGCGACAGGTTGAGGATATGCCCGCCCGCGCTTGTCTTGAGATAGGGCAGGGCCGCCTGGCTGCAGACCATCACTGCGCGGGTGTTGATCTGGTACATCAGGTCGAAGCGCTTGGGTTCGAGCTTCTCCACGCCCACCAGCTTGATCGCCCCGGCGTTATTGACCAGGACATCGATGCCGCCGAAGTGCTCGGCGGCCTTTGCCATGGCGGCGGCCACGGCCTGCTCGTCGCGCACGTCCAGCTGCAGGGCCAGTGCCTTGCCGCCAGCGGCTTCGACCTCGGCGGCGACGCTGTGGATGGTGCCCGCCAGCTTCGGGTGTGGCTCGGCGCTCTTGGCCGCGATGACGATATTGGCACCATCAGCGGCGGCCTTGAGGGCGATCTCGCGGCCGATGCCACGGCTGGCGCCGGTGATGAACAGGGTCTTGCCAGAAAGTGACATGGGCGTGCTCCTTCTTGTTGTTATCGGGGCGTGGGAGGGGCTTTCGACTCTGGCATCCTGCTTCGTTCTACCTCCTGCATCCATGCAGTCGTAGCCGCGATGAACAACGCTCGCGGCTAAAGCCCCTCCCACAGAGATATATCAAGCCTCTACAGCTTCGATTTCCACCAGCAACTGGCGGCTCTTCACCTGGTCGCCCTGGCTCACACCAACGCGGCGAACGATGCCGTCGACGCCAGCCTTGAGCGGGTGCTCCATCTTCATTGCCTCCAGCACCACCAGCAGTTGCCCCCTGCTTACGCTGGCGCCCTCGGCGATCAACACCTCGACGATGGCACCATCCATCGGCGCCTTCACCGCGCCGCAGCTGGCGGCGTTCTGCCCGCCGGCCGGCTCGTGGGTGACATCCAGCAGTTCCAGGTTGCCGTGTTCACCGTACAGCCACAGGCGCTCGCCTTCGAGGTGATAGGCCTGGCGGCGACGCACGCCGTCCAGTTCCAGGGTCAGCCAACGACCGTCACTGGCCAGCAGGCGCACAGACAGCTGTTCCTCGCCCCGACGCACGCGCAGCTGCGCTTGCGGGCCGCTGGCGAGCACATCCAACTCCACGGCGTGCTTGTGCTCCCCCTGCTTGAGGACGAAACGCCAGGGCGCGCTGCCGGCGCTGCGCCAGCCGGCGAGGCCGGGCTGGTGCGCGCGAGCCTCGGCCGAGGCCTGGTAGAGCAGGGCGGCGGCCATGGCCAGCTCGGCCAGGCTGGCAGTGTGCGGGCGCAGGCTGGGGTCATCAGCGAAGTGTTCGGCGATAAAGGCGGTGGTGGCGTTGCCAGCGGCGAACTCGGGATGCTTGAGCAGGTTGGCGAGAAAGCGCTGGTTGCCGTTCACACCGAGCAGCACGCACTGCTCGACCGCGCGCACCAGCTTGCGCCGGGCTTCGTCGCGGGTTTCACCGTAGGCGATAACCTTGGCAAGCATCGGGTCGTAGAAGGGGGTGACGGCCTGGCCCTCGACCAGGCCGTGGTCGATGCGCACGCCAGCCAACAATTCGGGTTCCCAGCGCAGCACCTGGCCGGTTTGCGGCAGGAAGCCGGCGGCCGAGTCCTCGGCGTACAGGCGCACCTCCATGGCATGGCCGGTGAGGCGAATCTCGTCCTGCTGCAGCGGCAGGGGCTGGCCCTCGGCGACTCGTATCTGCCAGGCCACCAGATCCTGTCCGGTGATCAGCTCGGTGACCGGGTGTTCCACCTGCAGGCGGGTGTTCATTTCCAGAAAGAAGAACTCGCCGCTGGCGTCGAGCAGGAACTCCACGGTGCCTGCGCCGACGTAATTGACCGAGGCCGCCGCCTTCACCGCGGCCTCGCCCATGGCGCGGCGCAGCTCGGACGTTATCACTGGGCAGGGGGCTTCCTCGACCACCTTCTGGTGGCGGCGCTGTACCGAGCAGTCGCGCTCGCCAAGGTAGACGATATTGCCGTGCTGGTCGCCGAATACCTGGATCTCCACGTGGCGTGGGCGGATCACCGCGCGCTCGAGGATCAGCTCGCCGGAGCCGAAGGCGTTCTGCGCCTCCGAGCGGGCGGTGCGGATCTGTCCCAGCAGTTCGGAAGATTCCTGTACCAGGCGCATGCCGCGGCCACCACCACCGGCGCTGGCCTTGATCATCAGCGGGTAGCCGATGCGTTCGGCTTCGCTGGCCAGGGTCTCGTCATCCTGGGCGGCGCCTTCATAGCCTGGGATGCAGGGCACGCCGGCGTCACACATGGCGATCTTCGACAGGCGCTTGCTACCCATCAGGTGAATGGCTTCGACGGTCGGGCCGATAAAGACTATGCCGGCCGCCTCGCAGGCGCGGGCGAAGTCGGCGTTCTCGGAGAGGAAGCCATAGCCGGGGTGAATGGCGTCGGCGCCGGTCTTGCGCGCGGCTTCGATGATGGCGTCGATGCGCAGATAGGATTGGTTGACCTGGGCTGGGCCGATGCACACGGCTTCGTCGGCGATCTGTACGTGGCGGGCATCGGCATCGGCCTCGGAGTACACCGCGACGGTGCGGTAGCCAAGTTCGATGGCGGTGCGCATCACCCGGCAGGCGATCTCGCCACGGTTGGCGATCAGGATCTTGTTGAATGCGGGCATCTTTGTGCTCCTGCTGTGCGTAGCCCGGATACAATCCGGGGAATCATGTTGGCCGAGCGCTCCCGGATTGCATCCGGGCTACGGTCTTTGTCGGCTGTGCTGGTCTGTCCAATCCATCATTGGGCCCACTTCGGCTTGCGCTTCTGCACGAAGGCCATGGTGCCTTCGACGCCCTCGGCGCCGGTGACCGCGGCGGCGAACTGTTCGGCGGCGCGGTCGAGCAGCGGGCCGAGAGCTTCGCGTTCGCTGGCCAGCAGCAGGGCCTTGGTCTGGGCGTTGGCCTGCGGCGCACACTGGCGAATCTGCTCCAGGGTCTCGTCCAGGCGCTGCTGCAGGGCGGTGTCATCGTGCTCGCAGTAGTGCACCAGGCCCAAACGCAGGGCCTCGGCACCGTCGAAGCGGGCGGCGGTCAGCGCCAGGCGGCGCGCCTGGGTCAGGCCGATGCGGCGCACCACGAAGGGGGCGATCTGCGCCGGGAGGATGCCGAGGGTGGTTTCCGGCAGGCCGAACCTGGCGCCGCTGGCGGCGATGGCCACGTCGGACACGCAGGCCAGGCCGAAACCACCGCCGAGCACGGCGCCTTCCAGCACCGCCACCAGCACCTGCGGGGTGGCCTGGGCCTCTTCCAGCAGCGCGCCGAAGGCGCGGTTCAGCTCGCGGTAGGCGTCGCCACCGCGGGCTCTGGCGCCGGCCATATCCTTGATATCGCCACCAGCGCAGAAGTGGCCGCCCGCGCCGCGCAGGACGAGGGCGCGCACATTCGGATCATGGCGCACGGCTTCCAGGGTGGTGCGCAGTTCGCCGACCATGGCCAGGCTCATGGCGTTGCGGCTGTCGGGGCGGTTGAGGGTGACGTGCAGCACGCCACCTTCGAGGTTCAGCAGCAGGGTTTCGCAGTGGGGCAGGTGGTTCATCGCATACCTCGGTAGGGCGGGTGAAACCCGCCGCACGACAATGGCATTTCATTGCGTAGGGTGGATCACGCTTTATCGATCCACCGTGGTGGACGTGAAAAGCGACGTCCACCCTACGCTCAGCCCTTCTTCTTCCCCGGCAGAATGCCCATCAGCTTGCAGATGATGCCGAGCATGATTTCGTCGGCGCCGCCGCCGATGCTGACCAGGCGCACGTCGCGGTAGGCGCGCGACACCGGGTTGTCCCACATGAAGCCCATGCCGCCCCAGTACTGCAGGCAGGCGTCGGATACCTCGCGGCCCAGGCGGCCGGCCTTGAGTTTGGCCATGGATGCCAGCTTGGTCACGTCGCGGCCCTTCACGTATTGTTCGGTGGCCTGATAGACCAGCGCGCGCAGGCACTCGATCTCGGTCTGTAGCTCGGCCATGCGAAAGTGGATGACCTGGTTGTCGATCAGCGGTTGGCCGAAGGTGTGGCGCTGCTTGCAGTAGTCGATGGTGGCGTCGACGCAGTGCTCCAGGCCCTTGATCATATTGGCTGCGCCGAACAGGCGCTCTTCCTGGAACTGCAGCATCTGCATCATGAAGCCAGACCCTTCCGCCCCTATGCGGTAGCGCTGCGGCACGCGCACGTTGTCGAAGAACACCTGGGCGGTCTCCGAGCTGCGCATGCCCAGCTTGTCCAGGTGCGGGCTGACGCTGATGCCCGGGGTCTTCATCGGCACCATGATCAGCGACTTGTTGACGTGCGGTTTGTCGTCCGAGGTGTTGGCCAGCAGGCAGATGAAATCGGCTGACGGCGAGTTGGTGATCCACATCTTGCTGCCGTTGATCACGTAGTCGTCGCCGTCCTTGCGCGCGGTGGTCTTCAGGCCTGCCACGTCGGAGCCGGCGCCAACTTCGGAGACGCCGATGCAGCCGACCATCTCGCCGCTGATGGCCGGGCGCAGGAACTCCTCGCGCAGCTCATCGGAGCCGAAGCGCGCCAGGGCCGGTGTGCACATGTCGGTCTGCACGCCGATGGACATGGGGATGCCGCCGCAATGGATGGTGCCGAACTCTTCGGCGGCGACGATGGAGTAGCTGTAATCCAGGCCCATGCCGCCGAATTTCTCCGGCTTGGAGATGCCCAGCAAGCCCAGCTCGCCGGCCTTCTTGAAGATGTCGTGGATCGGGAAGCGGCCTTCCTTCTCCCAGGCGTCGACGTGCGGGTTGATTTCCTTGTCGACGAAGTTGCGGACGGTACGGCGGAGTTCTTCGTGTTCCTGGGTGAAGATCATTGTTGTTCTCCTTGTAGGGTGCGCTGTGCGCACCGCGATCTTGGTTGGTGCGCACGGCGCACCCTACGGTCAGAATCTCGCGACGCCGAAGCTGCTTTTCTTCAGCGGTCGCAGATTGGCTTCGGCGCAGATATCCAGCAGAAAGCCCAGCAGCTTGCGCGTGTCACGCGGGTCGATCAGGCCGTCGTCCCACAGGCTGGCGGTGCCATAGAGGGCAGTGGACTGGCTATCGAGCTTTTGCGCGGTGGCCATCTCCAGCATGTCGAGCATCTTCGGGTCAGGCTCCTTGCCCTCCTTGGCGTGCTTGTCCTCGGTGACGATGCGCAGCACCTTGCCGGCCTGGGCGCCGCCCATCACGGCGGTGCGGCTGTTGGGCCAGGCGAAGATAAAGCGCGGGTCGAGGCCGCGGCCGCACATGGCGTAGTTGCCGGCGCCGTAGGAGCCGCCGACGACGATAGTGAGTTTGGGCACCGTGGCATTGGCCACCGCCTGGATCATCTTCGAGCCGTGCTTGATCACGCCGTTCTGTTCCGATTCCGTGCCGACCATGAAACCGGTGGTGTTGTGAAAGAACAGGATCGGCGTATTGCTCTGCTCGCACAGCTGGATGAACTGCGCCGCCTTGGCCGCGCCTTGCGGGGTGATCGGGCCGTTGTTGCCGATGAAACCGCAGGCCTGGCCTTCGATCTGCAGGTGGCCGCAGACCGTCTGGCTGTCGAACTCGTTCTTGAAGTCGAGAAACGCCGAGCCGTCGGCGATGCGCGCGATGATCTCGCGCACGTCGTAGGGCTTCTTGGCGTCCGCCGGGACGATGCCGAGCAGTTCCTCGGCCGGGTACAGCGGCTCGCGCCAGGTGCGTTTCTCACGTGCCGGCAGCTGCTGATTCCACGGCAGCATGCCGACTATCTCGCGCGCCAGGCGCACGCCATCGGCATCGTTCTCGGCCAGGTATTCGGCGGTGCCGGCGACCTGAGCGTGCATCTCGGCGCCACCCAGTTGCTCGTCGGTGGCGATCTCGCCGGTGGCGGCCTTGAGCAATGGCGGGCCTGCAAGGAACATCTTGGCCTTGCCGCGCACCACCACCACATAGTCCGACAGGCCGGGCTGGTAGGCCCCGCCGGCGGTGCTGGAGCCGTGCACCACGGTGATCTGCGGCAGGCCCATGGCGGACATGCGCGCCTGGTTGGCGAAGCCGCGCGCGCCCTCGACGAAGATGTCGGCGGCGTAGTTGAGGTTGGCGCCGCCGCTCTCGGCCAGGGTCACCACCGGCAGCTTGTTCTCGAAGGCGATCTGCTGCAGGCGCAGGGATTTCTTCAGGCCAGTGGGGGAGATGGTGCCGCCCTTGATCGCGCTGTTGTTGGCGATCACCAGGCAGCGTACACCGGCGATGTAGCCGATACCGGCGATCAGGCCGCCGCCGGCCTGGCTACCGTCCTTGTCGTCGTGCAGCTTGTAGCCGGCCAGCGAGGCCAGTTCGAGAAAGGGCGCGCCGGCGTCGAGCAGCAGGTTGAGGCGTTCGCGCGGCAGCAACTGGCCGCGCTTGTCGAACTTGGCCTTGGCCTCCTGCGCCTTGCCCTGCACCTTCTGCTCCACCTCGCGGAAGGCCGCGATGGCGGCCAGCATGGCCTCGCGGTTCTGCGCGAAGGCTTCGCCATGCACGTCGATTTCCGATTGGATCACGGGCATCGCCTTACTCCTGATCTTTCAGTACATCGGGCAGGAAGGCCCGGTGGAAACCGTTGTAGGGCTCGCTGTTTCTCGCCTTGCCCAGGGTCCAGGCACGGGTGCCCTGGCTGGCCGCACCGTCGATGCGGATGGTGTTGCCGCTGATGAAGTTGGCGCCGGGGCTGAGCAGAAAAACGATGGCCGCCGCCACCTCCGACTCGGTGCCAATGCGTTGCAGCGGCACGTGATCCTTGAGGTTGCGGATCATGTTCTTCATCGATTCGGGGTAGGTATCCATGCCGCTGGAGGCGATCCAGCCCGGCGCTACGGCGTTGACTCGCACGCCGGCGTGGCCCCACTCGTAGGCGGCGGTCTTGGTGAAGTTCTCCATGCCGGCCCGTGCCGCGCCGGAATGGCCCATGCCGGGCATACCGCCCCACATGTCGGCGAGCATGTTGACGATGGCGCCGCCGTGCTTGCTCAGGCTCTGCAGGTAGACTTCCTTGGCCACCAGAAAACCGCCCACCAGGTTGGTGCGCACCACGGTCTCGAAGCCTTTCTGGTTGATGCCGATCAGCGGCGCGGGGAACTGGCCGCCGGCGTTGTTGACCAGGTGATGGATGCGTCCGCGTTGCGCGATCACCGAGCCAACCATGGCCTTCACTGCCTCTTCGTCGCGGATGTCGCAGGCCTGGAAGCTGGCGCTACCGCCGTCTTCGATGATCTCGGCGCAGGTCTTCTCCAGCTTCTCCTGCTTGCGCCCAACCAGCACCACATGGGCGCCCAGGTGGGCCAGTTCGTGGGCCACGCAGCGACCGATGCCGCTGCCACCGCCGGTGACCAGGATGGTCTGGTCTGCGAACAGGCTAGGCTTGAATACGGAGTCGTAGCTCATTGTTCTTGTTGTCCTGAGTGATTTCGGTGCGCACAGCGCACCCTACGGGCGGGGTGCGCCGTGCGCACCAATCAAGGTTTGCGCCAGCGCCCTGGGCACTGGCACCGGGAATTCCAGCAACTGCTGGGCGAAGGCCTTGCCCTGCGGGTCGATGCGCAGGCTGGCGACGCCGCCACCGCCCAAAGCGTTTTCCAGCAGGAAGTTGAGGCTGTGGCTGCCCGGCAGGTACCAGCGGCTGACGCGGCCCTGTTCGGCGTCCAGGGTATGCGCCATCCAGTTGGCCACGGCTTCGGGCGTCAGCGCAGCGGCTATCCACGCCAGGTACTCGGGTTTTCTCGCCATCACGCCGATGTTGCTGTGGTTGCCTTTGTCGCCGGAGCGCGCCACGGCCAGGCGGATCAGGGGTACGGCAGCGTCGGCTTCATCCATTGGTACGGGCAGGGCGGCAGGCGCGCGCAGTCGCTCGGGGTCGAAGGCATCGACCTGGGGCAGGGCGACCGGCTGACGTTCGCCGCCAATTTCCACTTCCAGCGCGCAGGCGCTCTTGTCCACCAGGAAGCTGAACAGACGGATCACCGGGTAGACGGTGGGGCGACCGCCGACGATGCCGGTCAGACCTGGCGCCATGCCGGTGGCGGCCTGGGCGATCTCGCGGGAGAAGAGGATCAGCGCCTCCTTCTTGGCGTGACGCACGGCAATTTTCACCACCAGCTCGCGGCTGTCCTGGCGCCGAGCGTGGGCACCGTAGGTGGCCTCGCTACCCAGCAGCTCGACGCTGACTTCCTGGTAACGGCCCCAGCCACGTTCGGCGAACAGCTCTTCGGTCTTGTTGATGATCGCCTGGCTGACGCGCTCGGCCTTGGCCACGGCATCGATACCGGCGAGCACGCAGCTGGCGGTGCAGCGAAAACCGTCCGGGTGGGTGGCGCTGACCTTGTAGTGCGCGGTGGGCGGCAGGCCCCGCGCGCCCTGCAGCTGCACGCGGTCGGCGCCGACCTGGCTCAGTTCGACCTGGGTGAAATCGCAGACCACGTCCGGCAGCAGATAGGCGCGCGGGTCGCCGATCTCGTAGAGCATCTGCTCGCCAACGGTAAAAGGCGTGACCAGGCCGCCGGAACCCTCCGGCTTGGTCACGACGAAACGGCCATCGCTTTCGACTTCGACGATGGGGAAACCGATGTGCTCGTAGTCCGGCACGTCGCGCCAGTCGGTGAAGTTGCCACCGGTGCACTGCGCGCCGCACTCGATGATGTGCCCGGCCAGTGCGGCCTGGGCCAGCTTGTCGTAGTCGCTCCAGGCCCAGCCGAACTCGTGCATCAGGGCGGCGCTGACCACCGCGCTGTCGACCACGCGGCCGGTGATGACGATGTCTGCACCGGCATCCAATGCCGCGACTATGCCCGGTGCGCCCAGGTAGGCATTGACCGAGACGCAGAAGGGCGGCAGCGGCGCGTCGGTGAACATCTCGCGGGTACCGGCCTTGACCAGCTCGCCGAGTTTGGGTTGCAGATTGTCGCCGTGCAGCACGGCGATCTTCAGCTGTACGCCGGCCTGCTCGCAGGCGGCGCTCAGGGCGGCGGCGCAGGCCATCGGGTTGACCCCGCCGGCGTTGCTGATGACGCGGATCTTCTTCGCTGCCAGCTCGCCGAGCAGCGGCGTGAGCACTTCGACGAAGTCGCGGGCGTAACCCTCGTCGGGCTTCTTCATGCGGGCGCCGGCCATGATCGACATGGTGATTTCGGCCAGGTAGTCGAACACTAGGTAATCCAGCTCGGCACCGCGCACCAGCTGGTCGGCGGCGGTGGAGGTGTCGCCCCAGAACGCGGAGGCGCAGCCGATGCGTACGGTCTTGCTCATTGAAATTGGCCCGTCACACATTGAAGGTGAGTCGACATTACCAAGCAAGCGCTTGGTTGAAAAGCGCTGAAGGAGGGCAAATCGGCCAAAAGTACGGCCAAGCGCTTGCTTGGTCCGCTGGCGCCGCATACATTTCATCAAGCAAGACAAGCACTTGCCGGCAGCATGAAGAATTCATCAGAACAAACGCCGAGCAGGGCAATCAGGGGAGAAGTCAGCGTGGATGAACACAAGGCCCAGGCCGTGATGCAGGAACTGGTCGCCAGCGGCCAGGTGACCGATCCGGACAGCGCCCGCGGCAAGCTGTTGCAGATGGCCGCCCACCTTTTCCGCAGCAAGGGTTACGAGCGCACCACGGTGCGCGATCTGGCCGCCGCAATCGGCATTCAGTCCGGCAGCATCTTCCATCACTTCAAGAGCAAGGATGAAATCCTGCGTTCGGTGATGGAGGAAACCATCGTCTACAACACTGCGCTGATGCGCGCGGCTCTGGCTTCGGCGCAGGGCACCCGCGAACGGCTACTGGCGCTGATTCGCTGCGAGCTGCAATCGATCATGGGCGGCACCGGCGAGGCCATGGCCGTATTGGTCTACGAATGGCGTTCGCTGTCGGCAGACGGCCAGGCGCAGGTGCTGGCCCTGCGCGACACCTATGAGCAGATCTGGCTGGCGGTGCTGGGCGAGGCGCGCGAGGCCGGCTACTTCAAGGGTGACCCCTTCATCCAGCGGCGTTTTCTCACCGGTGCGCTGAGCTGGACCACTACCTGGTTCCGTCCCCAGGGGCCGATGAGCCTGGATCAGCTGGCCGAAGAAGCATTGTCGCTGGTGTGCAAGGAAGTCTGAGCAAACTCGGCTAGGCTAGGAACAACCGCCGGTTTTCGGCTCGAACACGTGGCCCTGGATGCCCCGTATCGTACTTCGTGACGAGAGGTCGAGTTTGCGCGCGCTTGCCTTCAGCCTGTTGTGCTGTCTTTGTCTGCTGCATATGCCTGCTGCCGTTGCGGTGCAGGAAGTGCGCGTCGGCGGCTATCACTTTCCGCCGTACCTCGACAAACCCGAGTCAGCCTATCCGCAAGGCTTGGTGCCGGAGCTGCTGCGTGCGCTCAACGCGCTGCAGCAGCAGTACCACTTCGTGCTGGTACCCACCTCGGCGACTCGTCGTTACCGCGACCTGGAAAATGGCCGTTTCGATCTGATGTTCTTCGAGTCCAGTCGCTGGGGGTGGCGAGGCACGCCTTATCTGGCCCTGGGGATGGATATCGACGATGCGGAGGTGTACGTCACCGCTGCCGAGCCAGGGCGTGATCAGCGTTACTTCGAGCGCTTCGACGACAAGCGCATGGCGCTTTACCACGGCTACCACTATGGGTTCGCCAGTTTCGATGCCGACCCTGAATACCTGATGCGCACCTTCAATGCAGTGCTGACCTATTCCCACGACAGCAACCTGCGCATGCTGCTGGCGCGGCGTGCCGATATCGCCGTGGTGACCCGTTCTTACCTGGAGCTGTTTCTGGATCGGCACCCGGAACTGGTGCCCAGGCTGCTGGTTTCCGAACGTCTGGACCAGCTCTATCACCATGAGGTACTGCTGCGGCCCGAGGGGCCTGTAGGCCCCTCCGACATTGCCCGGTTGTTGAACCAGTTGCAGGGCAACGGCGAGCTATCAAGGCTACTTGGGCGCTATCGTCTGCAACTGGGCAACAACGTGTCCGTGCAATGAAAATCCATCTAGTCGGTCAGGAGAGACTGGAGTAGGCTGCACCACACTGAGAGAAGGATTTTTTTGGGGACTCGACATGCGGCATGCGCGGCGCTGGATTCATGGATGTGTGGGTGCCTTGTTGCTGTCGTTTGCCGGTCTTCTCTGCGCTGCCGAAGTGGTCAAGGTCGGCGGTGCGCACTTCCCGCCCTATGTGGTCAAGTCCAACCTGCAGGAGTCGAGTGGGCTTCTGCCGCAATTGCTCGAAGCGCTGAATCAGCAGCAGAGCGAATACCACTTCACCATGTTGCCCACCGCCATTGTGCGCCGCTTCGGCGACCTGCAGCGCGGGCGCATCGACATGGCGATATTCGAGAACCCGCAATGGGGTTGGCAGGGCATCGATGCCGAAGCCGTCGACATGGGGCTGGAGGATGCCGAGCTGTTCGTCGCCCGCAGCGAGGCTCTGCGTGACCAGCACTTCTTCGATGAGCTGGCCGGCAAGCGCCTGGCGCTGTATCGCGGTTATCACTATGGGTTTGCCCAGTTCAACAGCGACCCGGAGTTTCTCACCACTACCTTCAACGCCAATCTCGGCCATTCCCACGACAGCAACCTGCTGATGGTGCTGCGCGGGCGTGCCGACATCGCCCTGGTGACGCGCTCCAATCTCTACGACTTTCTCGAGCGCAATCGCGAGTACGCTCGCCAGCTGCTGATTTCCGAGCGTATCGATCAGGTCTATCGCCACCACGCGATGATTCGCTCCGGCGCGCCGATCAGCGCCGAACGCTTCGCTGCGCTGCTCGAACAGCTGCGTGCCAATGGCGAGCTGGCGCGCATTTTCTCGCCCTACCGTATCGCCGTCACGTCAGCCGCAGCGGATAGCTCAGCAGCAGAATATGCAGCAGATTGACCGCGCCATGCAGGGCGATGGCCAGGCTCAGACGCCCGCTGTAGTGAAAGGCCAGACCGTAGCCCAGCCCCGCACAGGTCGCCACCACGGCAAATAGCGGACTGAAGGGCAGGTGAGCCGCTCCGAACAGGCCCGCTGTCAGCAGCAAGCCGGGCCAGGTGCCCAGACGCTTGACCAGCGCCGTTTGCAGCATGCCGCGAAACAGCAGCTCCTCGGCCAGCACCGCCACGCCGAGATTGACCGCCAGCCACAGCAACAGCCCTTCGGGCCATTTGGGTTGCCAGGCAACCAGGCCCAGGGCGATGGCCAGTGCCGGAATCAGCAGCAGGGTGGCCAGGCACACCCACCAGGCCCGTTTCGGCGCTATGACTGGCCGGTGCGGTTGCCCCAGCCACCAGGTCAGCAGCGCAGTGCCCAGCAGCAGCTTGTCCCAGGAAAGGCGCAGGCCGTAGGGCGCCGCATCGGCGCTGATGGAGCGCGGCTGCCACAGCTGCCAGGGACGAAAGCCGGGCAGCAGATGCGCTGCCAGAGCGATACCGCCGAGCAGGATCAGCGGCAGCCATAGCCACTCAGGCAGATGCCGTTGGCCGGCCAGCAGCGCGATGACGAACAGGGTGCCCAGCAGCAGGCCGACGGGCTGGACGAAGCCCAGGCCCGTAGCCAGGGCCAGGGTGGAGGTGGGAAGCAGCAAGCGCAGATGCAGGGGCATGGCACCTTCTCCTTGGAAGGCGCGCAGTCTAGCAGGCTGTCTCTGCGGGGGAGGTGACGTGCCTAGCGCTGACGCTCGCGCGCGTCCTTGGCTTCCTGCTCGATGGCGCGCTTGCGCATGCGTTCGAGCTGATCCTCGCTCAGGCGCATCTTCTTGGCGCTGCTGCGCAGTATCAGCAGGCTACCGATCACCGAGCCGAATACCAGCACCAGCAATAGCCAGACGTACCAGGGCATGACGAGTCCTCTCCGGGGAATGGAGCCTTCACCATACCCCGCGATCGGAGAGTTGTCAGTTGGCCTGTAGCGCTACGGCTTGCAGATCGCTTTCGTCCTTGAGCTGCACGCCACTCAGTTGCAGGCGCAACGCCTGGCGCGTCAGGTAGTCGAGTTTGTGCGCGGCCAGTTCGTAAGGCAGGCCCTCGGGACGCACGTTGGAGATGCAGTTGCGCGCGCTGTCCGGGCAGCCCACCCGCGGCGCATGGGTCAGGTACAGGCCCAGGCTGTCCGGCGAGGTCAGGCCCGGGCGCTCGCCGATCATCACGATCACCAGGCGCGCGCGCAGCGCTTCGCCGATGCCGTCGCCAATCGCCACGCGGCCCTGTTCGGCCAGTACCACCGGGGTGTTGGCCCAGTCGGTAGCGAAGCGTTCGCGAAAGGCCTGCAGCAGCGGCAGGGCATGGCGCTGCACGGCGATGGCGGACAAGCCGTCGGCCAGCACGATGGCCAGCTCCGGCGCCGGCAGCTCGTGTTGCAGCTGCAGCCTGCAGTCGCCATGCAGGTGGCGGCCGTGATCCGGGCGCAGCAGGTAGGTCTGGCGGTCCTCGGCATTGCTGCGCACTTTCAGCACCCGGAAACCGGCGGCATGCAGCTGATGCTTGAGTTCGGCGAAGTCCAGCGGACGATGCACGGCGTCGCGCGCCTGGGCGTGGGCCAGGCCGAACTTGAGCACCTCGCGGGTGGGCAGGCTGCAGCCGACGCGGCCGAGGGCGATGCGCGCCGAGGTGTGTGCGCGCAGTTCGTCCCAGGGGTTGTGCTGGATCAGATCGTTGGCCATCACGCGGCTCCCGAGATATGTGGCAGTTGCTTGAGCAGGTGGTGGCCGCGGCCGATCTCGCGCAGGCGGCCGCTCGGCTCGGTAATGGCCATGCGCGCCAGCCAGGCATCGAACTCCGGGGCGCGTTTCAGGCCCAGTACGCTGCGCAGGTACAGCGCATCGTGGAACGAGGTGCTCTGGTAGTTGAGCATTATGTCGTCTGCGCCCGGGATGCCCATGATGAAGTTGATGCCGGCCGCGCCGAGCAGGGTTAGCAGGCTGTCCATGTCGTCCTGATCGGCTTCGGCGTGGTTGGTGTAGCAGACGTCGCAGCCCATCGGCAGGCCGAGCAGCTTGGCGCAGAAATGATCCTCCAGACCGGCGCGAATGATCTGCTTGCCGTCGTAGAGGTATTCCGGGCCGATGAAGCCGACCACGGTGTTGACCAGCAGCGGGCGGAACTCGCGGGCCACGGCGTAGGCGCGGGCTTCACAGGTCTGCTGGTCGACGCCATGGTGGCCGCCGGCCGACAGCGCGCTGCCCTGGCCGGTTTCGAAGTACATGAGGTTATCCCCCAACGTCCCGCGCCCCAGCGACAGCGCGGCCTCGTGGGCCTCGCGCAGGATCGCCAGGGACACGCCGAAGCCGGCATTGGTGGCCTCGGTGCCGGCGATGGACTGGAACACCAGATCGATCGGCGCGCCGGCTTCGATGGCCTGTATTTGTGTGGTGACATGGGTGAGCACGCAGCTCTGCATGGGGATTTCGAAGTGCTCGCGCACCTCGTCCATCATCTGCCACAGGCGCATCAGCGTCGGCAGCGAGTCGCTGGCCGGGTTGATGCCGACCGTGGCGTCGCCCGAGCCGTAGAGCAGGCCATCGAGCATGCTGGCGGCGATGCCGCGCACGTCGTCGGTGGGGTGATTGGGCTGCAGGCGCACGGCCAGATGACCGGGCAGGCCCAGGGTGTTGCGAAAGCGGCTGATCACTTGGCATTTGCGCGCCACCAGGATCAGGTCCTGGTTGCGCATCAGCTTGCTCACGGCGGCGACCATCTCCGGCGTCAGGCCGGCGGCTACGGCCGCCAGGCGCGCGCTGTCGGTCTTTTCCAGCAACAGCCAGTCGCGCAGGTCACCCACGGTCAGGTGGCTGATCGGGGCGAAGGCAGCGGCATCATGGCGGTCGATGATCAGGCGGGTGACTTCGTCCTGCTCATAGGGGATAAGCGCCTCGTCGAGAAAACGCTTGAGCGGCACCTCGGTCAGAGCCAGCTTGGCTGCCATGCGCTCCTCATAGGTGGCAGCGGCCAGCCCCGCCAGGTAATCGCCGGAGCGCGCCGGGCTGGCCTTGGCCAGCAGCGTCTTGAGGTCGGCGAAGCGGTAGACCAGGCTGCCGATGGTGGTTTGGTAGGGCATGGCTGCAACCTGCTGCAAGTGTGGTGGATCTGCCGTGCAGTGCTCATGCCAGAGGGCTTGCCACCCGTGTTTCGCGGTTCCTGGGCGCAGGGCGATTGGCGCGCAGGCGTGACAACGGTGCAAGGGGCGTGCTGGACGCACCAGCCTGGCGCGGCGAGTCGTGATCCCTGTCACAAGATGGCAACCTGGCGCTGCTTGAATGGCGGCTTTCCGACAGCAGGGGAGGCCGTTCGTGACCCACGCCAGCGCGCTGCAATCGCTGCTGCGAGCCGTGAAGCCGCTCGCAGCGTCGATGAGCATCAACGAGGTCGCCGACCTGTTCCTGGCGGCCGAGCACCGTGCCTTTCTCTCCCTGCCGGTGGTGGACGAGAACAATCGGCCGCTCGGTCTGGTCAGTCGCGCCACCCTGCAGGACATCTTCATGCAGCGCTTCGGGCGCGACCTGCGCGGCCGTCACCCGGTGGGCGAGGTGATGAACGACGCGCCGCTGATCGTCAGCCTGGAAGCCAGCCTGGAAGAGGCCTCCAAGCAGGTCACCGCGCAGCTGCAATACCCGATCACCGAGGACTTCGTGCTGATCGATGCCCAGGGCGGGTACTGCGGTCTGGGCACGGTGCTGGACCTGCTCAAGGCCATGGAAGCGCGCGTCGCCCAGCGCAACCGCGTGCTGCGCCAGGCGCTAGTGGACCTCAAGGAGTCCCAGGCGCAACTGCTGCAATCGGAGAAGATGGCGTCGCTCGGGCAGATGGTCGCTGGCGTCGCCCATGAATTGAACACGCCGCTGGGCTACGTGAAGAACAACGTGCAGCTGCTGCGCGAATTGAGCGAGCCACTGTTCGAACTCGCCGCCGCACAGGCGCGCCTGGGCCAGTGCCTGAACGATCCCGACTGCGACGAGGCGAGCCTGAGCCAGGCCCTGCAGGCCGCCGAACAGGCTCGCCAGCAGGCGGCGCCGGAGCTGCTCGCCGAGGATCTGCAGCAGCTGTATGGCGACACCCTGTACGGCCTCGAGCAGATTGCCGAACTGGTGGTGGGTCTGAAGGATTTCGCCCGTCTCGACCGTGCCATGAGCGAAGAGGTGGACCTCAACGACTGCATCCGCAGCGCGCTGCTGATCGCGCGCAACCACATCAAGGACAAGGCCGAGGTGGTGCAGCAGCTCGGCGAGCTGCCGCGTATCGCCTGCGCGCCCTCGCAGATCAACCAGGTGCTGCTCAACCTGCTGACCAACGCCGCCCAGGCCATCGATGGCAAGGGGCGTATCCAGATTCGCAGCTGGGCCGACGCCCAGGGCATCCACCTCTCGCTGCAGGACAACGGCCGCGGCATGCCGCCGGAGGTGATGGCGAAGATCTTCGATCCGTTCTTCACCACCAAACCGGTGGGCCAGGGTACCGGCCTCGGGTTGTCCATCAGCTACAAGATCGTCCAGGACCACGGTGGCCAGATTCGCGTCGCCTCCGAGCCAGGGCGTGGCACGCGCTTTCTCGTCAGCCTGCCGTTGCCCGCCACCGCCGCCATGAAAAGGAGCGCCTGATGTCCGCACCCGTTCGCATCATGTTCGTCGACGACGAGGAGCGCATCCTGCGCAGCCTCGCGATGCAGTTTCGCCGCCACTACGAGGTGCTGACCGAGAGCGATCCGCTGCGCGCGCTGCAGCGCCTGCGTGAGGAGCACATTCACGTACTGGTCAGCGATCAGCGCATGCCGCAGATGAGCGGAGCGCAGCTGCTGGCCGAAGCCCGCGAGATCGCCCCGAACACCCTGCGCATCCTCCTGACCGGCTATTCCGATCTGGATGCCGCGGTGGAGGCGTTGAACAACGGCGGCATCTTCCGCTACCTGACCAAGCCCTGGGATCAGCAGGAAATGGCCTTCACCCTGCGCCAGGCGGCAGAGCTGGCGGTGCGTCAGGCGCAGCCGGTAGCCTCGGGCGCCAGTGCGGCGCTGAGCGCACCGCTGGCAGTGCTGCTGCTGGACGATGATCCGGACACGCTCGGCGTCGTCGGCGAGTTCTGCGTCGCCGGCGGTCACCAGCTGCTGCGCGCGCGCAACCTGGCCGAGGCAGTGCTGCAACTGAACAACGAGCGCGTGGACATTCTGGTCAGCGACCTCAAGCTGGTCGGCGAGGACACCGCGCCGCTGCTCAAGACCTTGGCGCAGGCTCACCCGCGCCTGCTCAGCCTGGTGGTCACGCCATTTCAGGACACCCAGGCGCTACTGCGCCTGGTCAACGAGGCGCAGATCTTCCGCTATCTGCCCAAGCCGATTCGCCGCGGTCTGTTCGAGAAGGGCCTGAAGGCCGCCGCCGAACAGGCGCTGATCTGGCGTACCCAGCCGCAACAGGTGGTCACTCGCCTGGCCGAGGTGCCGCGCGACGAGCGCGAGCAGGAGAAGGTCGGCAGTCTGCTCGGTATGCTCGGTCGTCTGCGTGAACGGCTGATCGCCTGATCGCCTGATCCTTTGGCTTTCCCGGCCGAAACGCAATGCCGCCCCGGCCTCTCCTGCGGAAGTTCAGTGCCCCGTGGGAGCGGCTTCAGCCGCGATGCCTCTGTGCCGAAGCCAAAACCCCAGCTTACATTCGGGCTACAGACTAGAGGTTTGCATGTGGGAGGGGCTTTGGCCGCGACCAGTGCCGGCGAGCTTTGCGCTACAATGCGCGGCGTTTTTTATCCTGTTCGAGACCCGCTCATGCCTGCCTGCCAAACCCCGATCATCGTCGCCCTCGACTTTCCCAGCCGCGAAGCCGCTCTGGCCCTGGCCGACCGGCTCGATCCGGCGCTGTGCCGGGTCAAGGTCGGCAAGGAGCTGTTCACCCGCAGTGGTCCGCAGGTGGTCGAGGCGCTGCAGGCCAAGGGCTTCGAGCTGTTTCTCGATCTGAAATTCCACGACATCCCCAACACCACGGCCATGGCGGTCAAGGCTGCGGCCGAACTGGGCGTGTGGATGGTCAATGTGCACTGCTCCGGCGGCCTGCGCATGATGGCGGCCTGTCGCAACGAGCTGGACAAGCTGACTGGCGCCAAGCCGCTGCTGATCGGCGTGACCGTGCTGACCAGCATGGAGCAGCAGGACCTGGCTGGTATCGGCCTGGACGTACCGCCGCAGGAGCAGGTACTGCGCCTGGCCGGCCTGGCAGCCGATGCCGGGCTCGATGGTCTGGTCTGCTCGGCGCAGGAGGCCCGCGCGCTGAAGGTCGCGCAGCCGCGCCTGCAGCTGGTGACGCCGGGTATTCGTCCTGCCGGCAGCAATGCCGATGACCAGAAGCGCATCCTTACCCCGGCTCAGGCGCTGGAGGCCGGCTCCGACTATCTGGTGATCGGTCGCCCGATCAGTCAGGCCGCCGATCCTGCGCAGGCGCTGGCTGCGGTGGTCGCCGAGCTGCGCGCCTGAGCCCTGCAGCCCGGATGACATCGGCAGCCTGGCACGCCGTCCGATCCTTCCCGGATTTCATCCGGGCTACCCGCTGATCGTGGCACCGCGCTGGTGGAGTCGCCATCAGCGCCCTGCATGACCCTTCACTCCAGAGCCTGATAGTGCTGCTGCGCGCTTCGCCGTCTGGCTAGACTCCTCGCCAATTCAACGAGAATCGCTGCGAGGAAGCAGACATGAGCATGACGTTTTCCGGCCAGGTCGTCCTGGTCACCGGTGGTGCCGCCGGTATTGGCCGCGCCACGGCCCAGGCCTTCGCTGCCGAAGGGCTGAAGGTGGTGGTTTCCGACGTGGACGTGGCAGGCGGCGAGGGTACCGTCGAGCTGATTCGCGCGGCCGGTGGCGAGGCCTGCTTCGTGCGCTGCGACGTGACCCGCGACGCCGAGGTCAGGGCGCTGATGGACGCCACCATGGCGCAATACGGCCGCCTGGATTACGCCTTCAACAACGCCGGTATCGAGATCGAGCAGGGCAAGCTGGCCGACGGCAACGAAGCCGAGTTCGACGCCATCATCGGCGTCAACGTCAAGGGCGTTTGGCTGTGCATGAAGCATCAGATTCCGCTGATGCTGGCTCAGGGCGGCGGTGCCATCGTCAACACCGCATCGGTGGCGGGCCTCGGCGCTGCGCCCAAGATGAGCATCTACGCCGCTTCCAAGCATGCGGTGATCGGCCTGACCAAGTCCGCGGCGGTGGAATATGCGAAGAAGAAAATCCGCGTCAATGCGGTGTGCCCGGCGGTGATCGACACCGACATGTTCCGCCGCGCCTATGAGGCCGATCCGAAGAAGGCCGAGTTCGCCGCCGCTATGCACCCGGTCGGGCGCATCGGCAAGGTCGAGGAGATCGCCGCCGCCGTACTCTATCTGTGCAGCGATCACGCCGCGTTCACCACAGGCCAGGCGCTGGCGGTGGATGGCGGGGCCACGGCGATCTGACGGCTCTATCCTGCTAGCTCAGCAGGCGAAGGTTGGCTCGCAGGGCCACTGTCAGCGGTGGTCCTGACTGCGCAAAATCCTGCCAGGTTCAACTGGAGCGATAACAATAATGACCGCCGATCCCTTGCTGACGCTTTTCCTCCCTGCCGCGCTGGGCATCATCATGCTCGGCCTCGGCCTGTCGCTGACCCTGGCCGATTTCGCCCGGGTGGTGAAATTCCCCAAACCCGTGCTCATCGGCCTGGCCTGCCAGCTGTTGCTGCTGCCGCTGGCCTGCTTCTTCCTGGCCAAGGCCTTCGGCCTGGCACCGGCGCTGGCCGTTGGCCTGATGCTGCTGGCCGCCTCGCCGGGCGGCACCACGGCCAACCTGTACAGTCACATGGCCCATGGCGACGTGGCGATGAACATCACCCTGACCGCGGTGAATTCGGTGATCGCCATTCTGACCATGCCGCTGATCGTCAACCTGTCGCTGATGTACTTCATGGCGGGCGATCAGGCCATACCGCTGCAATTCGCCAAGGTGGTGCAGGTGTTCGCCATCGTTCTTGGCCCGGTGGCCATCGGCATGTGGTTGCGCAGCCGCTTTCCCGGTTTCGCCGAGCGCATGCAGAAGCCGGTGAAGATCGTTTCGGCGCTGTTCCTGTTGCTGATCATCCTGCTGGCGATGGCAAAGGACTGGCGCACCTTCGTCGATTACGCGCCCTCGGTCGGCGGCGCGGCACTGGCCTTCAACCTGCTGAGCATGGCGGTGGGCTACTGCGTACCCAGGCTGCTCAAGCTCAATCTGCGCCAGGCCATCGCCATCGCCATGGAGATCGGCATCCACAACGGCACCCTGGCCATCGCCCTGGCGCTCAGCCCGGCGCTGCTGAACAACCCGACCATGGCCATTCCTGCGGCCATCTACAGCCTGATCATGTTCATCACGGCGGCGCTGTTCGGCCTGTGGGTCAACCGCGTGCATGGCGCCGAATTGGCCGAGCCGGCGCCCGGACGGTAGGGTGCGCTGCGCGCACCGTTGAACAGCCTGTCAGCCATTGGTGCGCACGGCGCACCCTACCGCCCGTAGCCCGGATTGCATCCGGGCTACGGGGATTACCGCTTGCCCCAGCTCAGCACGGCCAGGGTCAACAGCCCGGCGACTATGCCCCAGAAGGCCGAGCCGACGCCGGCCAGGGTCATCCCCGACGCCGTGACCAGGAAGGTGATCAGCGCCGCTTCGCGCTCGTTGGGCTCGCTCATGGCCTGGGTCAGACCGCCGATGATCGAGGCGAACAACGCCAGCGCGGCGATGGAGAGGATCAGTGCGGCCGGCAACGCGGCGAACAGCGAGGCCAGGGTGGCGCCGAAGATACCGGCGATGGCGTAGAACACCCCGCACCAGACCGCCGCTGTGTAGCGCTTGCGCGGGTCTTCATGGGCTTCCGGGCCGGCGCAGATGGCGGCGCTGATGGCGGCCATGTGTATGCCGTGGCTGCCGAACGGCGCCATCAGGATCGATACCAGGCCGGTACTGGTCAGCAGCGGTGAGGCCGGCACGTCATAGCCGTTGGCGCGCAGCACGGCCATGCCCGGCAGGTTCTGCGAGGCCATGGCAACGATGAACAGCGGAATGCCGATGCTGATCGCCGCGGCCAGCGAGAAGCTGGGCGTGGTCCACTCGGGCGTGGCCAGTTGCAGCTGGAAATCGCTGAAGTCCAGCAGGCCGAAGACGCCGGCCAGTACGCTGCCCACGATCAGCGCGGAGAGCACCGAGTAGCGCGGCCACAGACGTTTGCCGAGCAGATAGGCCAGCAGCATGGCGATCACGAGAAAGGGCTGTTGCTCGGCAGCCACGCAGATTTCCAGACCGATCTTGAACAGCACACCGGCCAGCAGCGCAGCGGCGATGGAGGCGGGTATGCGGCGCATCAGGCGGTCGAAGGTTCCGGTCAGACCGATCAGCACGATCAGGCCCGAAGCCAGGATATAGGCGCCGATGGCCTCGCCGTAGGACACCTGCGGCAGGCTGGTGATCAGCAGCGCCGCACCAGGCGTCGACCAGGCGATCATCACCGGCGCGCGATAACGCAGCGAGAGCACGATGCAGCACAGCGCCATGCCGATCGACAGTGCCCAGATCCACGAGGAAATCTGCCCGGCGCTGAGGCCGGCCGCCTGGCCGGCCTGGAACATCAGCACCAGGGAGCTGGTATAGCCGGTGAGCATGGCGATGAAACCAGCCACCACGGCCGAGGTGGAGGTGTCGGCCAGTGGGCGCAGGCGGGTAGGGGCGACGTCTTGCATCAGAGCAGTCCCGTGTCGACGAAGATGGGGTAGAGCGAGGCGACCAACAGTAGCGCCATGCCGATATTGAAGGCGCGCAGGGCGCGCGGGTTGTCCAGCCAGCTGCGCAGCAGGCTGCCGGCGACGGTCCACAGGCCGACGCTGGGGCAGTTGACCAGGGCGAACAGTGCGGCGATCAGCAGCACGTTGCTGACGAAGCCGTCCTGCGGGGTATAGGTGGTAATGGCGCCGATGGCCATGATCCAGGCCTTGGGGTTGACCCATTGGAAGGCCGCGGCCTGGAGAAAGGTAAACGGCTTGGCGGCGGGGTTGTCACGGCCTTGCGGAGCGCCGGCCTGGGCGATCTTCCAGGCCAGGTAGAGCAGGTAGGCCGCACCGACGTAACGCAGCACGTCATGCAGCAGCGGCAGGCGTTCGAACAGCTGGCCGAGGCCCAGGCCTACCGAGGCCACCAGCAGCATGAAGCCCAGGCTGATGCCGAGCATGTGCGGGATGCTGCGGCGCACGCCGAAATTCACCCCCGAGGCGAGCAGCATCATGTTGTTGGGGCCGGGCGTCACCGAGGTGACGAAGGCGAAGGCGATGAAGGCGAGCAGCAGTTCGGTGGACATGGTCGTTCTCCGGTGACTGGCAAAGCCTATTGCGCGGCTGCGGTGGCGTCGCGGTACAGCCACCGCTGGGTTGAACCGTACAGTCTGGTCAAGCGCCGCGCGGCTGGTTAGCCTCGTGCTTTTGCCGAACAAGTTTGCCGAGCAAGGCTGAGTGCGATGCAACCGGACAATCCCTACAGTGCGCCACAGGTGGAACTGCTCGACGCCGCCCCCGTTCACCGCCTGCCGGGCTGGAGCGCTCGCCAGTTGCGGATGCTCGGTTGGCTGGCGCTGGTCTCGGTACTGGCCAACGCGCTGGTGGTGAGCCTACTGTTCGCTGGCGCCATGCTGCCGCAGGACGATGCGCAATTGCTGTTGACCTATACCGACTGGCTAAGCCTGGCTCTGGTGCTGCTCGGTTGCTATCTGCTGCTGCGTTTCAAGGCTTTTGCCGAGGCACGCTTTGCGGCGCGCCGCCTGAGCGTGCCGGTGTGGGCCGTGGTGGTGCTGTCCCTGCTGCTGGAGTGGGCCGACCTGCTGCTGGGCGAGCAGCTGTTTGGCGGGCTGGACTGGCAGACGCTGAGCTATATGGCGCTGCTGTGTCTGATGGGCGGCTGCACCACCTGGCTGGGCGTGCGCCTGCTCAGGCTGGAGTTTCCCTATCCGGCGCTCAAGGTGATGGCCTGGCTGAATATAGTCGGCGGGCTGATGCTGGCCAGCGTGCTGTTGATGCTGCTGGCACTGTTGCCGCTGCTGGGGGCGGGCGTGGCGCTGATGCTGGTGTTCTTCAAGGGCGCTGCCGAGTTGCAGGAGACGGCGAGCTGACTGTGGCGTAAATGACAGGAGCCGCCCATCGGGCGGCTCCTGTTTTTCAGCCTGTTACCACTTGTAGTCGATGCTCGCGGTGACCCGGCGCGGGTCGCCGGCATAGCAGTAGAAGCCATCGCAGGTGGCCAGGTATTCCTTGTCGAACAGGTTGGTGGCGTTGAGCGATACGCTGGCACCACGCAGGCTGGCATCGAGCTGACCGAGGTCGTAGCGCACGGCAGCGTCGTAGACGGTGTAGGCGCTGCTATGGCCGTCGGAGGCATCGCGCACGAAACCCAGGTTGCCGACGGCGATGTTGTCGGTGGAGCCGACGAAGCGGGCGCCGAAGCCAACGCCGAATCCGGCCAGCATGCCCTGATTCCAGTCATAGTCGGCCCAGATCGAGGCCTGGTGTTCCGGCGTGAGAGGCAGGGCGCGGTTCTTGTCGCGCGGGTCGCCAACCTTGGTCATCTTGCTCTTGGTGTAGGTGTAGGAGGCCGTCAGGCTGAGGTTCTCGGTGAGGCTGCCGGTGGCCTCCAGCTCCAGGCCGCGTACCTCTACCTCGCTCACCGGTTCGCTGGCGCCGGCGATATTGGTGGTCACGATGTTCTGCCGCTTCAGGTCATAGACCGCGGCGGTCAGCAGCATGTCGCTGCCCGGCGGTTGGTACTTGATGCCCAGTTCGTACTGCTTGCCGGTGCTTGGTTTGAATGCGGCGCCGCCATTGCCGCCGGCTTCGGCCTGGAAGGATTCGGCGTAGGACACATAAGGCGTGAAGCCGGAGTCGAAGACGTAGCTCAGCGCGGCGTTGCCGCTGAACTGGCTGTCGCGGCGGCTGTCCTTGGCGTCATTGGCGTTGTAGAACACCGAGTCGGTATCCAGCCGATCCCAGCGGCCACCGAGGGTCAGGCGCCAGGCGTCGAGGGCGATCTGATCCTGCAGGTAGAGGCCGGTGTTCCGGCGCTTCTGGTTGT
>VFQR01000972.1_pt1 | contig 26636 bp, 16 predicted proteins | sample 3512321 | NCBI WGS metagenome assembly VFQR01 (sample SAMN10412374, study PRJNA504923) | tailings metagenome | isolation source: Relicate 3 Philex TSF1 revegetated site | place: Philippines: Tuba, Benguet | collected 2017-08-29 | reverse complement strand
CTGGGCGGGTGCAGTCTGTAGCGGTGCGACTTTTGGTGACCAAGGAACGCCAGCGCCGCGCCTTCCACGAAGGAACATACTGGGATTTAAAGGCTAGTTTAGAAAAAGACAAAACCCCGTTTGCCGCCCAGTTGGTGACCCTGGGAGGAACCAAAATAGCCAATGGCGGCGATTTTGACCCCACAACTGGACAAATTGTCGCAGGTCGCAATGTCTTGTTACTAAACGTTGACCAAGCGGTAGCCTTGAAGGAACGCCTGACTGGAAAAACTTGGAATGTCGCCGACATCGAAGAACGTCCAGTGACGCGCAAACCGGCGCCACCATTTACTACTTCGACGCTGCAACAAGAATCTAACCGGAAACTGCGCCTTTCGGCCCGCGATACGATGCGAATTGCCCAGAATTTGTACGAACAGGGGTATATTACCTATATGCGGACAGATTCGGTACATTTGTCAGATCAAGCGATCGCAGCTGCTAGAAGTTGTGTAGAAAAACTCTACGGTCAACAATATCTCAGCCCCCAACCCCGGCAATACACCACCAAATCCAAAGGCGCACAAGAAGCGCACGAAGCAATTCGTCCCGCAGGTAGCAGCTTCCGCACTCCCCAAGAAACTGGTTTGGGCGGTCGAGAACTTGCTGTCTACGATTTAATTTGGAAACGCACCGTCGCCTGCCAAATGGCTGATTCTCGGCAAACCCAAATTAGTGTACAACTGCAAGTCGAAGACGCTGGTTTCCGTTCTTCTGGTAAGCGCATTGAATTTCCAGGATACCTACGCGCTTACGTTGAAGGTTCCGATGACCCAGAAGCAGCACTGGAAGACCAAGAAGTAATTTTACCTAGCTTAAAAGTGGGAGATCATCCAAATTGTACCGAACTAGAAGCAGTTGGTCACGAAACCCAACCCCCAGCTAGGTACACCGAAGCAACTCTGGTGAAAACCTTAGAAAGCGAAGGTATCGGTCGTCCCAGTACCTACGCCAGCATTATTGGCACCATCATCGACAAGGGTTACGCCCAATTGGTAAATAATGCTCTCATACCCACCTTCACTGCTTTCGCCGTCACCGACTTGCTGGAAAAACATTTCCCGGATATCGTCGATCCCAGCTTTACCTCAAAAATGGAGCAAACCCTGGATGACATCGCTACAGGTGAAGCTAAATGGCTACCTTACCTGCGGCAGTTCTATCTGGGAGACAAAGGTCTAGAAACCTTAGTCAAAGAACAGGAAAGCCAAATTGATGCCACCAAAGCCAGAACTGTGGAACTGGAGAATTTAGAAGCCAAAGTCCGCATTGGTAAATATGGCCCTTACATTGAAGTTGAAAATGGTAACGGTGTTGTCACCGCCTCAATTCCCAAAGATTTGACGCCAGCTGACCTCGACCCCAAGCAGGTAGAAGTATTACTGCGGCAAAAAACCACAGGCCCAGACCAAGTAGGTCGGCATCCTGAAACTGGCGAACCAATTTACGTCAAAATTGGCGCTTATGGGCCTTATGTCCAATTAGGTGACAAAACTGAGGAAAACCCCAAACCAAAACAAGCCTCTCTACCCAAAGGCGTCACCCCAGAAAACGTTACCCTGGAAATGGCTGTTGGTCTGTTGGCACTACCCCGGACATTAGGAACTCATCCCGTCACTGGCAGTAAAATTCAAGCAAGTTTGGGACGCTTTGGCCCTTACATCGTTCACGACCAAGGTAAGGAGGGAAAAGATTATCGCTCTCTCAAAGCTGCGGATAATGTATTGACAATTAGCCTAGAACGTGCATTGGAATTGCTATCTGAGCCAAAAAAGGGACGCAGTTCCACCAACAGCAAGTCTAAGGCAGCTTTACGCGAATTGGGTACACATCCAGAAGACGATGAACCAGTAAATATCTACGATGGTCCCTATGGCCCTTACATCAAGCATGGCAAAACTAATGCTAGTATCCCAGAGGGTCAATCGGTAGAAGATATAACACTGGCTGCGGCCTTGGAATTGTTGGCAGCTAAAGCCTCGACAGGAAAATCCACTCGCAAAACCAGTAAATCCACAACTTCCAAATCAAAGTCAACTGCGAAATCGTCAACCACAGCTACAAAGAAAAAAGGCACAGAAGGCTGACAATTTTGGATTTTGGATTTTGGATAATTTAACTAGGCAAAGTTCAAAATTCTCCGTGTTCCCGTGTCTAGCTGTTAGTCTAACCAGGCAGGTTTTAGCTTGATAAACTACTAGATCCCCTTGACTCTTGACCCTAGATACCCATCCTTGGTAGGATGCAGTTCTGTAGGTTGCAAGTGTGATACTCTAAAGAGTATGGGAAAAAACAATTGCAAATTTTAAAAGTCTCTGGTCTCCCAAACACGGGATTCTGTATTAGGTCGGTTAAAAGCTAGAGGTGCAAAAATACGCAATTTCCTGCGTAATTGTTAATCAAAAATTGAGGTAGTATCTCAGGAGCGATCAGTTCATGGACTATATAGAAAAGGTGCTAGAAAAGCTTAAGGAATTAGCACGTAAGCTAATTGAGAGCCTTTTAGGCCCAGAGGCTGAGCCGGAACCGGAACTGATTCCGATTCCCGTGAACGATCGCTCACGCCGTCGCTAGCAAATAGTGAAAGTGCTAGACTTGACGTTAGAACCCTTAAGTATTCTGGCACTGCACGGGCCAAACTTAAATATGCTAGGACAGCGAGAACCAGGAATTTATGGCTCGTTGACACTAGCAGAAATTAACCGCCTGTTAGAAGCCGAAGGATTAAAATTACAGGCGAAAGTTTTTCCCTTGCAGTCAAATCATGAAGGAATTTTAGTGGATGCTATTCATGGAGCATTGGGGCAACATCAAGGGATTTTGATTAATGCAGGGGCATATACCCACACAAGCGTGGCATTACGAGATGCGATCGCTGCCGTTAATTTACCTACAGTAGAAGTACATTTAAGTAATATTTACCGTCGGGAAGATTTCCGCCATCATTCCTACATCGCCCCAGTAGCCATTGGACAAATCAGTGGTTTTGGCTCTCAAAGTTATTTGTTGGGCTTACAAGCATTAGTAAATTATTTAAAAGTTAGGAGTTAGGAGTTGGGAGTTAGGAGTTGGGAGTTAGGAGTTAAGATATGGATGGTGTTGGGCTTACAAGCACTAGCGAATTATTTAAGAGTTAGGAGTTAAAATCTTGATAGCAAAGTCAGGAATTAGAAATTTTTATAATTAACTTCTCACTCCTCACTCCTCACTCCTCACTTTATTTAATGCGTTACTCTCTTATAAGTCGCTTTAGAGGTACTTTACTCGGAGCATTCCTGGGAGAAAGTTTAACCTCTGGCAGTGGAATACAGCTTCAGAATTCCCCCGATTTTGGCAGAATGGCAATTCTGGGCGCCGAGAGTTTAACTAACTTGGGTAGATTAGATTTAGACGATTGGATAACACGTCAGCAACAAGCTTCTCTCGATTTAACTCCAACAGACATCATTATTGCTACACTACCAGTGGCACTTTTTTTTCACGAAAATCCAATTAAGCTACGACAAAACTTGCTGTATGTGCTAAAAATCTGGGATGATGACCCAGTAGTAAGGGATGGAACACTAGCAGTAGGGTATGCGATCGCTTTAGCCTTGACTGAAAAACTCCACAGCCTAACCCTGATTCCCCAAGTAATTTCCTTTCTCCAAGAAACACCGACATCAATACCGAAAAAATTATTAAGAATTCAGAATTTATTAGAACAAGGCGCTGGATTAGAAAGGGTGCAAGCCGAGTTTGCTGGCAAAGAAAAACTCAGTAACACCATTGCGATCGCATTTTACTGTTTTCTGAGTACATTAGAAGACTTTCGCCTTGCAGTTTTGCGAGCTAACAACGCTGATGCCAAAGTCGAAGATCCTAACTGTTCAATTGCACGCTCTACAGGAGCAATTACAGCTGCTTTATCAGGCGCATATAACACCACAGCAGGAATTCCTCTCAATTGGCGAGTCTGGCTTCTACAAGAGAATCCTCCAGCATCTGAACTGACCAGCTTTGAGCAAATGTTAGAATTGGCTGATGCACTTGTGGCTGTGTGGTCGGGATTGTACCCTGGTGTTTGTCTAGACCCAAAGGAGTTAACACAGGAGGGATGTGTGATGTCTAGGGTGGCTTTACTTTCAGTTTACGCAGCTCCTCGTGTGATCCGATCGCGTTAATGCTGTTTTGAGCAAACGACACTGCGGATGCTAAACTGCCAAATATTACCAGTGTTCTAGACTAAATATTTTTCAGCAAACCGCCGACTTGATTGTGCAAACAACTTCCGCAAACGTAGTTGCAATAGTATAGCAACAGCCAAGTTGGTTAGGACATTAACAGATGATAAAAGTTAGACACAAAGCGACTTTTCACCCAGTCCCCAGTAAAGAGTCACCAGTCCCTAGCTATAGCTGTAGATTGAAACTCCCTGATGATTGTTTTGTTTTGAGCTAAGCTAATGAACATTAAAGTTCTATATGACTAGGTTTGAAGTCACTCAAGCAACCAATCTTTTGAGATTTGTTGTTTGCACTTAGGGGTTTTGGTTGGCTTTCTTATAATTAAGTAATTACCTAGACATGAATGTAGGAGTTTCCACTGGGCGAGTAATCTGATGAAAACGACTGAGGAATTTTTACAGTTCTTGACCCAGCAATTGTCTTACTGGCGGCGATGGTACAGATTGCTACGCCGTAAGGGAAAGCTACTTAAAGGCACAAGTCATAGAAGGGAACTTTTCAGAGCTATCCTCAAAAATGTAATTTTGTTTTTCTCAAAAACCAATGACAAAAGCGAACGCCGAAAACAAGAAAGAGCGCTAAAGTCAATGGCAGTCTCAGTGAAAACTCATAGTACTATTTATACAATTGTTTGCAGATGGATACATGGAAAGCGTTCCTTCGTAATTTTGGCGATCGCTGTCATCTCTCTCACGGGTGTAATTGGCAATAAATTATATAATCAAACTCAATTAAAAATAGGCGATCCAGCACCACAGACAATTAGAGCGCCTTATACAGATAGCATTGAAGATAAGAAAAAAACAGACACTGAGCGCAGAATCGCTAGTAAAGGTTTTATACCAGTGTTAATGATTGATTCACGAATCAATCAACAAATCAATGAAAATTTACAACAACTTCTGGATGATGGTAATGAAATTCGTGCCATTGCAGGAGCTTTTCCTTTTTTTGATACCACAACTTTATCTAGATCTAGCCAGCGTTACCTGCGTTCTTGCCCTGAACCCGAATGGCAAGCAGTGATAGTGGCTTTAGAAAATCATCGAAAGCAGTATCAAAAAACAACAGGACGAACCCCCGCTTCATCCCGTCCATTATCCATAGCTGCACCTAATCAACTACCACCCAAATATAATTTCCAGAATACCGAGCTAGGGTCAGATGAGACAAAGCCTGTTGATTTTTATCAAAACACTGACTTTACTCAAGCAATAAAAGAACTAGAAGCTTACCAATTAAGAATTTCTGAGAAAAGCTTTTCCTCAGTGATTGCCCAAATTTCCCAAGCACGCCAAAAATATACACTTGCTACGGCCAAACTTTTACAGTTGGAAAGTGTTAGTCGAGAAACAATATATGAAGAATCTCTGCTCTTAGACTTGTCAGATGTGGAATGGGAAAATACACAAATGGGAATCCATCAGAGTGCAGAGAGGATTCTCACTCAAGGTATTCCCCACGGACTACCACAAAATATTTTACAGGATGCGGCCAACTTACAAGTCCAGACCTTTGTACCAGAAAACGCCGAACCTTTAGCAAGTAAAATGTTATTAGCTGTACTTGAGCCAAATCTGCAAAAAGATGAAGAAAAAACCAAAGAAAAAGCTCAAAAAGCTGCCGCTGGGGTATCACCTGTGATGGTGAATGTACGGCAAGGTGACGTGATTATCAAAAAAGGAGAGCAGATTAGTGCATGGGATTTTGAGGTATTGGAGCATTATCACCTGATTCGCCGCGAGATTAAGTGGTCGGAATTGGTGAAATTAGGATGCATTATTACTGTGGCCATTGGCATTTTTGTCTGGGTAGAACGACATATTCATTGCGAATTGCGACAACGCGATCGCCTTTTGGTATTACTGCTGGCTCTGAGTGTACCAGGAGTAATCGTCATGGGATTGCCCTACACGACCTGGAGTGCCCTTGGTTTATTGTTGGGAAGCTTTTACGGCCCCACTTTGGGGTTGACAGTTGTGGGATTGCTGTCACCCATATTAGCAATCAGCTTGGATATGAGCAAAGCTGCGCTTTTAGCTGGTGTAGGTGGAGGAATATTAGGTAGTTGCATCGCCCAAAAATTGCGATCGCGTGAAGAATTGGCATTACTGGGTGTGGCCATCGCCTTCACTCAAGGCGGTATTTACCTGATGATGAAAGTCTTAATTGGTCAAGCATTTGGTTCAACTTGGTATCTCGTTCTCCGAGAAGCAGGGTTATTTGCTTCATCAGGCTTTGTTTGGAGTGTTATCGCTTTAGGTTTGAGTCCTTATCTCGAAAGATTTTTTGATTTAGTCACTCCCATCCGTTTAGCAGAGTTGGCGAACCCGAACCGCCCGTTATTAAAAAGACTCGCTACTGAAACTCCCGGAACCTTTCAACATACGCTGTTTGTGGCTACCCTTGCTGAAGCAGCTGCCAAACAACTAGGATGCAATGTTGAATTAGTTAGGGCTGGGACATTGTACCATGATATTGGCAAAATGCATGACCCCCTTGGATTTATTGAAAATCAAATGGGGGGACCGAATAAACACGATACAGAAATTAAAGATCCTTGGAAGAGTGCAGAAATTATCAAAAAGCACGTAAGTGAAGGGTTGGTGATGGCGCGGAAACACCTTTTACCCACAGCAATTCAAGCTTTTATTCCAGAACATCAGGGAACGATGCTGATTGCTTATTTTTATCACCAAGCCCAGCAAATGGCTCAAGAAGATCCAAGTTTAACGGTAGACGAAGCGGATTTTCGCTACGATGGGCCGATTCCCCAATCACGGGAAACAGGAATTGTGATGTTGGCTGATGCTTGCGAAGCGGCGCTGCGATCGCTCGAAGCATCCACGAAACGTCCCGTACCCGTCAAAAGCAAGGTACACGGGACATCTGAGGGAGAAGACAAGCGATCGTCTAAAGATGTCTCCGCTGAACAAGCTTTAACAATGCTGAATAATATTTTGCGTGCCAGGTGGCAAGATAATCAACTCGTAGATTCTGGATTAACACGGGAAGAAATGTCAAAAATTGCCCAGATATTTGTGGATGTTTGGCAGCAATTTAATCACAAGCGGATTGCTTATCCTAAATTAAAAGCTAAAACACCAATTAAGTAATCAGTAAACCAAATTTTTTTTAGAAGCCTTTGTACGTGCAAATATGAGAAATGATTTCACAAGTCTAATTTTAAAAAAACATAACTTCCTATTTTTGTTGCCACTAACAATATATGGAATATGGATATTGGTTGTATATTTATATAGTGTCAATATTCCGATCCTAGATCAATGGACGATACCAGGTGAACAAATAGAGGCTTTTTTCAAAAATGAATTATCTTTTGAAACACTCTCTAAACAACATAATGAAAGCAGAAAATTAATTCCAAATTTAATATTCGTTATTATTTCATATATTTTAAAAGAATGGAATGTGAAAGCAGAAATGATAATTGGATTACATTTTGCTTTCTTTATGTCACTCATTATTTATTTATTGTTGTTATTGACAAATAAGAGTTTTTATAAAAATCTATTTCTTCTAATATTTTACGATTTTTTATTATTATCGCCGTCATCTTTTAGTAGATGGTTACGGGGTATTACTATACATAGGCTTATCCCTGACGCTTGTATAATAATAAATGCATTAATTTTTAGATTAAATATAAATCAAAAACTAAAAGTATGGATGTATTCTTTTTTTTGTGCCGTATCACAGTATTCTTTTTCTGGAGGAATTGTTACATGGGCTGTTTCATTATTATTTATTATTTTTAATAACAAAATCAGCTTTAACGAAAAATTTAAATCTTTGGGTTTATTTATAGGATTATTTACAGTATCAAGTATTTTTTATTTTAAAAGTTATATTCAACCATACCATCATACAAAACCAAGTGAGATAATTAATTCTTCTTGGCAAGATATTATAAGTTATTTTTTAGCTTTTTTGGGCAATATTTTAGGTCAATTTTATGAATTAGATGTATTTTTAGGATTAGCTTTATTGATTACTTTCATTGTGTTATTAATTTTAAATTTAAAATTTATTAAAGAAGAAATTATAGTATGGTTCATTATTGGATCTTACACAATTGCATTAGGAATAGTAAACACTATTACTAGATTACCAATGTCTAGTTATGCCAGTAGTCATGCTTCAAGAGTTGATTATATTCTTCATTTAGTTTATTTACCATTATCAATAATGGTAATTTTGTTATATTTAATAGAATATAATAAACAAAATTTTAAGAATTTAAGTTTTTATTTCTTAGGTATAGTAACTGCATTATATATTCACAAGAATTATCCAACTAAAATTTTACATCAATTACAAGAATGGCAGTATAACTATAACTATGGTAAGAGTTGTATTCAGTTAGTCAATTTTTATCAAAAAGATGACTGTATTATGGTGCTATTTCCAGTATTTGATCAGGCATATTATTCAAATTTAAATTTAGTAATTACAAGATTTAAAAATCTAAGCCAATTAAATATTTTGCGCCCGGGAATCGTTAAAGATCTAAAAATATTTCATCAGGGTGAATGGGGTTATATTGATTCCATACAAGAAGGCGAAAATGGATTTTTTAAAATTAGTGGATGGGCTAAACTACCAATGAAAATAGCAGATGCTGTAATATTAGCTTACTCAAATGAATCTAATCATTTGATAGTGGTTGATATCCTATCAATAGGACAGGTGAGACCAGACATTTCAAAGCTCTATGGTTCAAAATATATAAATTCAGGCTGGTCAGGCGATGTGGATATAAAAAATAAACTTCCTAATTTCAATAAATCTCATCTGCAAGCATACGCATTTGATTCAAACAACAACATTTTTTACCCTTTAAAAAATTTGTATGAATAAGGCAAATCCTGAATTTATCCTCTAATCTCCAGTACGCCGCACAGCAGCCAAAATAAAATTAACTGCGGCTTGGGTATGTTGCTCAATCATTTCTGGACTCAGCAATTCTAAATCCGGTCTAGTATGCTTGATGTTTTCGTAAGCGTTGAAGTATAAATTACAAACACCAACAATATGCAGGGTGGTGAGAAATGGATCGAGTTGACGAAAACAACCCTCCGCCATCCCTCGTTCTAAAATCTTGATGAGATACGCAAAATTTTCTTGCCAATTTCCCTGTTTGAAATACTTTCCCTGATTTTGGTTTGCTTCTTGGAACCAAAGCATCCCTCGGTGTGGATGAGCTGCTTCGTAGGCGATCGCTTCTGTGACAAGCAGCTTCAAAGCCTCCTCTGGTGGTAACCGATCTAGATCTAACTGCTGAAACCCTTCGTGCATTTCCACCGCTGGACGTTGTAACACAGCTTGATATAGTCCTTCCTTGCTTTGGAAGTAGTAGTAAATCATCGCTGTGGTGACACCTGCACCTCTGGCGATCGCCTCTGTCCGCGCCCCACTCAGCCCATTTCTAGCAAACTCCGCTTCCGCTGCATCAAGAATTTGCTTTTTCGTCGCCTCTGCATCCCGCACCTGACGAGGTTTTTTGTATGAAAGTTTTGATTGTGTTGAACGACCCACAGCGCTCCATTGACTTAACGAAAACATCTTAACTAAAAAATTGGTTAGTAGTTGACACAGAAGGTGAACTTTATTAAAGTAATAATTACTAACTAATTTTTTAATTAGTTAATCTTTTGCATAATCTAACCATGCAGTAGCCGAAGTTGACCGAGTAATGGTCGGTAGTTTACTTCGTTCATTGCTAACCAAACCCTAATTATCCCAATTGACATTCAAAAGGGCAATGGTAGGACAGGTGATATTAGCTCGTCAATCAGAAATTTGAACTTTTAAGATTGACAACTAACTCCTGAGTTATTTGTTAACAAATTACTTTTCAAAATTTTGGAGGAAAAATGCAACCAATTTTAGCTGGTGCGCCTTGGTTAATCGCGCACAAATCGACATTAGGAGTGAATAAACCCCATAAAATTACTTTAAATGGCAATGATTATGTCATTTGGCAAAACCAAAAAGGCCAAGTATTTGCCCTTGATAACATCTGTCCACATATGCAAGCACCCTTATCATCCGGCTGGATTTGTCAAGCAAGAGATACTATTACTTGCCCTTTTCATGCCCTAGAATTTGATGGGCAAGGCAGACTTTATCAAGAAGATAAAAAAGACACTCAGCCAATTACCAAGCCATTAGAGATAATTATTAGTAACGATTGTATATGGACATATGCCGGATTAGAGCCAAGATTGCCTATCCCAGATTTACATCAAAGAATTGTAGATGAATACGAATTTCTGGGAGTAACTGGCGAAAAAAGTATTCACGGAGATTTTTTGAGTAATCTCATGGTTAACTACGACTATAATCACCAGAATGGTACTCACAAAGAATTATTTAAAATTACATCTTGTGATGTAAGTTCTTTTGAAGAAAAAGGATATTATGCCATAGTCAAACAAGACTTAACAAGAAGCAAAAACACAATTGGAGAAATTATTAAAAATCCTGTTTTGGCAATCTTTCCTAAAATCCTAAGTAATACGATTGAATATGCTTTTCCTTCGACTACAGCTTTTTTTGCCAAAACACCTATTGGTAATATTGCTCAAATTCACATTCTCTACCCGGAAACAGAAAAAACAACCAAGACATTTATTTTGATGTATGCTCAAGTGAATAATCCTGTGATAAAATTGTTATTTAAAAACTCAATTTTACAAGCAGGAGCTACAGTCATAGAACAGGATACAAGTGCAGTTGAAAGTTTGTATCCCCGACAAAAACCAAAAATTAGATTGCCAAATGAAGAGATTATGTTCTATGCTGAAAAACTATACCATAATTGGTAACTTTGTGTTGCCATAGCAAACCAAAATCATTGAGTGCTAAATTATTACGAAGTTCCCATAAAAACCCCTGGTAGTTAGCCAGGGGTAATGCAAGTCAGTACTTTTCGCATGGGAATGTATCCTACTTCAATACCATAGCAAGCCTCTAATTGGCATATCTGCCATTTTGCCAAACTAAAAAAGCCCCCAGTGGTAAGCTGAGGGTTAATTTTTTTTGGAATAGCGGTAATCTACAAAGTTATTATTCCCAGGTAAGTAGGCAATCCAACCAGAGTAGAACTAGAAATTTCTATACCTGGGCTGACATCATCAACCGCGCTAACCTGGGTATGGAAGTAATGCACGAGCGCAATGCTCACAACTTCCCCTTAGACTTGGCTGCTGCTGATGAAGCTAGAGTGGCAATGAGCGCTCCTGCTATCAACGGTTAATTGATAACTAAGCCAACTGAAAATTAAATAGAATCAAAAGCGCCCTCCTTTTAGGAGGGCGCTTTTTAATGCCATAATCGCCTAAAAGCTTAATTTATCGTAAACGTAATCTGACTCAATTTTAAGGTGTTTCAACCGAGCGATCGCCTCTAGCAATTAATTTCACCAACTTCGTAAGCTGAAAATTACTCCAAAATTCTTTAGCTAAAGCAGCAGAAGCCCCGCGCAAGGCGCAAAGCCGAGCGTCGGGATGAATGGGAGCGAGTTGACGATTCCATAAGAGAGTCGAATTCCAAGCGCAGCGTGGAATAGCGGCGGGGTGGATGAGGAAACGAGCAGATTCTTTGGTATAATTTAACTATCTTGACCATCTCTGCTGTAAGCGAAAACCAAGCGTAAAGGTACATGTTGCAAGAAAAAGTATGGGTCTTGGGAACCAGGACTCCTGCCCAGGGAGGGAATGTAAGACCAAAGGAACTACGGAGTTCTGGAGGCTATTCCCGATGAATTGGGAAGCCCGCGCTATACCGATAGGTCAGCGTCGGGTAGTTCACGAATGTCATCATAGTTAAGGTAAAAACATTCTGGAGACAAAACCACGGTTTACGCACGTCCTTTAGCACGGTTAATTGAGCAATTGCAACGCTTACCGGGAGTTGGCCCCAAATCTGCCCAGCGGCTGGCTTTGCATATTTTGAAGCGACCAGAAGCAGAAGTAGAAGCTTTGGCGCAAGCTTTGATTGAGGCAAAAAAACAGATCGGCTTGTGTTCTGTCTGCTTTCACTTATCTGCTGAACCAGTTTGTGAAATTTGTCGCAATGTCAACCGTGATAACAATACTATTTGTGTAGTAGCGGATTCTCGTGATGTGATTGCCCTAGAAAAAACTCGTGAGTACAAGGGCAAGTATCATGTTTTGGGTGGGGTAATTTCTCCCATTGATGGAATTGGCCCAGAACAGTTGACTATTCAAGCTTTGGTACGTCGGGTGAGTAAACAACAACCCCAAGAAGTGATTTTAGCAATTAGTCCGAGTGTAGAAGGGGAGACAACGACACTGTATCTCGGTCAGCTGCTGAAGCCATTTACCAAAGTTACACGCATTGCCTTTGGTTTACCTGTGGGTGGTGATTTAGAGTACGCTGACGAAGTGACTTTAGCAAGAGCCTTGGAAGGACGCCGGGAATTAGATTAGATTTACAGTCAAAAATCGGCTGATTTTACTGGCGACTGTACATGACATCCGATCGCAACACGTACTTCCGTCCTTGGATAATAGCAGCGCCCTCATGTACTAGTTCGTGGACAAAACACAAAGCCATGCCTGTTACTGGAATGACGGCTAAAACAGAACGCCCAAGTCAGCAGGCAGAGATGGAAAATACTGAAAAAAATAGTATATAATATCACAATTTTTTTGCGATTAAATCTGCAATCGAGGTCAGTAGTTCAGTTGGTTGTACTGGTTTGGCAACATGTTTTTCAAAGCCAGCAGCCAAAACTCGCTCCCGATCGCTTTCTCCAACATAAGCTGTCAGAGCGATCGCCAGAATTTCTCCACCCTGCTCTTTTGGCATGGCTCTGATCCGCTTCATCAAACTATAGCCGTCTATCTCAGGCATTGCTAAATCACTGATTAATAAATCAGGTACGTTCTGGGCGATGGCTGCTAGAGCTTCAGTTGCTGATGCTGCGCTAGCGATCGCTGCCCCATTTTGTTGTAGCAAGAAAGACACAAACTCTCTACTATCAGCATCATCATCAACAATTAATATCCGTAGTCCATTCAGCACCGAAAAGTTAAATTTTTCCGTTGCTCCCCCTACTCCCCCTGCTCCCCCTGCTCCTCCACTCTCTTTCATTATCGGTAGTCTGACGGTAAAAATGGCTCCCTGTCCAATTCCTGGACTATCGGCCATCGCATTTCCACCATGCAATTCCACCAAGTGGCGAACGATTGCTAATCCCAGTCCCAGCCCCCCAAATTTCCTGGTTGTGCTGGTATCAGCTTGCCGGAAATATTCAAACACGTGGGGTAGGAATTCGGGTGAAATACCTTGACCTGTGTCTTTGACCTGAATTATTGCCCATTGAGAAGTCAAATCATCACTTAATGAGAGGCTAACTTCCACTGTTCCATGAGCAGGAGTAAACTTAACAGCGTTGGTGAGTAAATTTCCTACAACTTGCTGTAAGCGATAAAGATCGCCAGAGACTTTACCCACATTTGGGTCAAACTGGGTTTTTATTTGGATAGATTTGGTTTGGGCGATTAACCGGACTGTTTCCAATGCAGCCTCAATTACAGCTACTGGGTTGACAGGGGCAAAAGTCAAATTTAGTTTACCGCGAATAATTCGGGAGACATCTAGCAATTCATCAATTAATTGAATTTGCAATTGAGTATTTCTTTCGATAGTCTCCAGGGCACGATTGGTAGTATTTTCATCAAATTTGCGACTTCTGAGTAGAGAAGACCACCCCAGAATCGGGTTGAGGGGCGATCGCAATTCGTGGGAGAGAATGGCTAGGAACTCATCTTTATTGCGGTTTGCTTGTTTGAGTTCCTCTGCTTGTTGCCTCAGTGCTTTTTCTAATTGCTTTCTGGGCGTGAGGTCAAGAATAAAACAAACCCAAGACATTGGCGATCGCGTGACCATTGCACCACCAATTAATATGGGAATGCGAGAACCATCCTTGCGGATATATTCTTTTTCATAAGCATTACATACACCAACGGTTAAAAGTTGTTCTATGCCGTGGCGATCGAGAGCATGATATTCAGGTGGAGTGATGTCTTGTGTGCGTACCTTACCTCCCAACAATTCCTCTCGCCTATAACCCACCATTTCCAGGAAAGCTTCGTTGGCCTCAGTAATGTAGTCAGGAGTAGCAAATATAATGCCAATAATGTTGGAATCAACTAACCGCCTTAATTGAGTTTCGCGCTGACGCAAATCATTTTCTGCCTGTTTGCGCTGGCTAATATCTTGAGCAGTACCCATCAACTTGACTGTTTTGCCATCGGCATCATAAAAAATCCGACCTTTGGCATCAATCCAATGAATGGTAGCATCAGGCCAAACAACGCGGTATTCAATATCACAATCAACTCTTTCTGCCAGAGAACGGCTGATTACTTCCTGCATGAATTGGCGGTCTTCTGGATGGATACAGTTGAGGAAAACCTCATGGTTAATTTCGACTTCTGGCGATAATCCAAACAGTTGCTTGCATTTGTCTGTCCAAATTAACTCATCCGTGGTGAGATTCCAAAACCACATACCAACTTCAGCGGCGGTAGTTGCCAATCGAATCCGTTCTTCACTTTCTCGCAGCTTTGTTTCAGCTTGTTGGCGATCGCGCAGTGCAACTTGTTGTTCGGTAATATCAGTACTAGCCCCAACTACCCGAACGACTTGACCATTTGTATCTCGGACTGCAAACCCCTGGTCTTGCACCCACAAATAGCGACCATCCTTGTGACGCACCCGATACTTGATGCTATAGCGGTTGCCATTCTTCATACTAGCAATAAACTGATCGCTGACCATTTGTTGGTCATCGGGGTGGATGCGTTCTTGCCACCACTCATAGGTAGGTTTAGCTTCTTGTTGCGTGTAGCCAAAAACCTGAGTTAAACCCTGAGTTCTTTCCACAGTATTTTTATAAATCTCCCAGTCGTAAATCAGACAATTCACTGCTGCTGCTGCTAACTCAAACCTTTCGTTACTTTGCCGCAGGGAAATTTCTGTGCGTCGTCGGTCTGTAATATCGAAAGCGATTCCTAAAATATGATGTGTTAATCCTTCAGCGGTTCTGCTGTACACAGTGTCATAGCTACAAAACCAGCGCCACTCACCATTAGCGTGGCAAATTTGGTATTCAAAACTCAGGACTTCTGCGTTGTTAATAGAATTAAATTTTTCTAGATAGCTAGGAAGTCGAGCTAAATCTTCAGGGTGTAGAAGTTGGGTAAACAACTCATTTCCCATAGCTTGGATTTGTTCTGGTGTGTAACCCCAAACCTCAGCAATTTCGTAATTAACGTAACAATTTCGCTGCTCAACTACGTCATAGATATAGAGTATACCCGGAAGAGTGCCAGCAATTTGTTGAAACAGACGTTGACTATCCCATCGCAGCCGAAAATTCTCCACATCAATTTTTTTAGTATCTTCAGCACAGCTACAGTTCTCCTCAACTTCGAGATACTTAGATTCAGTAATATCTGAAAAAGTTATGGCGATCGCGTAGGGAGTAATTCCTGTAATCTGAAATAGCGGTTGTGAAGATAATAACAGCCAGATTAGCCGACCATTGGGCTTATAGAAGCCACACACCACATTCAAACAAGGTTTACCCGTCTTCAGGGCAACCATCGCCGGGTGAATCTCACACCGCAAAGGCGAACCATTTGCATCAACAAATTGCCATTTGGCTTCGAGTAAATTTTGCCCCACAAACTGCTCGGTTGTCACTCCCAGAATGCTCTCAACAGAGGCATTGCAAGCCTGAATTCTGCCATCAGGTAACAGAAGGATCATTCCCTCTTCTTTACTGGCTACCAACGAATAATTTGATTCTTTACTAACTTGCCGATACAGCAGCTTGTCACTAGCCAGCTGGTTTTGGAACTTTTCCGCGTCTGGCATTCTATTAAACTTTAAGAAATTTAAAGTGAATAAATATTAAGATTCAGTATTTTACAATTACATAAATTTTAGGACAAATTCTTCTACCTGAAAGCTGAATATGACTGAAATTATTCGTTATTGGGCATTGGTTATTATTCTTATCCCTCACTCCCCTCACTCCCTCATCTCCCTCACTCCCTCATCTCCCTCATCTCCCCATGCCCCCTTCAAATCAACATCCCAGCAATACAGGCGGTGATAAAACCTTGCTGTAATGTACGCATAGCACTGGTACTCCTAATGCTGTATTCTCTGATAAATTAGCGTCTGCAAAACAGAGATTAGCAGTAATTCCATTCCGGTTTCCACCAGGGAAAGTAAGTTTGTAAATTTGTCTATAAAATTACAAACTCTTAAGAGTAAAAATACTATCAATTTCTGTGCCTACTCAACCAATGTAGGTTAAAAATCTGACCAGACAAGCATTTTAGATTTATCCAAACCCCAAGATGCCTTCTAAGCGAATCTTGTTTATCAGTAACGGCCACGGAGAGGACAACCACACCTCTCATGTGATTCAAACCCTGCGCCAATTGTCTCCTTCCATTGAAATGGCGGCAATGCCGATTGTGGGCGAAGGCAAAGCTTACCGCAGCTTGGATATTCCCATTATTGGCCCCACACAAATCATGCCTTCTGGGGGATTCTTCTACATGAAGCGCCTCTATTTGCTCAAAGATTTTCAATCGGGATTGATTGGGTTGACGTGGCGACAGTTACAAGCGGTGTTGCAGTATGCTCCCAGCTGCGATTTGATTATGGCTACTGGGGATTTTGTCTCTCAAACATTTGCTTACTTGACAAAACGCCCCTTCGTCTCGTTTATTTCTTGTCTTTCTGCTCTTTATGAAGGGCGATTGCGTATCAATCCGCTGCTGTGGCACGATTTGAATTCTTCTCGGTGTCTGACAGTTTTCACCAGAGATTCCTATACGGCTTGGGATCTCCAACGGCAAGGTATAGCTAAAGCTCAGTTTGGCGGGATTCCGGCGTTAGATCGGCTTGTCCCCGCTGGCAAAGACTTGCAGCTCAAACCCAGCATTCCGGCGATCGCCCTCCTCCCAGGCTCACGAATGCCAGAAGCCGCACGCAACTTCTGTTTGCAGTTGCAGCTAGTGGTAGAAATTGCCAAGGTGATGCCAGAGTCAGGATTCCAGTTTCGCGCCGCCCTAGTACCACGTTTGATGGCAGAACTAGAGGACATTGCTAAAAGTCAAGGTTGGCAACTGAATCAAGGTATACTTACCTATTCCGAATCACCGCTTGTGGAAGTGAGATGTTACTCAGATGCTTTCAGTGACATTGTATATTACTCTACCCTCGTTATTGGGATGGCAGGGTTGGCAGTGGATTTAGCAGTGGCGATCGGTAAACCGATTATCCAAATTCCCGGAGAAGGCCCGCAATTTACCTATCAATTCGCAGAAGCACAAACGCGGCTATTGGGCATTAATGCCCAAACCATTGGCACTGAGCCAGCAACTCCAGAGATTCTCAAACAAGCGGCAGGGCGAGTAGTCGAAACTTTACAAGATGTAGACTACCTGGCTAAATGTCAACAAAATGGCCCTGAGCGATTTGGTCCACCGGGCGCATCTGAAAGAATTGCCCACTTTTTGCTAACCTCTCTAGGAGAAATTGAGTAGAAATTACGTCAGAATTCAGGAGTCAGTAGTGGCGTGGCAAGGCTAAAATCTTGGAAAAAAAATTTGTAGGTTGGGGACACTGCGTTGGGAAGCCAGCGCTCTTACAGGGGGTTTCCACGCCTGTTGCTTCAAGTACGGCAGAGATAACGGTGCGTTAGGCGGAAGCCGTAACGCACCCTACAAACAAATTAGATATTTTTTTAATTGCAAGTCTTTTAGAAAGAATTAATTACACACATTGTTTTTTTGTTCCCTATTCCCTATTCCCTGTTCCCTGTTCCCTGTTCCCTGTTCCCTATCTCCACGAATAAATTTAATTTTGTCCAACTACTTATGAAAGTCCGTTCTAGTTACTGGCAACTGTTACCTTATCTGTGGCCTCAATGGCCGCTGTTAGTTCGGGGATTCGCTTGTATTTTAGGATTTGTGTTGCTTACCCTAGCACTGCCCTACCTAGCAGGTCAGGTCGCTCTTTTTGTCGGCCAGGGAAATGTTAACCAGATTGCCTACTGGCTCGGACTAGGTACTTTGGTATTTTTGCTTCGAGGGCTTTGTCAATACGGGCAGAATGTCTTTATGATTGCTGCCGCCCTCAACATGGTTTTAAACTTGCGTAAGCGGGTTTACGCTCACCTGCACAAACTGGGATTGGATTATTTTGAAACCACACAGACGGGTGACCTCACTTATCGGTTGACTGAAGATATCGATCGCGTGGGCGAGATTGTTGACAAGTTATCCCATCAGTTTCTTTCCAATCTCTTGCAGTTAATTGCCATTCCCATTTACATGCTCTACCTGAATTGGCAACTCACCCTTGCAAGTTTGATTTTAGCTCCCTTGATGGCTTGGTTAATTGGGTTATTTGGTCAGCGATTACTTGTGCTATCTCGCCAGAGTCAAAATCAGGTTTCCAATTTGTCGGCGATGCTAACTGAAGTATTTAGCGGGATTCGCGTGGTTCAGGCTTTTGCCGCACAAGGGTATGAAATCAAGCGATTCAATCAAGAAGCAGAACAAAATCGCCAAGCTAAGTATCGCGCCCTACAACTCAAATCCATTCAGTTTCCCGTTGTTGGTTTTTTGGAAGCAGTTAGCATTATGCTGCTGTTTCTATTGGGAGGATGGCAGATTTCTCAGAATCAGCTGACAGCTCAAGGGTTTATCAGTTTCATCGCTGCTGTGGCTATACTGATTCAGCCAATCGATTTGTTGATTAGCAATTACAACGAGTACAAACAGACCGAGGCTTCCGTCGAACGCATCTTTGAGTTGATGGCGAAGCAGCCGAGTTTAAGCGAAAAGCCAAATGCTAAGGAACTGCCGCGAGTTGCTGGCAAGGTGGAGTATCGTTATGTGAATTTCGCCTACAATCTCGATCGGCCAGTCCTCAAGGATCTGTGTCTGGATGCTTCACCGGGTAATGTCATTGCCTTAGTTGGGACTTCTGGGGCGGGGAAATCAACGTTAATTAACCTTTTACTTCGCTTCTACGATCCTCAAGGGGGTGAAATTTTGATTGATGATATTGATATCCGCGATGTCACAATCACCAGTTTGCGCCGTCAAATTGGCATTGTTCCCCAAGACATTACGCTTTTTTCCGGAACGATCGCCGAAAATATCGGTTACGGTCAAGAAGAATTAAATTTAGCAGCAATTGAAGAAGCGGCGAAGATTGCCAATGCTCACTCGTTTATCAGCCAGTTTTCCCAAGGTTACCATAGTTGGGTAGGGGAACGGGGAGTTAACCTGTCGGGAGGACAACGCCAAAGATTAGCGATCGCCAGAGCAATTGTCAACGATCCGCGAATTCTCATCCTCGATGAAGCGACTTCTGCTTTAGATTCGGAATCAGAAGCGCTCGTTCAAGAGGCACTGGAGCGAGTCATGCAAAACCGTACCGTGTTTATTATCGCCCATCGCTTGAGCAGCGTTCGTCGAGCTGACTGCATTCTCGTACTCGAACAAGGACGGGTGGTTGAAGCTGGTACCCACACCTCCCTGCTGTCTCAGGAAGGACGCTATGCGCGTTTTTATGCCCAACAGTTTTACTCAACAGATGAGGGAGGAAGTAGGGAGTAGGGAATTGTTTAGACCGAAGTTTCGGCGATATCATCAGATTGCGATCGCAATAGACTCAATAGCAAGTTGGCGATCGCAAACTCCAATGACCTGCCAGACCAGGAAATTAAAGTTTAAGCAAGTAGTAGTAAAAACTTTTTACTCAAATCTGTAAGATGAAAATATTTAGTCAAATCGATTGATTTTTGACCATAATTACTCGCTCGTTCCGCATCACTGATATAACCAGAAGTCGTCTCAATTAATTTAAAATCTCGTAAACGTCTTAATTCATCACTAAACCGTGTTTATTTGTGTTTTACAATCCCATAACTGTGCGATAATGTGCTTCAATTTGTGCCACAGTTTCAGACTTGCGTTTCGTCTCCCATTGACTGCGATTAAATAATTCTTGTCGCAATTCATCAACATTAATACTTGGAAATCTACCATTATTAATAATTTGCTTACCATTTACCCAAGCACTATCTACAACATTATTAGGACGCCCTAAAACTAATAAGCCGATGGGATCTGTACGCGGTAGCAATGATAAATTTGTCAGGTCATAAAGTACCAAATCTGCTTGTTTACCAACAGTTAAAGAACCGAGTTTATCTCCAACATTCAAACCTTTTGCACCTCCTAAGGATGCCATTTCTATTGATTGTCGAGGTGTAATCCAGTGCTGATAATCTAAGTCTGTAACATGATGTAAAATCGAACCAATTTTAATCGCTTCTAATAAATCTTGGGAGTCATTACTAGAGGCACCATCACAACCAAAAGTGACATTGACTCCAGCTTGGCGATATTTTAAAATCGGGGCGATGCCACTGCCTAAACGTAAATTACTTAAGGGATTATGAACAACTGTAGATTGAGTTTCGGCAAGAATAGTAATATCATTATCATTTAACCAAACACAATGAGCTAGAGAAGTTTTATTGCTTAAATATCCGATTCTTTGCAAATGTTCCACGGCTGTGCAACCGTACTTTTCTTGGGCAAGTTTTTCCTGTGCCCTGGTTTCTAGTAAATGGGAATGACGACAAAGATTGTAGCGATCGCTTAATTCAATACACCCTACAAACAAAGCATCTGTACATAATTGTATTCCCGTTGGTGCAACTAAAATACTCACGCCTTCATCTGGGCGATGAAATTTTCTCACCGCTTCTTCAATAATTTCCAATGTTGCCGCAGTTGAGCGAAAATAAGGTTGATGATTTTGGGTTGATTCCCCAGATGGTATGCCTGCGGTGAGAGATTCATCTTGAATTAAAGGGGCAATAAAAGCCCGAATTCCCACTTCTTTGTATGCGCGAGTTGCAATGGCGATGGTTTCTAATTCTTGTCCAGGAATTAACACCAAGTGATCTACTACACTCGTCCCGCCGGAAAGTAAAGTTTCCACCGCCGTTCCCAAAGCGCTGAGATAAACTTGTTCGGTATCTAAAGGTGCAAAATCATACAGTTCCGCCAACCATAATTCTAAAGGCAAAACCGACATAATTCCGCGTTGCCACATTTCCGAAGAGTGGGTATGGGCGTTAAAAAAACCAGGAAGCAGCAGCTTATTTTTACCATCTATAGCTGTACCGATTACCTGTAAATTTGGGGCAATGGTAGCGATTTTACCATCTATAATTTGTACATCTACTGTTGCGTAATTATCAGCAGTGGCAATTAAAACATTTTGGATAGTGAAACTTAACATATTTAACCTTGATTAAGCGATCGTCTTCTAAACTGAGTTTCAAGTTACAAAATAGAAAATGGTATTAGCTATTGCAATTTTATGAATTTACCATTACGGACATTGGGGGTTCCGCCAAATGCGTGGACGGTGAATGATGCCATTGCAGATATTACCCGTCCGCAAAAGACCCCACAACCCGTTATCTTAGCAACAGAAACAAAAACCCTGCGTCTGAACCTCGCAAAAGCCGCTATCCTCGTCATTGATATGCAAAACGACTTCTGTCACCCTGACGGTTGGTTAGCGCATATCGGCGTGGATGTCAGCCCAGCGCGTCAGCCCATCGAACCTTTAAACAGTTTACTGCCAGAACTGCGTACTGCTGATGTTCCGATAATTTGGGTGAATTGGGGAAATCGTCCCGATTTACTCAACATTAGTGCAGCTTCATTCCACGTCTACAACCCTACTGGAGAGGGCATAGGCTTGGGCGATCGCCTACCCAAAAACGGTGCTAAAGTACTCATGGCGGGTAGTTGGGCAGCGGCGGTGATAGACGAACTACAACCCTTAGCCGAAGATATTTGCGTAGACAAATACCGGATGAGTGGTTTTTGGGATACACCTTTAGATAGTATTTTGAAGAATCTAGGAAAAACGACACTATTCTTTGCTGGTGTCAACGCTGACCAATGCGTACTAACTACATTATGCGATGCCAACTTCTTAGGATATGACTGCATATTAATCAAAGACTGCACCGCCACAACATCACCTGAATATTGTTGGTTAGCGACATTATACAACGTCAAACAATGCTTCGGTTTCGTCACAGATTCCCAAGCAATTTTAAAAGCATTGAGTGATGAATAGAGACGCGATTCATCGCGTTTGTATTTAAAGATTAGTAATTTTGTGAACTAGACAGACAACTACACCAATCCTAAATTATTTGTAAAAATCTCTCTTATATCTTTGCGCCTTTGCGCCTTTGCGTGAGATTATTTTCAAATCTCCATTCACACCCCAAAGAAGATAACTCTAACAACTAAACATTCAACACTCGCATCTTTTGTCATCACCATCAACAACTTCGGGGAAATAAACAAATGCAAGCTACTCGTTGTGTAATTCCTATTATCAAATCTCCTAAAGACTATCAAGTATATCGCATCAGTCCTACCGACTCTAATCGGTTAGCAATTATCTTCGATTCAACAAATGCCAATACTTCCTTGACTTGCTGCATCGAAATATTTGATGTGGGTGGACAAACACCGCCAAATCGCCATCAATGGGCTGTCGAAATGTTTTTTGTTCTCAAAGGTGAAGCAATAGCTATGTGTGACGGCAAAATTGCTAACATCAAAGCCGGAGATAGTTTATTAGTGCCTCCCACTGGTACACATTTGATTAAAAACACAGGTTCCACTCGCTTGTATACCCTAACTGTAATGGTGCCTAATGAAGACTTTTCGGAATTAATTCGCAGTGGAACACCAGTAGAGTTAGATGCAGAAGATATGGCAGTATTGGGGAGATTAGATGCTTTAATGCCTTGTTGAAATTGGGCATGGAGCATGGGGCATGGGGAGTTAGGAGTTAGGAGTGAGGAGTTAGGAGTTTGGAATTCTCACCTTTGCTCCCTGCCCCCTGCCTGTTCATCCCCCTCATCTCCCACTGATTTTACTCAAATTTGAGCTTTTCTTTGGTGAAATATACTTCTGTTTGAGTACCTAATGTTATCCAGACGATTACTACCAGTATTGACTATTACAGTATATGGACTAATTATTGGTAGCGGGGATGATACAGAGAGATAAATTTTGTCATTGATGATTATTTTTGTGGAAGAAATTTTTTCCAATTTTTTGATAGATTCAACCTCAACATCATGAATAACTTTTTGGCTTATACCATTTCACGAAATACTTGATACAGATAGATGAGTAGGGGCGTACAGCTGTACGCCCCTACAGCCGATTCATCTGTTGCAAAAATTTTTGGAAATGGTATTAACCCAATATGCGTCTTCGATAAAACAAAAAATAGTAGGGTGGAAAATACTTACCCTACTATAGGAATCATATTTGATTTGGTGAAAAATCTAAGTATTTGTAGGGTGTGTTAGGCGTAAGCCGTAACGCACCAAAATCTTAATAATTGTGCGTTACGCTGTCGCTAACGCAACGCCAGTCGCCTCAACTCTTGGAAAATACGCACAGCGCTGGCTCCCCTACGTATCTTTTCAAAAATCAAATAGTAGTCCTATATTAAATTTGTTACACTTAATGGTAACTTTTGCAGAAGTTTTGATAGCTGTGGCTCAAACTTCTGTGTGTTTTTAACTTACCTTACTAATATAGGGACTGGTTAATTTATCCAACTGCTGAATCAAAAGGCTGAGGAATAATCCCACATCTGTGACTACACCCACTGATTCTACAGAACCGCGATCGCTTAATTTAGTCACCACAGCTGGGTTAATATCCACACATACCATTTTTACCCCTGCCGGTGTCATATTGCCAACGCCAATGGAGTGCAGCATTGATGACAGCATCAAAATCATCTCTGCACCTTCCAAGTTTTTGGCATATTCTTCCTGTGCCTTAATCAAATCCATTTGGGTATCTGGCAAAGGCCCGTCATCCCGAATTGACCCAGCCAGCACAAAAGGCACATGGTTGTGGACACATTCATACATGACGCCACTCTTAATTACCCCCGCCTCTACGGCTTTGGGAATGCTACCGTAACGGCGGATGGTATTAATTACCTTCAGGTGATGGCGGTGTCCACCACGGACGGCGACACCCCGCTTCATGTCCACACCCAAGGAGGTGCCCATGATATTTTGTTCGATGTCGTGGACGGCGATCGCATTCCCACCGAGTAGCGCTTGTACGTATCCTTGGCGAATTAGTTGCGCTAGGTGTTCGCCGCCGCCTGTGTGAATCACCACAGGACCAGCCGTGACAACTACTTTACCACCCGCATCACGTATTTTACGTAGTTCCCACGCCACTTGTTCCACGACTAATTCCACGCGGCGTTCGCTGGAAACTCCCGACGACATAAAGCTGAATTCTTGGGTACTGCGTTGTTCCCGCGATTCGGTTTTGCGGATGGTGCGGATACCCAACACGTCTGTAACTACTTGTTCGCCAATTTGCAAATCGCGTAGTATTTTACACCTTGCTTGGTAGCCATTGGCTGTTTGAGTAATGGCGATCGCCCCATCCATCCGCTGATTTTCTACCTTCACCCACTGACCCTTAATTCGCACTTCGGTGGGATAAATTGTACTGACGTAGAAATCATCAGGCGCTACGCCATTTTGGATTACAGGCTCTAATTTCGCGTCTCGCTCATCTTGGGGTAAGTCTACAGCACCTAAATCAATCAACCTGGAAATGATTTCTTCCATCACTTCATGGGATGGTGCTGATACCTTCACCTCGGCGGCGGAGGTACTTTGGCGCTGTTCTCCCAAGTTGAAATTTAAAACTTGGAAACTGCCACCAGCGTCTACAATCAAATCCAGGGCGCGGTTAATCAAACCAGCGTCTAGCAAGTGTCCTTCCATGCGAATGACGCGGCTTTCCACTGAGACGTTGGCATGAAGTTCTTCTCTAACTGGTTCTGTCACCCGCAGGGTTAGGCATTTAGCTGCACCACCAGCTTTGAGAAATTCCGTCAGCGGTGTTTCCAGCACTTGGAAACCAACATCTGCAAGACGGGACTTCAATGCGTCACTCGCCTTGTTCATGATGACGATGCTTTCCACATTTACCGCATTACAAGCGAAATTCACTGCATCAGCTTCGGCAATGGCGATTCGCTTTTCTGGCGCGACTCGCATTTGGATTAAGCGGTTGGAGTAAGAATCGAAAGCGCCTGGATAGTACAGCAAATAGCCGTTTGCCAAGGGACAAAAACAGGTATCCAAGTGATAGAAACGTTCGTCTATCAGTCGCAGCGACAGTACTTCAGTATCCAGCCATTTGGCTAGGTAAGGGTGGGAATCTAATTCTGAACGGAAACCGTATCCCGCCCATAACCAGCGTCCTTCGCGGTCTAGCAGTGCGTCTCCTGCGCCTTCAAATGGTAAATCTTTGGGAAGTTCATTGACTGTGTAACCATTTGCCTGAAACCATTGTTTGAAGTAAGGTTCTTCTCCCTGACGTTCTTTGTGTAAAAAGCGACTAAGGACGACATTTTCTCCGAGTACTAAACCAGCGTTGGCTGTAAAAACCATATCCGGCCAACCTTTCTCTGGTGTTACTAAGTCTACAATGGCGTGTTGTTTAAGGATCTGGTGTAGTCCCTGCCACTGTTCTACGGCGCGATCGCGCGATGATTTGTGAATATTCCCTTCCATCCAGGGATTAATCACATAATCTACATCGTAGTGATCGGGGGGACACATCAAAAAGCGAATCCGGGAAGTCATAAAAATTTTACAAGTGTATTTTGGATACAGATTTTCGTTTTTCCAATTTTGTCAAATCTGCTACTAAGGCTCTACCTTTGGATAATTGAAGGCTTTACGAAGACTTCGTTCTCAATTCTATTACTGGAAAACATCAACTCAAGGTTAAGAACAAGACAAGGTGGCAAAATGGCATGGAACTGGCGGTGTAATTTTTTGTCAGTTACATTTTGTATCTTGTGTACTTTTAAATGACACAAATCTTTATATGTTAAGTGCTGAGCTAGCAACTAATAGAATCGAAGTGATTGCAAAAAGCGCAATCGCTGTTTTCTTGTACTGTATTAAACAACTGTCCTGCATTTAAGGCGGTAGAGGATCATAATATTTTAGGTAATCAAAAGTCAAGAGTCTAGAATTTTGGAGACTGGGGACTGTGAGCCGTCAACAAAATAATAGTCCGTGTCATTAATTTTGATGAGTTTGTAGTAAGCACAAAGCGTGCTTAAAAATTCCGGACTAAAGTCCTGACTACGAACACTTTT
>VFQR01000970.1_pt1 | contig 26719 bp, 20 predicted proteins | sample 3512321 | NCBI WGS metagenome assembly VFQR01 (sample SAMN10412374, study PRJNA504923) | tailings metagenome | isolation source: Relicate 3 Philex TSF1 revegetated site | place: Philippines: Tuba, Benguet | collected 2017-08-29 | reverse complement strand
GCGGCTGTGATACCGGCACCAATATCTGTCCCACCAATAAGTGGCCCCTGTCAGATGGCTGTCAATCTCGAAGTGATTGTCGAGAAGGTCGAAGTCAGATCACTTTCCACAGTCAGTTTGACCGAGCTGTACTTCCCGAATGTGTAATTGCCGGCATAAGTCACAAGCCCCACACGAGCCGCCACTTGCCGCTGATTGAGAATCGTCAGAAAGTCATTCACACTGGCCGAAAGAATTGCCCAGCGACTCCCTGTGGGATCAGGCGGGCTGAAGTAGTTTTCAACCAGTGGTCTTTGTCGAACGGCCTCAGGATATTCACCCTCAACTCCCGAAAGATCCCAACCCATCGAGCCTGATCGATCAAGCACGATGACAATGTCATAGTCCAGCCGCATGGCCACAGCATTCAGTTCTGTCGAATACTCAGGAGCTCCGACAAAACCACCAAAGGGAAGTTCCACTGGCCCCGCTGCCGATGTTTTTGTCTTGCGACCAAAGACTCGCGCTGCATTTGTCGGTGTCCCATTGATCGCAAAGGAATAGCTGCCATTTGACTGCCGAGTCGATCTGCCAAATTGAATATCGCTGTCGTTTAACGAGAGAGCCTTACCTCCCACTTCAAAACGAGAGGCAATATCACGGGCGGCAGCACGGCCAGAGCTTGTCGATTGTGTTTCCACCAGCCGGATTACTGCGGAACGAGCAGCGGCATCAGTCGCGGCCCGGAGTTCAGCACGCGTCAGTTCGACATAGGAGAGTGAAAGAAAAAACCCAGCCAAAGCCAGGAGCGCGACCATCACAAAAGCGGCCAGGATCGCAATCGCACCCCGCCTGGGATGTCGCTGGTGAGTGACTCGTCGACGACCTGAAGAAATTTTTCGCATCATCAATCTCCCTTTCGGGGAAACTTCACGCAGAAAATCGCTTATTCCCGCAGTACAGCACCGCGATAAACAATCTGAGTCGGAACAGTCCAGCCCAGGGGTTCAACGCCCAGGGCTGTGTAATTGGCCCGAACTTGAATCTCGATTAATTCGCCAGGTCGCAGATTCGAGATTTCCGTAGGGGTAATCGTAATTGTCGCCTGACTGATCCTGCGGCCAGTCAGAATCTGACGAACCAGAGTTGTTACTTCCGTACTGCTGACATCCCTGCGCGAGGCAATGCGGATACCTTCAGCAGTGGCGGCAACGACACCCTTGCGAAAGTGAATAATCTGCGAAACGGCAATCGTGCCGAACACCACCAGGATCAGCACTGGCAAGACCAGTGCCATTTCCACAGCCGCAGCTCCGCGGCGAGCTGGTTGAGGAATCTGGCGGGATCGGGGACGAGACAATCGCATGATCAATGCATTTCCAAAAGATGCCAATTCGTATTGCAACTGGTAACAGCGCTCTGTGTGCCATGCTTGCTGTGTGCCATGCTTGCTGTGTGCCATGCTTGCCAGCCTTGGGCAAGCATGTCTTCTTGACTTCTAAAGTTTCATTTCACGTGGCGATGATTGCCCAAAGTCCCCGCGTCTCAAGCAACACCATCACGCCGGCATTAGTGAGGCAGATCGCCCTTCTCAATCGAGATGTCGTAACCAAAGTCGACCACGAAGAGAGTATCGTTAAAGTCCAGGTCACCACCCCCCACGATGTCTTCAAAGCCAATCATGACGTAGCCGGGGTGAGTATCTTTGAAGTAGACCGCGATCACATGCTGGAGCTTGTCCGAGTTGAGTTCCGGAAAGTTTCGCAGCAGATTCTTGGTTCCATTCGCACCATCTGAGCAGAGGAAGAAATCCACCTGTTTCCCTGCCTGAATCGTGCCGATCTCCACAAAATCACCGGCTGTAAGTCCACCCGACTGACTGGTGACGTTCCCTTTTTTGTCTTTAATCTGGGTGACTTCGAAAGAAGCATCGTCAAAAATCAGCTTGCCTTGCGTCAGTGGATCAATCAGCGTCGAAGAACCACTGCGTCCATGGCCGGCATCCACAATCGATACACCCAACTGGTTGCGATAACCAGCGCCTTCATGGACGAAGTAGACGCGGACAGGTTGAAGTGTGGTCAGTGGCAGATACAGCCGGGTGGGATCAAGCACGTAGTCTGGTGCCACCTTGAATTGCGAGGCTTCCTTCAGGCTCTTATTGATGAACTGCTGGAAGGTGGGCATGACCTGGTTCGCGAACTGCGTCGAACGAGTATCCGACTTCGCCTTTTGTACGGCAGTATATTTTGGCAGATTGAATGGATTCTTGGCGGCCTGTGCACAGGCCTCATGCATCGTGGACCAGGTGGTCGCCACCAGCATCAGTACCAACCCGAGAGACTTCTTCATGACAAGTTCCTTTGAGGATTTTCCCGCAACTGAAAGGAACCTAGGTCATGTCGGGAGGAAGTCAAAAAACGAGGTAAAAATTTGCGAGTTCACCAACAACAATTCCGAATAATCCGGATTGTCGCGATTGTCTGTTCACAAAGAGCATCGTGTTGCAAAGTGCCATCGACCAGAACGCGATCTATTTGACTTTTAATGCTGTTTGATTCCTGCATAAGAAAATCTCACAAGAATCAAAAATTGCGCCAAGAAACTGAAACATCGAGCGAATCACCCCTCAGAGAGTCGTCGCCAGCCCGGGAACCCATGGGGTGTGAAAATGTGTTCACGTGGCTGAGTACTGCGACTCGCGAACTGTTCAATGCAAAGTCTGATCCAGGACGACGGGGGGAATCATGCTCAAAAAATTGCTGTTTGCCGGTGTGGGAGTTCTGAGTCTGGGGGCACTCGTGTTCGGTGCAGAACTGCCGAGTTATCTCTTTACGAGTGCGAAAAGCCTGCGGAGTGCCGTGAAGGCGGAAGTCCCCGTCGAATTTGAGATTGCCAGGGCTCGCGAACTGGTCGAAAAGCTGGTGCCCGATATTCGGAAGTGTATGCAGGTGATTGCCGAGCAGCAGGTCGATACGCAGCAGTTGCGAAATCAGATCGCCAGTCGGAGTGGCAATCTGGATCATCAGAAGCAGTTGATTTTGTCCCAGAAGGCGAATCTGTCGAGTGGTCAGGGGACATTCCGTTACGCAGGCCATACCTATTCAGCCAATGACGTACAGCGTGATCTTTCGATCCGTTTTGAACGTTTCAAAGCTGCCGAGCAGACTCTCGCTGCTGATCAGAAGGTGTTGCTGGCTCGGGAGCAGACATTAACTGCCAACCAGGAAAAACTGGCGACGATGCTCAAATCCAAGCAGGATCTCGAAGTTCAACTCGAACAGTTGACGGCTCGACTGGAGACTGTGCGTGCAGCAGAAGCCGCGACGAGTGTCACGATTGACGACTCCAATTTGAGCCGGGCACGTGAGTTGATCACCAACCTGAATCGCCAGCTCGATATTAAGGAGAAGTTGATCGATCAGTCAGGACAGATCTCCGGGTTGATTCCCATCGAAGAATCAACCATTCCCCAAACCACAGAAGATCTGGCCCGTCAGATCGACAACTACTTTCAGCCAGAAGCCAAGCCTCAGGCCGGTGTGGCACAGGCTCACTAGCACCCAGTCGCTGAGTGTGGGATGAGGTTGTGGCTCAAGGCTCACTCCAGGAAGTCAGGCAGGCTGTGCAGCAATTCGATCAGGCACTGGTACATTCCGTAAGCACTTCATGTACTCTACCTGAAAAGAAATGAACGGCGCAGGCTTAATCAAAGCTGCCACTCCCCCGCAAGGGGGAGGCAGTCTGTATCGCTGGAATCGATGATTCATTTTCATGTGGCAGGAACTAAGAAAGGAGGAGTGTGCATGCGATTTCAGTACGCTCCTCAAAGTCGTCCGCTCGCAGGTTATGTGATTACGCGAGGCATCCAGCGGGGCGGATTCGGTGAAGTCTACGAAGGTCTGTCTGCTGGCGGGAAGCGCGTTGCACTCAAGTTGCTGCAACGCGGAACAGAGATTGAACTTCGTGGTGTCCGCCAATGCCTGAATCTCAATCACCCCAACCTCGTTTCGATTTACGACATTCTGTATGACAACGAGGCCTGTGCCTGGATTGTCATGGAGTATATCGACGGCGTGACTCTGGATGATGTCATTGCCAATCATCCCCAGGGGTTGCCTCACGACGAGGTCGCTGAGTGGTTTTCCGGAATCGTGCAGGGTCTGGAATATCTCCATTCGCGGGGAATCGTGCATCGCGATCTGAAGCCCGCGAACATCTACCGCGCGCATGGTGTGGTCAAAATTGGCGATGTTGGTCTTTCGAAACTGATGGATCAGGTGGATGCCCTGCATACTCAGACCATTGGCACAGTGCATTACATGGCACCGGAAGTTTCGCATGGACGATATGGTCCGAGCATCGACTACTACAGCCTGGCGGTCATTCTGTATGAGTTATTGACGGGCAAAGTCCCCTTTTCAGGTGAGACGACGGGCGAAGTCCTGATGCGACATCTGACACATCTGCCCGAAACGACGCATTTGCCGCCCGCCTTGCGACCCGTGTTGCAAAAGGCTCTCGCGAAGAACGCAGCCGAGCGATATTCCTCACTTCAGGAGTTTCATACCGCAGTCATGTCGGCGCTGGTCCCCGCAGGTTTCGAGCCGGTTGCGACTGTCGCCAGAGAACCGGTGGCGAAATCGATTCCAGCCAAAACTCAACAACCCGTCTCTCTTTATGAAGTCAAGAAAGACCTGCCTCCTATGCCTGCGATGCAGCCACCTGTCCCACTCACTGAGTTTTTGCCATCCGGCCATGAATCTGGTCATCAGAGGCTGTCTCAGAGAAACCGTGCAGAGACAATCCGGTCGCGTCAGTGGCCCCCTGCGAACGCTTCCAAAGGGGAAATGGCTCGTCTGATTCCCGGTGGTTGGCTGGGGGGCTGGTCACAGGCGGTGTTTTTGACCATGGTGCTTTCGATGGGCCTGGCGGCTGCCCTGGCAATTGCCTTGCCGCCATTTGTGCCCTCACCGCCCTGGCGGAACCTGACTGGGATGGGGTTACTCGCTGCACAGTCCGCACTGGTTGTATTGGCTTTACAAACCATCTTCTGGTGGTCGAGATGCGACAGTACGCCAGCCCCATTGACATGGATGTCGAGTCTATTGCTGGGTGGAATGCTGGGGGCCTGTGGTTATCTGTTGATGAATTACCTGATGGCCGAAAATCTGCTGGCAGCACCAGAACATGCCGCCATGGTGCGTCAACTGGGAGCGCAAAAATTGCGACTGGATGGCGGAGTCCCTGGTTGGCTTTCATGGGTTCTGTACTTTGCCGGCCTGGTGGCTTTCGGGAATTGGTCACAACAGGCGAGCCTTAATCGAGATGAACGGTTCTCGGCCATGACAATTCTCTTCTCGACGATGGCGGGTTGGATGTTGTCGTTCGTGATCTGGTTTCCTCCAGTTTGGGGCTGCTTGTTCGCCGCCTGGATTTCCTGCGTGCTGCAACTTTCGACACCAGTCATCCAGGGTTCATCGACCGATCGAGAGTCTGAGTAGCAGTAAGCGGTGTGGGGGCAGATTCGTCCGATTGTGATCGAGTCACCAGCCCAAGAATAGAAGGCTCGTGGACTGAATTGCTTTGAATTAAAGGGCCTGAGATCATGAGTCTCGCGATTGTTATTCTACTGATCATCCTCGCTGTGGTGGTGTTTGGTGCCTTGACCGTGGGAGTCATTCTGGCGCTGTTGTTCTTTGGGATTGGTCAGGCTGTGACCCCTTCCCGCGAAAGGAATCAGGGTTCATCTCAGCCCACGAAAATGAATCCCCAGGCTCTTCCCGCAAGCCGTGCGCAGGATTTCGGACGTGATGTCTCTGCCAGCAGGAAGCCGCAGAAATCGAAGGTCGGAGTGATTGCTCTGGTGAGCGTCGTCTTGATCGGTGCCGGTCTGTTGTCGTTGATTGGCGTCCGGACTGTCGCCACCAGCGTCCACATCACACATCATCAGATGGTTGAGGACTTTTCCGGGATGCCTGTACTGGAGCCGCTGAACGGGCAGTTCTCCGAGCATGTCGTGATTCAGCCAGAGAATCGGTCATCTCCAGTGCTTCAACCGGCTGAGTCGATCCTGGCAAAACAATTGCGCAACGTTCCCACATGGAAAGCCAGTCTCCCGGCAACATCGCCATCACTGCTTCCACAAACGACCAATGCCTCAAACAGTACCAAAGCCACTGATGCTCCTCGACCTCAATCGACAAGTGGCCTCGAAGCACATCCTGCAGATGCCACGCAGCCGGAAAACGTCCCGGCTGTGATTGTCGCTTCACTTCCAGAACCAGCCCCCCTGGCATCGACAGATTTTGAACGACTTTCGCCGTTGCCCGATTGGGCTATCGAAACGAGCAAAGTTCCACCAGAACATCTCCATCTGGTCTCCGGGCGGTTTCCTACGTTGGCCGAAGCCGAAGCCGATGCCAGCCAGAAGCTCTACGCCTGGAGTGCGAGCGAGATTCAAAGGCGGCATCCACGTTTGCTCCCACTGAACAGGACATCGATTGATCCCTCAACAGAGGTCATGGCGGCCGTCGTGCAAAAGGCTGTCGAAGAAACCGAACATCAGTTTGGAAATGCCACTGCCAGAATGTATGCCGTCCACTTATTGATTTCCTCCAGTCAGTTCGTTCCCAAAGAAACACTCCATCGATTGCATCAATTGCATGAAGAACAGGTGTCTTCCCAGAGATTGACAATTCTTGGTGCTGCCGGTGCAGGTCTGGCTTTGCTGGCCTGGGGCGTGATGCAGTACAGTCGCCGGAAGCACAGCATGGCTTAAGTTCGGATGTTTCTTCATCCAGGGTAATTTGAGTGATGACACAGGAATCGTCTCCGACTTCGGATGAGAACACTCGAGAACAGTGGTTGATTGCCCGCATTCGTGCCCAGGAGCCTGGTGCCTGGCGCGAACTGGTAGAACAGCATGAACCGCGACTTTTTGCCTGGATGAAATCCCGCACCGGGAACCGCTCGACAGCCGAAGATCTCGTACAGGAAGTCTTCCTCTCTTTTTTGCGGGCGTTACCAAACTTTGATGATTCGAGGCCCATTGAACCCTTTATCAATCAGATTGCCGCACATCTGCTGATTGATCACTTACGCAAAGAGGGAAGACGGCAGGTTGTCAGTACTGGAACCGTTGTTGACGATTCTTCATCGGGACACATGCCCTTCGAGAAACTTGTGCCGCAGGACTCTCGACAACTGAAGGCTTCGAGTATTTTTCGGGGTCGAGAGACGACCGCTGCGATTGAAGCCTGCCTGGCTCAAAGCCTGAAGGAACTTGTTCTCCGCTGGCAGAGCCGGGGAGAATTCGAGCGGCTCAAATGCTGCGAACTCATCATTGCCAAAGGTTATGCCAACCAGCGGGTGGCGCAGATTCTGTCGATCAGCGAGCAGGCCGTCGCCAACCATAAGTCGTATCTGCTGCAGCAACTTCGTCAGCGACTGGTGAAAGCCGGTCTTTCGGAGACCGTCCTGTCACTATTGATCGACCGTCACTGATAAGGGGAACAGTGGAAGGATTCATCGAATTTGTTCATCCGCAGGAATGAGCGGCACATGCACAGTGAGCGTGGGCACCTCGGGTGTGCCGACATGCAGCCTCTGGTTTTCGACCTGCCACTTAGTGCGCACATACCCCAGGCCGACTCCTCCCTGCCTGTCATCATGCGGACAGAACGTGGTGATCACCCCGACGCTTTTCGGTTCAGAATCGGCAAAGAGTTCGGCACCCGCCCACGAGTTTTTGTCTTGATCGCTCAAAGAAACTTCGGACGAAAGTCTGACAAGTTCTTTGTTGGTGTGACCCATGGCGTCGAGCCTGGCTATCGGCTCCTGCCCGAGATAACAGCCTTTGTGAAATGAGATCGCGACCGCTGTCCGCCCCGATTCCTGAGCAAGTTGAGCATCGCTGTAATCAATCCCCATCCAGCCCATGCCAACAGTCGCTCGGAAGCGATCGAAATCGTGAGGAGGTCCCTGTTTGATAGATGACAGCGAGGCCAGACCTGTCAATTCTTCAGCGGCGGCATGCTCATCGATAAAAACAGACACAACAGGCACGCTCCAGCCCGTGATGAAGGCTGCCCGCCACCCTGCCCCGGCAATCATCTGATGGGCAGGCTCTGCGACGAGATCACGCTGTTGTTGTTGACTGAGCTTAGCCCAAAGCCCGTTGGCTGTTTCTCCCGCAACCAGCCACGATTCCTTCAGAGCCGCTTTCGTGAATGTGACATCTTCCGTAATGATGTAGCGATCTAAATGAGGGAGCAGCGATGTGCCCGTCCCGGCACCAATGGTCATTACCAGTGAGTCTTCCAGTGCATGAATCCAGCCATGCCCGACAATCCGGCCTTTGACATTCGGAAAGAAAACCTCGACGCCTGCATTTGAAGACAGTCGAGCAACATCATTGGTACAAAAGTTCTGTAAAAAACGGACTCGATGCTGACCTTTAACAAAGTATTGTTCGACAGGAAAAGGGATCTGCATAGCCTGATAATGCGAGTTCATGAGGGCACCTGTTACCTGTCGTCATGTTCGTCGAGCGGACAGTTCTTGAGCGGACAGGGGTATGGATCAGAAATGATGGTCAGCACGATGAGGCAGCGTCGCGATCGTGCTGACTGGAAATGATATCTTCCTGTGCAAGATTCATCCCGGTGGAAGCCTGGAGTCTGGCGATTTCAGGGGGAAGTTCATCGGCAGTATGAGGCGCTGGCTTCCCTTCCAGTTCAGATAAGGCATTGGCCGCGGCCTTCTGCTCGGCTTCTTTTTTGTTAATCCCCCAGGCAGCAGCGTAAACCACTTCACCCAGTGCAGCCGAGACTTTGAAATACTTCAAATGGTCTGGCCCATACTCCTTCAGCAGGTCGTAGCGGGGAGTTTCGCCCAAAGTCTTCTGGGCGTATTGCTGCAGAACACTTTTATAGTTGCGGCCATACTCGGCACCGACCATCTGTTCGACATGAGGCTCGATCAGTCGAATGATGAAATCTTTAGCCGCATCAAAGCCTCCATCGAGAAAGACGGCAGCAATCACGGATTCGAACGTTGCCGATAAGATTGAGACCGGAACATTGGGAGTTCCGCACAATCCCTTTCCGATGATGACAAATTGATCGAGGTGAAGTTCTTTCGCCAGCAAACCACAGACATGCCGGCTGACGACAAACGACTTGATCCGTGTCAGTTCGCCTTCTGTCGATTTGGGATATTTACGAAACAGCAGATCGCAGACAGCGGCACCGAGAATCGCATCGCCAAGAAATTCGAGTCTCTCATTCGACTCGAGCCGCGTTTTTGCGGCGGAGGCATGAGAAAGGGCCTGCATCAGCAATTCGGGCGAGCGAAAATGATAGCCCAACCGGGCTTCGCATTCCGTCAGGGGCATTTGCCCGGCGGCCTCATCCATACATACTCCTGTCGTGCGGGTATGACTGGTCGCCTGGGGAGGCTTTCCCAGGGACTCATCTGCCGCGAATCTGTTCTGCCGATCGACAAATCTTTGGTAGCTCAGGCAATTATGCCCAAGTCTGGCCGTTGACCAGCCATTGTCGAGCTAAAGGAACCACCAATTTCAATGAAGACTGGCAAAGCAGTCGACAAGAGTGGCGAGGGTCGGGTTCTCTGGATTTCAGAAGTACCGGCCACCGCCAGCCGTGTCCAAGCCGCTTGGCATCAGCTCATCATTTTCAGGCCAGACGTTTCGACCGCTGGCGTTGCCTATACTCTACCATGAGTGGGCGGGGCTGTCACAAGAGGGAAATCTCGATAGGTCGCAGGACTCACGTTTGCCTGCACTCAGTGACCAGCCGATATCGATGCATGCATGATTGGACCGATGATTGAACAAACGACACGACGTGAAGAACTCTCATCAGAGGTCGATCGGATCACCTCTCGCTGCACCTGGTTTTGATGCCTGGATGTTTATCGACTGGAGTGCTGCCAGTGTCCCCTCGCCCTCGCGTCCGACTGCTAATGCTATCTGGATTGCGACACAGCTTTCCTCACGAAGAAAGCCGGTTTCCAACTATTGCCGCACTCGTCACGAGGCCTGCTGCCTGATGCGAGAGATCTTTCGGCAATGCCTGAAGGCCGAGAAGCGTTTACTTGTGGGGATCGATATTGCGCTGGGTGCGCCCCAAGGTTTGCCTCAAGCGTTGATTCAGCGGAACGATGCTGACTGGCGCGACGTCTGGAAAGAGATCGCGACCCAGATTTGCGACGATGAACAGAACGCCAATAACCGCTTTGAAGTGGCGGCCAACTTCAACAGTCGAATTTCACCTTATCAACCGGGCCTGAACTTCAGGAAAGCCACTCGCTCATCAACTTCACTGCCCTCAACGGCGGTCGGCGCAATCTCAGGAGAATTGACTCATGGCATTCAAGGCCCCTATTGGGGTGCTCCCCATGCTCGCGCTGGTCTTCTGACTCCACCCTACTCACCGGAGTTTCCATTTCGCACGGCGGGCGGAATTCTGCTCGCGAGGCAAAGGTTTGTCGAAACACTCGCCCGTGGAACTCAGGAAACATGGAAGCTGTGCGGGATTGGCAGCGTCGGAAGTCAATCTCTGACAGGGATTGCCCGGTTGGAAGCGTTCCGCCAGGATCCGGAGTTTCAGCCGCATGTGTGTATTTGGCCTTTTGAAACTGGTTGGACTGTGCCGGACCAACGACCTCTGATTCTTTTCGCAGAGATCTGGCCGGGCTTACTCAAACAGGAAGTCGCGAGGCAACAGGCTCTCGAACCGGGACGGATTCGCGATGAACTTCAGGTGCTCGCATGGTGCCGCTGGGCACAGGCGATGTCTCGAAATCAAACGCTTTCCAGTTACCTTAAGCCGCCTCAAGGTTTGACAGAATCTCTTCAAACAAGTGCCATCACGACAGAAGGGTGGATTCTGGGAGTGACGAATACGAAGCTCGCATAAGGTATGATTCAAGAGTCGATCATCTGCCGGATGGTTCGGATATCGAGCGTATGTCATGGATTTGATGCAGGAGGAAAGCGACCACAATGACTTTGAACGACTGGGCTTTGGAACTGGCAGATCTCGACGATCGCGACCGCATGGAAACCATTGTGGAACTCGCGGAGACTTTGCCACCCCTTTCCGCAGATAAGCAGGCAGCCCCACTTCCCGAGAGCTGCCGGGTGCAGGAATGTCAGACACCTGTCTATCTTTTTGCTGAAGTTCGTGATGGGCTGTTGATTCTGGAAGCCGATGTTCCTCGCAAATCGCCGATTGTGCGCGGTCTGGTGGCTCTTGTTGTGACCAGCCTGAATCAGCAACCCATTGATCAACTTCGCGATCTACCACTCGATCTGCTGGAAAAGCTGCATCTGACCACAGCCCTCGGGATGACACGTCAGCAGGGCGTTCGCGGATTGATGCAACGAATTCGACACGCCGTCGAATCCTCCCGCTGACGAATCCAGCCGATCGACCTGAAGTTCTTAATCCGAGGCTTTGGTGGAATCAGGGGGATGATTCTGGGGAGTGATTTCGATCAATTCCCGCTGGCGTTTATTCGATACTCCTGCCCATCCCAGAATCCTTTGATCGAGCGAAAAAAGCTGACCCAGTTGGTATTCATCCTGCTGCGGAATCTCCATGGTTCCCTGGCCGCGAATGATTCCACTGCGAGGGTCGAGCCAGACGATCTCCAGGTTTTTTTTACCCTTACTCGTTCGAGATCTTCGGGCCACGAGGAGTTGCTCTTCATCGAGTGCAAAAGCATCGACCAGCTCATTGATGGGTGTCTGCCACACGATTTTTCCCGTTGCCGAGTCAATCGCGATCAGCCCGTCGGTCGATCGCCCGATCCACAAAGAATTCACGATTCCCAGTCGGCCAATCAAACCATCGATCGGCAATGTCCACTGGACTGCCCCGCTCTCGGCATTCATGGCGATGACACCAGAAACACCTGGTGGTTCGACAATGACCTGATCTCCCACTCGTGCAGGTGGACATAAGATTTTGTTGAACTCGCGGGCATCAATGCTTCGAGGCACCCAGACATGCCGCCTGAGCCAGAGGATTTCGCCACGATGGGTGAGGCAGGCACTCAATCCTGGAGCCGTGATCCAGAGTTTCTGATCAGAAATGGTCGAGGTAATGCTGAATTGCCCCGGGAGTACATCACGAATCCGGATTAAAGGTACACTTTCGAGCAGCTTGCCACTTCTGGCATCAAGGACATGCCATTCAATCGCTACGGCATCGCTTTCCACGGGTCGTTCGACGATCACTCCCAGCCTTGAAAAGAGGTACCAGCCATCGGAAAGCACACTGACCTTACGTTCCTCACTTCCTTCGTTGCCCCCGCGATATGTCCAGCGGACTTCACCACTTTCAAGATCGAGTGCTGCCAGTTCCACACCCTCTTTGACGAGACGTCGCACATACAGATGCGAGCCCGCCTGCACTGGCGTGAAGGGAAGATGCGCGAAAGCAATTGCGGAGCCTGGTTCTTCATTGGCATCGCTTTGCCACTTCCGATTCAACGAGGCTCGATCAAGGGCCACCGTTCGCGAGCGATGATGAAGAACGAGTTGGTGGTCGGTTTCAAGGCAGGCTAACTGACGTGTCCACAGATCGCCCTGTCGATACTCCGAGCGATCCGCATCTTTTCCGGCGGGTGGATCAAAGGGGAAAACGACCCGGCTTTCCCAACTGTTGGCAACGGCCGGTACAGGCTTAAGGGCCACGTTTCGAGCGGAAATTCCTGCTTCACCCCAGACATTCTCCCTGAGGAATTCGCGCGTCTGTACCAAACCCGCCCATGAAGTTCCCTGGAGTGCATCATCACGCAGGCGGAGCAGCGTTTTTTCCGGGTCAAAGCGATCCGGAAGTTTTGCTCCCAGGAGCCATTGTCGCAGTTGGATGGCATCTTCCAGTGTGGAATCAGGAATAGCGCCCGCTTTGGAAAAGTGCTCAATCGCATCCTGCCACTGCCCAGCCGAAAGTGCGCGGTCACCCAGCCATAAATGGGCCTGAGCGGCCGCCATGGTTTGTGGAAACTGCAGCGTAATATTACGAATCGCAGTGATGTTGCCATCGGCCATCGCCTGACGAATACGCACGTCGCCTGTGGTTCCCATCTGGTCACGCATGGCCGCCAGGAGTGGCGGATATTGCTTCATGACTCGATCAATCGCTGAGGGTAATGAGACAAACAGATCGGGATCTGTCGCTACGGGCAAGAGTTCTCCCTGATCGGTCGAAACCAGGCTGGCAATGACCCGGCAACCATCCAGAAACGCTTCACCATCCAGTGCCGCCTGAAGTTCGGCACTAGCGTTGTACCCCTCCTTACTTAACTGCAACAGAAGCGGATGCCGCCAACTGCGTGACAACACGGGAGCATCGCCAGATGTCGACGAGAGGGCCTGTAACCATCTCATCCTCTTGACCAGCATTTCATATTGATAGGGAGGATTCTGATCCGGATGTGTCAGATCCCACCGAGCCAGAAGTTCGTGCGAGGTTTTCTGTTGCTCGCTGGCTGAGCCAAGAAGTGCGGCCGTATTCAGAGCTTTTGAATCGCGCCGCACGAGACCATTCCATAGGGTGGTGTGTGTCCAGAGTGGTGTGTTGGCCCAGAGAATCAGCGATTCATCGAGGTCGGGCCAGGCGGGTTGATCCACTGTATCGGCAGCAATCTGTCCAAATTGACCAGCCAGTTCCCGGGCACGCCATTCATCCCAGGCATGCTGTAATGGCAATAACCAGGCCATCGCTTTCAGGCGTTCAACGGCTGGTCTTCGCCCCATGACGACTTGATTGATCAGACGGCTCTGGAGTTTTCGCGACAGTTCCCGAGAGATCGGCTGAGTTAATGTCCAATACGCGTTGGCGAACCACCACTCTTCCGGATTGGTGCCAACAGGGCAATTCGTTTCCACCTGCTCAGACCACCTGGCTTCAGAGAGTGAGGGAGTCAACTCAGGTCGGGGCCCTTCATTGACAAGTTTTGCCAGCAGGCTCCGATCGACAATCGACTCGATATGAATCGCTGGCCGGATAATCAGTTGACCAATTTCAATGGCACGTGCTGCTTCTCCTCGCAGGCATTGCAGACCAATTGTGGCGACCGGCTCAAGGGGCAGATCCTGAGTATAGCCATCCGGCACAGGCGACCATGTTCGTCCATCCGCACTGGTGAAGAGCATCACCCCCGCGGAATGGCCAATCAGGCGCCACCACTGTTTCTCGCCCAGGTGCAGTAGAGGTTGATGCTGCGAATCGTAATCCACTTCGTCGTGACCATGATGAGGATGCCCCAGTTGCACCACATTTCGACCAGTGCGCCGGTTGTGATGCACCTGTATTGTGACGACGGGTTTTCCCGCACTGTTGCCCAGATACACGCCTGTGCCGCGGGTGGCCGAGTTGAGCTGCACACTGACATCAAAAAAACCTTGATATGGGAGTTTTGTGAAATGCTCGGCCGGTTGTTCGCGCGAATTGCCTTTCAGCGCGACAGCACCACTTTCGAGCTGTTGCAACTCGCCTCGAGAATCTTTGGTCGGTTCCCACTCCAAAGTTTTCGGCTGCACAGCCTCCATATCCGGGAGGGTGGCGAGCACACCGAGTGGATCACGTCGGGGGACATCCGTCACTCGCAGATAATCCAGTCCACGCAATCGAAACTGACCATCGAGTTCAATCTGCTCGGGACAACGCTCGAAGGGAACTTCCAAGAGAACTGCACGTTGCTTGATGAGACAGAGTTTTCCGTCGTGCCAGGTCAGGTCGATTGTTCCCTGGCCTAATCGAGACCACGCGGAGCCGTCGGTCCCCAAGAATTGTTCGCCAGCCGCCTTGCGGTCAATCGCCTCATCCGGCCCGGAACGTTTGACATTCGTGGCGACCCACATCGCAGGCTGCCGATGAGGGAAGTATCGCAACTGGATCCCCTTTTTCCCCGACCAGACATTGATCGATAGTTCGTTGACATCGAACATGGCGAGCCTGAGACAGCTATTCGTAAACCAGGGGGCCTTGAGCCTGGCCAGACCATTGACCTGCACCGTCCGGGTTTTCTGATGATTATGCTCGTGCAGATCGGCCCGGCGACCGGCAACAGGGCCAAACCAGTCATTGAATCGGCTCTGCTGCAAACTATCGAGTTGCATGGTCGCCAGATCGGCAGCGAAAACCGATTCGCGGTAGCTCACCGGCTGTCGCTCGATGGCGGCCGGATGTTCCGGATCGGGAAGAGAACTGTTCGGCAGCCATTCGCTCCAGGGAGGAGGGGCAGCCACAACGACTTCTGCTGCAGGCACCACGGGAACTGTCGGATCTGTTGTCTTCAGCCCTTCAACGGGTTGATTCGGGTTGGTAATCGCAGGGTCTGACTGGCCAGCTTCAACCTTCTGATCAACTCCTTGAGGCGAAGTGGTGTCGAACTTTTCACCTCGGTTCTGTGCGAGAAGTTGCGCATCGGAGGCATTCGCAGCATTGTTGGTGGCTTGTGTCTGGGTCGCAGGTTCTGCTGGACGATCGCCTGGTTGACCTTCTTCGACCAAAGGGGCGTTGTTCGCCAGTGGATTCCTGACTTTGGGCCAGAAGAGAGCACCGGCACCGACCAGCATGGCAATTGCCAGAAGCCCCACCAGCAGCTTCAGTTGACGGACATTCTGGCTGGCAGCGTTCTGCCTTTTGTCGGCAGCCCGTAACAGGATCTTTTCGACGGAAAGATCAATCGATGCGTAATGTGTGCTCAAGGCTTCCTGCAACGAAAGATTTGCACTCAAAGCCTGCTGCAATTCGGGTGAGAAAGGCAGACGCTGCCTGAGCAATGCAATCTCAGCCGCAGTGAATTCTTCAGCGGTTTTTTCGTGGACGAGCTGCAGAAGTTCTTGATCACCCGCCATGGCTTACCTACCCACTTCAACATCATTCGAGGGCAACGTTGATTGTTTCAATTCACGACGCATCATTGTGTCTGCTGAGGATCAAAGTTTTTTCAGTTTTCGTTCGAGACAACTTTTCAGCGCCAGTCGGGCTCGATGCACCAGCAGTTTGATGGCACCTTCGCTGCGGCGAAGCACATGACCGATATCACACAGTTTCTGTTCCGAGCGATACTTGAGTTCAATGGCCTTGCGAGCACTGGGCCCTAACGCTTCCAGGCATTGAGGCAGGTTTTCGAGCACATCGGCATCCAGGGTCCCTGCAGCTCCCCCGGTTAACGATTCCAGGTCGAAGCAAAGTTCCGTCCAACCCACCTCCCGGCGGCGGCGGACACTTCGTGTCCATTCCCGCAGGACATTCCGGGCAATGCCCAGAAGCCAAGGCCTGATCAACGACGTCGAATCGAACCGCGTGCGTGCTTCGTAGAACCGCAGAAACACTTCCTGAACCAGGTCATCCGCATCGGCCGCCTGTGCCAGTCGTGCCCGGAGAAAGCCATAGATCGCACGCTGATGCAGTTCAATGACCTGTGAAAAGGCTGATCGATCTCCTTCGAGAACTCGCTGCATCAATTCCTGGTCGACTGCTGACACCATCCGCCAAGGTTCATTCTTTGAGAAAAGCTGCTTTAAAGACCACTACCCATCATTGATCGAGCGACTCGAATCGTTTCGCCAATTTCTCGATCACACCGCCGGGTATTTCATGTTGCCCGCCAAAGGCCCAGAAGTCCAAAGGAATTCCGCTGGATTCGAGTAACTGTCCCAGCATTTGAGCCCCCGCAAAAGGCAACACAGGATCATATTTTCCGTGCGACTGAAAGACATTCAGCTTCTGGCCCAGATCTGGATGACTGGCCAGATATTCTGTCCAGACGGGTCGGCAAATGAGTGCCCCGGAGAACAAAACCAGCCATCGCGGCTGGAGTGCTCCCGTGAGAGTCAGATGGGTCGAGACCATGGCTCCTTGAGAAAAGCCCCCCAGAATCAAACGATCTTCCGGAAGATCGAGGGCCTTCAGACGAGCCTTGATTCCGCTCTGCAATTGCCGGGCAGCCTCGTCAATCCCCGGGGGAACTTCGTCAACCAGTTCGAGCAGGCTCCCGGCCTGAGTGAGCGAAAGAAGCCTCTGCATATTGATCGGCCACCACGCGCGACCACCGGGAATGCCCCACTGGGCCATATCGATGGGTGCTTCCGGGAAGAGAAATTCCATGCGGCCAGCCACTTCGGGCGCAACCTCTTCGATGGCTTCGGCCAGTCCCACGAGATCTGTCCCTGAGGCTCCGTAACCATGGCAGAACACTACCAGCCATTGTGGCTTTTCCGGCGAAAAAGCGACGGCATTCAGCGGGCCAAACGAAACAGCCTGTGGATCATTCATTCAAAAAACTCATCAGAAAAAATTGGTATGGGAATACAAAGGCAATCGACGAATCTTCAAATGAGGACAGTTCGGGGATGTTCGACGGGAACTACGTCGCGTCAGCCATCGACCAGAGTGCGCATGCCGGGCATTTGTGTTTCATCTTCGAGTCGCGGCCACGTGAGGACGAACCGGGATCCTTTGCCGATCTGCGATTCGACCGTGATGTCGCCACCATGTTCGCGAATGATTTTCTGGCTCACAGCCAGGCCTAAACCTGTGCCACGGGCTCCTTTGGTCGATTCGAACATCAGAAACATTTTGGACAGGTTTTCCGGCGCGATTCCTGTGCCGTTGTCTTCGACCGAGACCCAGAGCAGATCCCGGGGTTCATCGAAACCCGTCTGCACGACAACACGGGGATCATCAGCATGTTCGACGGCATCCATGGCGTTACTGACAACGTTCAAAATCGCGCGGTGAATCCCCTCGGGATCAAACGTGCTGGTCGGCAGTTGAGTCGCAGGATGAAACAGCAGTTTTGTTTCGACTTCACCCGCCTGGGGCTGCATCAACTCGACAACGTCCTGGGCCACATCGTTGAGTTGCGATAACTTCATCTCGGGCTGACGTTCCTTGGAGAAGGTCAGCATGTCCATGACGAGGTTATAGATTTTGCTCTGGTTCTTATCGACGATCCCCCAGCCTTTACGAATCAGTTCGGTGTCTGTCTTCCCCAAGCCAAGGTCAATCAGATAGCTCCCTCCACGCACGCCCTGCAAGATGTTCTTGATGTGATGGCTCAGCGTGGCGATTGTCTGGCCCATGGCCGCTAATCGTTCCGATTTGACAAAAGCCTCCTGGAAACGCTGGTTTTCCACAGCCAGCGCCGCCTGCCGACCAATGGCAGCGAGCACACGCAGTTGCTCTTCGCTGAATCGTGGCTGATCTCCTAACAGAATCATTTCCTCAGCCGACGAAGTGATATCAAGATAGACCACACCCATCAGTTCATGGCGGGCCTGGAGTGGAACACACATCGCTTCCCGAATGCCCGCCCGCACAATGCTTTGACCGGTTTCGAAGCGGCTGTCGTGCCGGGCATCGGATGTCCGAACCGCCTGTAAACTTTTGACCACATAATCGACGATGGTTCGAGAGATAGGGATTCTGCCCGTCGTCTTTTCTCCAGTGTCTTTAGCGGGTGAACCCTCTTTGGTTGATGCCCCCTCTTTGAATGATGCCCCCGGCGTGGAGCTGTCGTCCTGTACGGCACTTTCCTGCCCGCGAAAACCGACTGCGACCGCTTGAAGTGCTTCCGTCTCTGCATCCCGCAAGAGCACACAGCCTCGATCCGCTCCCAAGGTTTCAATCGCGAGATCAAGCATGCGCTGCAGAATCTGTGTCATCGATGAAGAGGGTCGAACGGCTTCTTCCGAAATGCGATAGAGCATCTGCAGATTCATCGTCGCCTGGAGTCGGGCATCGGCATTGTTCGAGACCGCAGCAGGCAGATCCTTCAGGGGCAATCCGCCGGTCAAAGCCATTTGCCCCACAATGCTTGATCGGTCCGTCCCATCGGCCTGATGCAATAACTCAACACGATCTGCCGCCCGTCTGGAACCGACATGATCTCCCTGAAGGAACTGCAGAATTGTCCGGCCAATCTGGATCTGATCACCGGGTTTGAGAGTTCGCGACTTGATCTGCGCTCCGTTAACAAAAGTACCATTCGAACTGTTGCGATCCTTGAGCACAAACTTCTCGCCATCGCGTTCGATGGCGGCATGAGTGCGCGAGACCTCGGTGTCGAGCAACCGCACAGGATTATGCAGACTGCGACCGATCGTGATCGGAACATCCCCGAGTTCAAAACGGGTTCCCTGATCCGCCCCCTGAACGATCAGAAGTGAGGCTCTCGCGATGGGAATTTTGGTTGTCTCCAACTACTTAGAGGGCAGATTCATGGGGTCTTTATCAGAGATTGAAGTGCGAATGGGCCAAAGTCAAACTGACACAATCTCTCGAAACGAAACGTAACCTGTTGCACAGAAAGAATTTGCAATCTGTTCGTGCGAAGTTGCAATTTCTCTCTCTGGCGACGAAACTATGTGTTCGCTTTGCAGATTTCAACAACAACCTGCAGTTCGGGGCAAATTGGTCCTGAGTCTGCATCTCGCACGAATGAGGATGAATTGTCATGGCACATAAGAAAGGCCAAGGATCCAGCCGTAACGGTCGCGATTCGAATGCCAAGCGACTGGGTGTGAAGAAGTTTGGCGGCCAGTTGGTTCTGGCTGGAAATATTCTGATCCGTCAGCGTGGCACTCGCTGGCATGCTGGCAAAAACGTCGGCATGGGCCGTGATCACACCCTGTTCTCCCTCGTCGAAGGGACCGTGTTCTTCGACCAGGAAGGGCGACGAGTGAATATCAAGCCTGTCGAAGTGGCTGTCGCCAGCTAGTCGACGATCAACCACTGCCGCCTGATCATTTCGGCTGTGGGGCATGGGCTGCACCCTGAGTCCTGGTCAGCAACAAGAGAGTCCCGGTCAGTATCAAGAGAGTCCCGGTCAGTATCAAGAGAGGCCCGGTCAGTATCAAGAGAGGCCCGGTCAGTATCAAGAGAGGCCCGGTCAGTATCAAGAGAGGCCCGGTCAGTATCAAGAGAGGCCCAGTCAGCATGGAGAGTACTCTCTCGTTGCTGACTGGGCCTTTTCGTTTCTGCTAATGATGGTTTGTTGAACCGGTCAATCATGTCACGACACGGCAAAGAGTCGTTAAGGTCTGGTGATTCTGCTATAATACACTTAACAATGCCTGCGTAACGACCTGCACTCAAAGTCCTTTTTGGAGATTCTCATGGCTGCCGTTGATGACGCTTACGATGCTGCCATTCGGCTCAAAAACCAGGGAGATCTGGATGGAGCCGCCAAAAGCCTGGAAGCCATTCTCGTGGAGTATCCTGAGCATGTGCTGACCTACTCGGCACTGGCTGTCATTTTGCAGAAACTGGGCCGCCACGATGAAGCGATTGCTCATGCCCGCAAGGTGACTGAGTTGGAACCTCACGACAGTTTCTCGTACACGCAGATGTCAGTGATCTGCCAGCGCTGCGGCCGGATCGCCGAGGCCGAAGAAGCACTGGCCCGGATGCGGATGATGCAGGCGAGTGGAATGCATTAGGCCGAAAGCGATTCGGTCTGATGAGGCAAACACTCTTCAGACGTCACTTTCTCTGAAATAAGTTTCTCATAGTCGAATCCTGGGTACGAATACTCTGAGGGAGTCATCGTATGGTGGACTTCGAGGCTCGTCGGACGCTTGCTGAGGTCATCAGGCATTACCTGAATGAAGAATTGACAGCGTTCCAGTTCGACGACTTGCTACAGCCGTTCTACGAGAATGCTGACTCAACTGTCCAAGCCGTATCTAAGTCTCTGTGGCATTTATACGATGATTGTGATGATCATTTAGTAGTTGCTGATAAGCCCACATGGGACTATGTTCAGCGACTACTGCTGCTGCTGGAATCTGGATGGCAGATAGATGTTTGGATTGTCCGGCAATGGTCAGTAAGGCAGTTTGTTGCGGGATTTCTGCTCTTGTGCTGTATCGGCATTGCGTATCAGGTTGGTATGGGCTGGCATCTCATCCCCCTGCTGATGCCATTTGGAGTCTTGTCGATCATCGTCTCTCAGTTAGGTTCAAGCCAAGATCGACCTGACCCATTCGAGAAGTATACAACACCATTTCGTTCAATTTCGGAATTAGAACGCGCCTATCGATCCGCACGAAAATTCCGAAAGTCACGTTATCCCAAGCACCTTGCCCATCGAGAAATTCGTAACAAGTTCATCTCGGGAATTTATCTCTTTAAATTCTATCTTTTGTGGGTTTTGTTTCCGGTCATTCCTTTGATGCTGCAGTGCCTGCCACGAACCTCATGTAAAACAAGCATCCTGCCAGCATCATTGCCGACACAATAAAATGCAGCACATGATCAGTTTCTGATCATTCGGTATAGAGTCTATGTGTGGGTAGTCGTTTCTTGAGCGGCGCGATACAAAGAAAACGGTTGCGTAGTATTACTACGCAACCGCATCGAACAGAAACTGCATGAGATAAGGTAAACAACTTACTCTTTGGCCAGATCCCCCGCGATGACAGTGAGAATCTGGTTGGGGTGGATGTGTCTGCGGACGGCTTCCAAAACCTTCTCCGTCGTCAGGTCCCCAATCGCTGTTTCGAGTTTGGCGACATACTGCATGGTGCGGCCAGCGTAAAGGTTTTCTTCCAGCAGCCGGGCAATCTTGGGGTCTTCTGTACGACCCACCTGCTGGGCCTGCAGATAGCCCTGCTTGGCGGCATCGAGTTCCTGTTGAGTGATCCCTTCCTTCAGCAGGCGTGCGAGTTCTTCGTTGACCGCAGCATTCACCTTTTCCATGTTCGCCGGATTGGCAATCGCATAGAGCGAGAGCGTGGCCAGCTGGTCGAGCATGGAGGCGCGGAAGGCGGAGCCCACTCCATACGAGAGGCCTTCCTTCTGACGAATACGGTCACCCAGTCGCGAGGAAAGTGCACCTGCCCCCAGCACATAATTGCCCACGATCATGGCCGGGTAATCGGGGTGATCGTCACTCATGGGCATGACGGCACCACCAAAGTAGAAGGCGTTGGCCTTATCGGGAATCTGAATCCGCTTCACTTCGGATGTAATCGGAACAGAGCCAGTGCGGCTGATGCGTTCGTACGTCTGATCGGACTTCCAATCGGCCAGGACTCCCTTGAGAGTTGACTCGACTTCGGCTGGATCGAAGTCACCCACAATCGCAATCTGGCCGACTTGAGCACTCAGGAAATCGTTGTAAAGCCGCTTGAGGCCTGCGACTTCGATTGCCTCGACGAGCTTAAGTTCTTCTTCCACTGTGGGAACTGAGCGAACATCGCCAGCGGGGTATGGCGAAAGGGCCTTCGAGACCGTTTTGACAGCCAGTGTCTGAGGATCGGTCAGCCCCTGTTCGAGATTGGCTCTGACCTGCTGCTTGATGACAGCCAGTTCACTTTCCGGGAACGCGGGCTCTCGCAGAACCTGCTTCAATAGCCCCAGAACTGCCACCAGATTCTGGCGTTTGGTTTCAATGACAAACGTTGCTTCGCCCGCATTACCAGCAGCACTGAGTGAAGCGAAGTTCTTGTCGAGAGCATCCTGCAATTGCTGCCGGGTGAGTGACTTGGTGCCACGGAGCATCATGGGGGGCAAAAACTCACAGGCCTTGGCGAGGCCAAAGAGTGATTTTTCGTTGCCATAGCGGAGGGTTAATCGCAAAACGACGGTTGAAGAACGGGTCTTCTTGGGGAGCATGGCGACCTGGACGCCATCAATCCTGGTGCGAATGGTACGCTCTTCGATGGCCAGCGGGCTGACATCAAAGGCTTCGCCCACCGAAGTTTCTTCACGGCCCTTGTAATCCCCAATCATCTTCGCGAGTTCGGGGGTGGCGGGAACCGAAGTGCGTTCGGGCTTTTCGGTGGGAATATAGAGGCCCACGGTCCGATTGGATGGCTGAAGGTAAGCTTTAGCGACACGGTTGACGTCGTCGACAGTGACGGCTTCGAGGCGATCACGATAGAGGAAGTACAATCGCCAATCCCCTTGGGCAGCCCACTCGCTCAGTTCAATCGCAATCTCGGCAGAGTCCGAAGCTCCCATTTCCCGCTGCTTGAGCAGACGCAGGCGAGCCCGTTCGAGTTCTTCCTGAGTGACGCCTTTTGATGCGGTTTCATTGAGGACATCGAGCATGGAATCGAGGACGACCTGTGGATCGTTACCAGCGGCGACTTCAGCCATAAATCGAAGCACACCGGGATCATGCAGGGCGTACGCGGCACCGGAAACACTGGCGGCTTTCTTGCCTTGAACCAAAGCCTTGTACAACCGCCCCGAGGGCTGCATAGTGAGAATCGATTCGAGCACGTCGATGGCCACGAAATCCGGATGAGCCCCGGAAGGGATGTGATACACCGCACCGACGACTGCGACATCTCCCACCCGGCGGAGAACGACCTGACGTTCTCCATCTTGAGCGGGCTCTTCGGTGTATGTGTTGTCCAGGACGCGCGTGGGCCGCGGAATCTTGCCGAACGTTTCGCCAATAATCCGCAAGGCTTCTTTGGGTTCAAAACGGCCCGCCACGACGAGCATGGCGTTATCAGGCTGATAGTATTTGCGATAGAACGACTTCAGACGTTCCACCGGGACTCGTTCAATATCGGCCCGGTTGCCAATCGTCGATTTGCCATAGTTGTGCCATTCGAAGGCGGCAGCCATCATGCGCTGACCAAGAATGGAAGCGGGGCTGTTTTCTCCACGTTCGAATTCGTTACGAACGACAGTCATTTCGGAAGTGAGGTCTTCCCCTTTGACATGGCTGTTCATCATGCGATCGGCTTCGAGGCGGATGGCAAACTCGAGGTTGTCGCCTTGGGCGGGGAGCGTTTCAAAGTAGTTGGTGCGGTCGAGCCAGGTCGTCCCGTTGAAGTCGGCACCGCGTTCCTGCAGTGCTTTGGGAACACTGGGAACATCTGGTGTTCCCTTGAAGAGCATGTGTTCGAGGAGGTGAGCCATACCAGCTTCGCCATAACCTTCATGACGAGACCCGACGAAGACCGTCAGGTTGACTGTCACAGTGGGTTTGGAAGGATCTGGAAACAGAAGCACGCGCAGGCCGTTTTCGAGTTTATATTCGCTGATCCCTTCGATCTCAGTAACTTTCATGGGCATTTCGGCTTTTGAACTGGAGGAACAGAAGATGATCTGGCTGCCAATGACCATCGCCAGCAGAGACAGGCGGGCAGCACCAGATAGAACAGATTGTCGAGAGGTCAGACCCTTCCGGGTGAACAACATCCGGGTCGATAATGCCGCGGTCAGAACAGCCTGCGCTGTCACTTGATTCAAGAGACGCATCGTCCTGCGGATCATCCGGTTCCACTCCATTTGTTAGAATTGTGTTTATCGCAGGGAAGCCAGCCTGAGCAGTTCAACTCGTGAGTGATTGGCCGGGCAACTTCAGAGATGGCTCATCCAGTGAACATCTCTCAGCACCTGATGATCCTAACACTCCATCCGAGCTTCGCCAACGAATCCTTATAAATGTGACAATGTCAATATGATGATTTCTGTGGTTTTCCCGAGTGACGCTCAACTTTATTTTCCACGATGAGCGGGATTCATTTCCCGCTGGCGAAGCTGCTGGAGTGAGAGTTCTTTGGGGTCGGCCAGCCAGAAGCTGCGGCCTGGAAACGCAGCGGCCAGTTGATCAAGGGCAGCTGGATCTTGCGGATCGAGGATTTCTGGCAGATAGCGAGCTCGAATCACTTTCGCCTGCCAGCCCGGATTGTTGGTGACATGATCGATGGCAATCTCTCCCGCATCCTGCTTGATCAGTACCAGCACGGGTTCATCGGGTAATGCGCGAGTGAGCCAGTCATCGAATTGCTGATAGACGCTCACTTTGGGATATTCAATGGAACCAAAGGCCAGGGCCCGTCGGCTGTCCCATAGACCGGGAATGGAAGCGTTTGCGCCCAGCCCGGCCACAATGCACATGACCAGCAGCCAGTGAATGGCGACGGGACGCTGTTCCTTCGCCCAGCGATCTGCCAGCGAGATGACCATCTGTGCCATCGCTAATGCGATCAGTGGGGCTGATTCGAAAACATAATGCCACCCCATGATACCAGGGTACCAGTAGGGAAAATGCACGAGGTGAATCGTGAGGATGCCCGCCATCAGCCAGCGCCAGCGGAATTCCGGGGGACGCCAGAACCAGTAGAGCATGAAGGCGGCCCAGGCGAAGAGTGGGTCAAAGGTCCAGAGAAAACTGCCGCAGAGTCTTGTCGCCATGTTCTGCAGTGCCAATTGCCATGTGAGGTTGTCGGCCCATTGATCGTAGGCCTTCCAGATCTTGGGACTCAGCGATTGATCGCCGCGAATTCCGTTGTTGAAACCATAGACGTGACGAGGGGTGTAGGTGGCTGTGTACAGCTGATAAGGGGATTGCCAGAAAGAGCCTGTCGTGGCGTGATTGTAGGACAGCATGATGCCCCAACCGGCCACGATGGGAATCAACATCGCCAGAAGAGAACTGGCTTTGCGAGTCAATGCTGCTGAGTTTGAATCGTAGGTTGGGCTTCGGATGAGCCAGGCCAGCACGGGAATGGCGAATGGCAAGCCCATGGCAAAAGCGGTGGCGGGTCGGCAAAGCATGGCAAAAGCGAGTCCCGTCGTCGCGAGCAAGGCATCGAGAGGCTGGTGAGTGCGGAGCCAGCGCAACATCATCAGCCAGAAGAGAGCCAGACCTGCCAGCGTGGGATGATGGGAGAGCAGGAGATTGCCAAAAGTGGCCAATCCCGGCGAAAGTGCCAGCATCAGCGCGGCAAGAAAACCTGTCCGAGGTGCCCCGAGTTCGCGTCCGATCAGGTGGGTTGCCAGTACGAGCCAGACTTGAGTCAGCCAGTGACCCAGAATGGGAACCCCGGCAATCACCCAGGGCCACATCCATAAACTGGTCCCCGGATAATACCGGCTCGCCATCCGGCCATCAGGAGGCGTCCCTTCGTTGAGGACATGGACCTGGTCAAAAAGAGACGGGAATGCTGGTGGCCCAGGTGCTGTCCAACGCCCGGAGGCAATGGTTTGGGAGCCGAAGAGATAGCTGTATTCGTCGTGATAGCAGAGTGGTGTTCCCAGAAGCTGCGTTCCGAAACTGCCAATCATGGCCAGAGCAATGAGAGCCAGGATGGTCTGGCTGAGCCACAGGGGATAGACCCTTTCGAGAGGAGTCCATTTCGCGAAGATCCGCTGATCGGAAGCTGGAACTTGTGGCGTGTTGGTCGGGAGCCCTTTGACATTCAGGACGAAGGGCAGAATGAGTAGCAGGCCCGCTTGCAGCAATGCCAGATTGGGTTGCCACGTATCGACGAGTAAATCGAGTCCAGCGGCAATCGAGACCAGCAGGCACATCAGCCATGCCATCACGAGATGGACGCGATCTTGAAAATCGACCTCTGGCAGATTTTGCCCACTCAGGGCTTTGACCGTCGATTTCTGGCGTCGCTGCGAATGAGATTCGATCGTCATGCGTAAGGTTGCTTCGCAAGAAGGGTATTTCTGATGAGAGCCCTGCTCAATCGGACGTGTTGAGGACCTGTGGTTTAGGAGCTGTGATTCGAAATCATCATAACAGGATGGGCGGAGTGACCGGATCATCCGCTCGGGAAAATTGCACAGGAAGAAATTGCACCGGGAGAAATCGTATCGCGAATTCGCAGGATGGAACCGATCGGTGGCTGGGCCGAAACGATTTGGCGGTTGTGGCTCGCGTTTTTTGTTGATCAGGCCAATAGGGCCGCAGGTGTCTCCAGTTGCAGCAG
>VFQR01000969.1_pt1 | contig 26757 bp, 22 predicted proteins | sample 3512321 | NCBI WGS metagenome assembly VFQR01 (sample SAMN10412374, study PRJNA504923) | tailings metagenome | isolation source: Relicate 3 Philex TSF1 revegetated site | place: Philippines: Tuba, Benguet | collected 2017-08-29 | reverse complement strand
AACAAAATACTTTCTTAAGTAGACATTAATGTCTACTTAAGAAAGTATTTTGTTCGTGTATCAAAAAGTTTCATTCAAAAACAAATTTCGCAGAAAAACAAAAAAATGTATAGATACTCAAATCGTTAATTTTTAATTCGTCTCTGTCGTTTTCTATTTTTCGGTTTTTTGGTATTATCTTTATGACTTATTAATAAATTTCTATTTTTTAGTGAAAAATTTAAATCCTTTGATTATTAAATAACTATGACTCAAAATTTCGAATCTGTCGAAGATAAAAATTCATCGCAAAAACGAAAACAAAAAAAATTAGTAGACGTATTAGGTATCGTGACTCACAATTTATCGAATGGGAAATTTAGAGTCAAACTAGAAAATGGTGTTCAAGTTATTGCTCATTTATCTGGAAAAATTCGACAAAATCGCATTAAAATAGTCGTGGGCGATAAAGTCACGGTCGAGTTAAGTCCCTATGATTTAACGAAAGGAAGACTCGTTTATAGACATCGTTAATCATATCAGTAAAAATGTTCGTCGCTGTTATTTCATCGACAAAAAAATGTCTTTTAAACAAATCAATTTTTTAGCGAAGCGCGAAATTTGTCGAAATCGACGAATTTTCGTAGCTGTTGCTTATTTCTCATGTATGTTTTGTTATTCGTTCTAATGCGGTGCAATAATTTTTTACCCGATGTTTTTAAATAAATTCGAGACTAGTGAATATTGGTGCTTTTGTTTATAATTATGATGATTCATAATTCTAATAAAAACATTTATCTGGATTCTCTACTAACCACGTAATAAATACATCTTTCGCACATGATAAATGAAATATAGGTGAAATATATAACGCTATTTTTTCTATTTACATTCGGCTTTAAAGCCGAATGTAGGTATATCATTGCAATTTTATTAAACGCACAAATGAAATTTCTCTCGATAAGATACTTAATAAATTCATTTTACTGGTACTAGTATCATAAATATCATAAAAATTTATTTTTTAATATAAATTAGCCAATATCTCATATAAATGAATGTGAAGAATAAAAAAACATTTGTTTGAATGAAAGTCAAAGAAAGTCGAAAGCTTAACTAACTTTGAGCACGAATTATATAAATTTATAAAAATTAAAAAATTTAGCTTAAACAAAAAAACCGAAATCGATAAATTGGACCTATCGTTTCTAAAATCGTATAAAAAGTGTAGGGGCCAGATTTTTTAAAAGTCAAAATTGACAACCTTTTTTAAGTTTGCTAAAATTGCTAATACTATATAAATATTAACGTATCTATTAAAATTCTCTGTGATTTACTAAAAATGATTACACCGCATAAGAAATTTATTAAAATTTTTATCGATAAAAAATTTTTAATTGGTTTTTGAAACATAGCATAGTAATTTTCTATTTTTGTCATCACCGAATAGATATTTTGCTCTGTGTGTCGAAAAATTAATAAAAACAAACGCAAGTGAAATATTACCACCGCATTGGACGATATAATTTTCTTTGGTTTAAATAAATAAATGCGATCTTTTGTTTTATTTGTGTGACGAATATATAAATAATTTGACGACTCACATAAAAAAATGTATATAAAACGGGTACGATGCTCGAAACATGATCTGTTTGGTATAAAAACGACTCGTGCTATTTCTCAGCAATCCTTCCATTTAAAAAAATTTTTTTCGTATATCTTATTCATACACATATCAGAGCGCTGTTTTATATATTCCAGAATATAAAATTGTTTTTACATCATAGACAATCATTTCATTTCAATTAGCAATTAAGTAAACAGAATTTATTATATAAAATCACAATGGGTTTACCGTGGTACCGAGTACATACAGTTGTAATTAACGATCCGGGAAGACTGATCTCTGTGCATTTAATGCACACAGCATTAGTAGCAGGTTGGGCAGGTTCAATGACATTATTTGAAATTGCAGTTTTTGATCCATCAGATCCAGTATTAAACCCTATGTGGCGTCAAGGGATGTTCGTTCTTCCTTTTATGACACGTTTAGGTGTGACACAATCATGGGGTGGTTGGACTATTAGTGGTGAAACGGCGACAAACCCAGGAATTTGGAGTTATGAAGGTGTTGCAGCATCACACATCATTTTATCTGGTCTATTATTTTTAGCATCAGTTTGGCACTGGGTATATTGGGACTTAGAATTATTCCGCGACCCAAGAACAGGCAAAACAGCTTTAGATCTTCCAAAAATCTTTGGTATTCATTTATTCTTATCAGGTCTTTTATGTTTCGGTTTCGGAGCATTCCACGTGACAGGACTATTTGGGCCAGGAATCTGGGTTTCTGATCCTTACGGATTAACTGGAAGTGTTCAACCAGTAGCGCCTGCGTGGGGAGCTGACGGTTTTGATCCTTATAACCCGGGTGGAATCGCTTCTCACCACATTGCAGCTGGAATTTTAGGGGTTCTTGCCGGCTTATTCCACTTATGTGTGCGTCCTTCGATTCGTTTATATTTTGGACTATCTATGGGTAGTATCGAAACTGTATTATCTAGCAGTATCGCAGCAGTTTTCTGGGCAGCTTTTGTCGTTGCAGGAACAATGTGGTATGGATCGGCTGCGACTCCGATCGAATTATTCGGTCCGACTCGTTACCAGTGGGACCAAGGATTCTTCCAACAAGAAATTCAAAAACGAGTTCAAACTAGCGTAGCTGCTGGCTCTTCTCTGCAAGAAGCTTGGTCGAAAATTCCAGAAAAATTAGCTTTTTACGATTATATTGGAAACAACCCTGCGAAAGGAGGTCTTTTCCGTACTGGAGCTATGAATAGTGGTGACGGTATCGCTGTAGGTTGGTTAGGTCACGCCGTATTCAAAGATCAAGAAGGACGTGAACTTTTTGTTCGTCGTATGCCTACTTTCTTCGAAACTTTCCCAGTATTACTGATTGACAAAGATGGTGTTGTACGTGCTGACGTTCCTTTCCGTCGAGCAGAATCTAAGTACAGTATCGAACAAGTTGGTGTTTCAGTGACTTTCTATGGTGGTGAATTAGACGGATTAACTTTCACAGATCCTGCTACAGTTAAAAAATATGCACGTAAAGCTCAGTTAGGTGAAATTTTCGAATTTGATCGTTCGACTTTACAATCTGACGGTGTATTCCGTAGTAGCCCACGTGGTTGGTTTACTTTCGGACATGTATGTTTCGCACTATTATTCTTCTTCGGTCATATTTGGCATGGTGCTCGTACTATCTTCCGTGATGTATTTGCTGGTATCGACGACGACTTAAATGAACAATTAGAATTCGGTAAATACAAAAAACTTGGGGATACTAGCTCTGTTCGTGAAGCTTTCTAAATATAACCTTTATATTGGACATGGATTATTGAACTCATACGCATGTTGTTAAACATCTTCGATGTTTAAAGCGTTCCGCTAATTTCTATTTATACGCGTGTTACTCGTGTATAAAATTATTCATATGCATGTATGATTTTCATTGATATCTCATGAAATAAACCCGTTAAATTTAACGGGTTTATTTCATATTAGTTTTGCACGGTTTATATCTCTCGAGCATTTATCTTTTCTTTTTAGAATATTTGTTTTATTTTTATTCGTTTTCGGCTATATGAAACATATTCAAATAGAATTAAAAAAATCAATCTTGGACAAATAAATTGTATATGACGAAAATTATTTATATTCTTTATAGCTATATATGATTTTGTCTCGAATTTTTGATGCTATGATACGTTTTGCTGATAAGAGCTATCTACATGTGTTTCAGAACAAATCATATCATATCTTTTAATCTTTTTTATATGTCTCTCTAAAATCATAAAAATAAAACAAATTCATCGTAATTATTAGCTCTAGATGGGACTGGATATTATCCAAGCAAATGAATTTTCACTCTATATTTATTTTTTACATCTTTTCATAAAATTCGCGCTCCGCTATTTTTTTGTGAAATGAATAGGTTGTTTGGGTTTCGTTTTCATCTCAAAATTTGTTATTTTGAATGCGATTTTGAACCAGATTTCCTTTTTTAAGTAAAGCTTTAATGATTCGTTTGATATAAACGAAAACGTGAAAATTTGCATAAATTGCTCTTTTCTAGACATTTTAAAAATTAGAAATCAAATTCAATTTTATGGAAGCTTTAGTTTATACATTTTTATTAGTTGGTACGTTAGGAATTATCTTTTTCGCGATTTTCTTTAGAGAACCTCCACGTATGGTAAAATAATTTTTTATCAAGAATGTGTCTAAATAAAGACTATTATATGTGATATAATAGTCTTTATTTAGACACATTCTATGAACTAGAATTTGAATTTTATTAAATATGACTCGTTCTCCATTTACTCTTCGGTTTGACTTTTTATCTTTGGTTTTCATTAAAAAATACAGAGTTTTTGATTTTCGAATATCATAATTCTTTTAGGCGATTCAAACTTCACACTTTTTATATTCGCGTTATCTTATTTATATCTTTTTACATTTATTATACGTTTTATTTTTTTACACTCTTTATTGCGTTCATATTCAAAAGAAACAAAAACAAACATTTGTATCTCTTGTATAAATAAAAACAAATGTATGAAAAAGAAAACTCACAAATTAATATATGCGTTCTTGGTATAAAGTTTATTTTTATGATTCGATCGAGCTAGTTTTTATTTAAATCTACTGGGTATTGTTTAAACATGTCAATTTTAATTTTTTATAACAGAGCGCATATTGGACATTTAATAACAACCATAGTCATGAATAATATTGTCGTTCGTCGAATTAACAAAACAGATTAAAATAAAGCGTTATTTTGATAATTTTATAGTTATAGAGTATTGCAATATTTTATTTATAATCATATATTTATAGCTTTTTGATTTGCGAGTGGATCACAATGTAATATATAATATTGAAATCTACCATATCATTCGTAGCTGATATTCGTAACTAACGAATATGAATATAAATATAAAATGAATATCGTACTCAGAAATAAATGACTAAAAGACGTGGCCTTAATAACAATAAATAAAAAATAAATAAAATTCTATTTTCCGTTTTATATTTGTAAGATTCAAACAGTGAATCTGTTAGTCTCATAAAAAATCGATGGTGCTCTTATTTTTGAGCGGAAATCGCGATAAGACGCATGATACTGTTTTAATGAAATAATTATTTATTTTATAAAAAGAATCAAGCGTCTCAAACACGCAATAAAAATTTAAAAAATGAGATTACATCGGTTCGAAAATAATCTCAAAAGATAGCTAAATATTTTCGATGTTTAAATGATTTCGAACGAGACTGTCAAAAAAGGTCAAAAATTCTAAAATCGAGTAATTAGTCGATATAAAAATAACATAAATAAAGCATTCAAAATCATTTAAATTTTTGGTTTAAAATTTTCGATTTTAAACTTCTTTTTAATTAGATTATTAAATTGATGTTTAATATATGTTATTCATATAACATCGTATATATTCAGTCATAAAGTTAATCTTCATGTTCTTCGAACGGATCTCTAAGTTTTTTAGACGGAGGTCCAAAACTCACATAAATCGAATATCCTGTAGCGCTCAACAAAAGAAACCCTAAAAAAAAGGTAAAGAAAAAAGCAGGGCTATCCATTTTTCATCATTTTATACAAAATTATTCTCCAATATACATCTTATTACAGAAAGTAAAAAAAATCAAAAAAATATACGAGACCACAAAAAAACATGGCAACAGTAACTTCTAAATCTAAAGCGAGTTCATCAGATGCACTTCAAGAACCTGGAATTGTGACTCCATTAGGAACTTTATTAAGACCATTAAACTCAGAAGCAGGTAAAGTTTTACCTGGTTGGGGAACGACAGTTTTAATGGGAGTATTTATTGTCCTTTTTGCTGTATTCTTACTAATTATCTTAGAAATTTATAACAGTTCTTTACTTTTAGATAATGTAACTATGAGTTGGGAAAGTTTAGCGTCTTAAGATAAACATTGTTTTTAATCTGTTTAAAAAACATTTAAAAAGTTATTCGAATAGAAGTTTAAATAATTATCAAAACACAGAAGATAACTTCATATGTTAGAATACGAGTATTTCTGTGCTTTTATCGAATCATGTTTTGAACCAAAAACATGATACATTTTAAAATATATATTAAATGAAACACGGCATATTTTTATTAAAAAGGAAAACGTAATGCTCGTGACTAAAAATTGTGTCTTTGTCCTTGGTTTTATTTACTACTATTGCGTTTTTGAAAATCAAAAGTTCTCGACAACCTACGAGGATGACAGAAAACATAAAATTTGTTTTAGTCTCAGATAAAAAAAATGAAAACATTATCTTTTTATTGATTTAATAAAATACTCACGTTTCAAATTATTATAGAATGAAACTAATTTAGTTCGAAGTTGAACTAACTCGTCCATCAAAATTTATTTTCATATAAGAGCAAAATACTTTTATAATTTGAAACTTAATTATTCTGTTGAATTGGGTTCGGTATATCTTTGCTTTTAGTCTTTGCCTTTCGTGTCGAAAATATTCAAATATCTTCGACGTTTGACTAAATTGTGACTCAGATTTTGATCAGATTAAAGGCCAGATTTTAATAAACAAAAAGCAAAAAGACGACAAAATCAAAGAATCGAAAAATCTCAATTTCATGATCGACGAGTTTATAGTCATAAACTATTTCAATTATATTGAAGGACTCTTGTGCACTCTATGGCTTTAATTCTTGCAAAATTACCTGAAGCTTATGCTCCGTTTGACCCGATCGTAGACGTTTTACCCGTTATTCCTGTATTATTTTTATTATTAGCTTTTGTTTGGCAAGCTTCTGTTAGTTTCAGATAAATAAAAGCAAAATTAATGAAATTTATATCTAGACGTATGCGGATTTTGCTCGCATACGGATTTTAGAGAACTTTATAAATGAATCGGATAATATAACGAGATCAAATATAATTTTATTTGGTCATTAGATATATAATGAATTTATTTCTGTGTGCTAGCGCATTAAATTTTGCGCTAGCACAGAAACGTACAAAAACATTTTTTGCAATGAAGAAAATAATGAGTCTATGAAACTACTCTATATAGAAATAAGCCTGTTCTTCATTCGATCATTTAAGAATCTATTGAATTGTTTAAAGTCGTTTCAGAAATATCCGTTTGATTCGATTTAGTTTGAAGAACATATTTTGCTAAATATAAAGCTCGCATAGCTTGTTTTGAAATTTGTTGTTTCCAAACATTTTTTCTTAAATTTTTTTTCGACTTTGAAGTGCGTTTTTGTTAACCTAAAACGAGTTATAAAAGCATTTAAAAATGTGAGTGAACATGTGGTTAAATATCAAAAATTTTTAAAACGAATTTCAGAAAATACATTATTTGAAACAATCAGATGTTCGACGTGGTTTCTTTAGTTCAGATCCTAAAATATCGAGTTTTTTGGTTTTCGAAAATCGAATTAAACATTTTCGATATTCAAATGATTTTCGAAAACCAAAGACAGATTTTTGATTTTATAATGCGATTAATTTATATGCTTTTAAAATGTACCTATTATATTTTTGGTTTGGATGTTCGTACAGAAATGACCTGGATATGTAAAGATATTTTAAAGAGATATTTAATTTCGTCTCGGCTTCAAAACCTTAAATGAAACTATTCGAATTCTTAAGGCTTTTCTCACTATAAATTTTTATTAATATTATTGTCATACCAAAAATTCACGATTTTATTATATCAAAATGATTTTTTTTACTGATTCGACTCGTATCGAATACGCGGGCAAAAGCTCATATATCTTTTATTTCATTCTATTCATTCGTATTACAGATTTCACTAGTCTAAGCATCCTATGTTTTCGGTTTATTAAAGCGATTTAACAGATAAAACAAATTGTAAAAAACTTTCTGGATCACAAATAGATAACTGTGCTAATACTTTACGATTTAATTTGATCGAACAATTTTTCAAACAATTTATAAATTCACTATAATTCATACCATAGCGACGAATAGCTGCATTTACACGTGCGATCCAAAGACGACGAAAATCACGTTTTTTCTTACGGCGATTAGTATATGAATAACGTAGCGCTTTCATATTTTGTTGATTTGCTGTACGGAATAAAATAGAAGCAGCTCCACGAAAACCTTTTGTCATAGTTAACACTTTTTTGTGTCTTTTACGAGAAACATTACCACGTTTAACTCTAGTCATAGATGTCTTATTTTTTGTTAATTTACTAGTGTGTTTAATTTGACCCGCAGACTTTATTGAAAATTTAGTTAGTTCGAAATCAAAAATGTTAAAAAAATGCATTTTTTGAAAAAATCAGATTTCGACTCAAAATCGTGTTTAAATTATAATAAAACAGTAGCTTTTAAATACGATTTTAAACTGAATTTTAAAATGATTTAAAATCATTTTTAACTGACCGTATTAAAATAAAAACGAAAGAATATCTCGTTTAAAAACAATTTTCGAATAAATTAAGACATAAAAATCGAACAACTCGACAAACTGACTTTAGAAAAACTTTTGATTTTGCGAAGCACTATAAAACGTTCGATATATATATTTTATCATAAAAACAACATTGAGAGATTTTCATTGCATTTTGATTTTTAATGAAATACGAATAAAAGCATTCATAAAAGAAATAGATATCGTATGTTTTTAATGCAGGCATTTCAGAAAATTCTTTTTTATAATCATTCGAGCGATATTTTCGATTGTTATATATTTAAGTTAACGATAAGAACGCGAATGGATAAAATCAATTGCCCCGCATTGAAAATTCAGCACGTAATTATTTTTTAAAATTCTTAATTTATTCTCAGAATTGCTAATTTAATTAATATCAAATTAAATCATATAGTTTTGCATTAAGTTTTGCGAGGCACATCATATTGTGAGAAACAATTAATATGATGTGCCTCGCAAAACTGTTATTAATAATTGTAATATGAAATGAAAGTCTTGTCAATGATGGAGATTTAATAAAAACTTTAATTTGAAGTCTAATAAAATTAAATTTTAATAATATTAATTTTAGATCTAGAAAAAATTTTTTTTTATAATATAATAATTATTATATTTTCTAATTAATATAAAACTAAAAAATACAAAATAAATCAGTAAAACTGAACAAGTAAAAATTTATGAAAATATATATTAATAAAATACATGTTAAATCATAATTTATTTTATTATAAATATAGAATGTTTGATTTATTTCTTTTTTATTTAAAAATATAATAAAAAAATAAAAGTATAGAATCACACATGAAGTCCATAAAACTTAAACTTCAGTTCGAAATTTACCTTGGCTTTCAACTCATATTTTACTTACTCTAAACAATTTTTATCAAAAAATGTATTTTTTGGTTCAAAATAATTAAATTTTTCATTCGTAAATCAAAAAGTCACTATTAAAAATCATTTCAAAATCTTCAATTTTGAAGTAGGTTTTTGTTTCTTTCAAAAAATGCATTTTTTGAATAAAATGAATTTTTCGTTCATATCCCGAAGTATGAAGGGAAAAGAAGCGCGACTATGTTTAGCTAATTTTTAAAATGATTTCATAATGACCATTTATCAATGATTTAATCCCACGGCTAGATTCTCATAGGATCGTCAAGATGTTCTTTGAACTTTTTTGAGAAATGGTTCCACAAACTGAAACTAAAACAGGTGCTGGATTTAAAGCAGGTGTAAAAGATTACCGTTTAACATACTACACTCCAGATTACGTAGTTAAAGATACTGACATTTTAGCTGCATTCCGTATGACTCCACAACCAGGCGTTCCTGCTGAAGAATGTGGTGCTGCTGTTGCTGCTGAATCATCTACTGGTACTTGGACTACTGTATGGACTGACGGTTTAACTAGTTTAGACCGTTACAAAGGTCGTTGTTACGACTTAGAGCCGGTTGCAGGCGAAGAAAACCAATACATCGCATATGTTGCTTACCCGATCGATTTATTCGAAGAAGGTTCTGTAACTAACTTATTCACTTCGATTGTTGGTAACGTATTCGGTTTCAAAGCTCTTCGTGCACTTCGTTTAGAAGACCTTCGTATTCCTCCAGCATACGTGAAAACTTTCCAAGGGCCTCCTCACGGGATCCAAGTAGAACGTGACAAACTAAACAAATACGGGCGTGGTTTCTTAGGTTGTACGATCAAACCTAAATTAGGTTTATCTGCTAAAAACTACGGACGTGCTGTTTACGAATGTTTACGTGGTGGTCTAGACTTCACTAAAGATGACGAAAACGTTAACTCACAACCATTCATGCGTTGGAGAGACCGTTTCTTATTCGTTGCTGAAGCGCTTTACAAATCACAAGCAGAAACTGGTGAAATTAAAGGTCACTACTTAAACGCTACTGCAGGTAACTGTGATGAAATGCTAAAACGCGCAGAATGTGCTAAAGATTTAGGTGTACCTATTGTTATGCACGACTACCTAACTGGTGGTTTTACAGCTAACACTTCTTTAGCTTCTTACTGTCGTGATAACGGTTTATTACTTCACATTCACCGTGCAATGCACGCTGTTATCGACCGTCAAAAAAACCACGGTATGCACTTCCGTGTATTAGCTAAAGCTCTACGTCTATCTGGTGGTGACCACCTTCACTCTGGTACTGTTGTAGGTAAACTAGAAGGTGAACGTGAAGTAACTTTAGGTTTCGTAGACTTAATGCGTGACGATTACATCGAAAAAGACCGTAGCCGTGGTATTTACTTCACTCAAGACTGGTGTTCAATGGGTGGTGTTATGCCAGTTGCTTCTGGTGGTATCCACGTATGGCACATGCCAGCTCTTGTAGAAATTTTCGGTGATGACGCTTGTCTACAATTCGGTGGTGGTACTCTAGGTCACCCTTGGGGTAACGCTCCTGGTGCTGTAGCTAACCGTGTAGCTTTAGAAGCTTGTACTCAAGCTCGTAACGAAGGTCGTGACCTTGCTCGTGAAGGTGGAGATGTTATTCGTTCTGCATGCAAATGGAGTCCTGAATTAGCAGCTGCTTGTGAAGTTTGGAAAGAAATTAAATTCGAATTCGAAACTATCGACACTCTATAATGTGTGGATAGGTTTGTTTTGATCGTTAAAAAGATTTTTAAACATCAAAAAGGTTTGAAAATCTTTTTAAATGATTTTCAAACCGATTTATAAAAAAAAATGTATTTTTCGAAATAAAAATATATTTTTCAATCGAATGATTTCAAAATCATACTTAGCTAAAATTTATAGCGTGAGTATAAAACTCACGCTATAAATTTTAACTTTTTACGAAGTCGAGTATTAATTTACGTATAAAAACTAACGCAGGTGCCATAGCGTAGTTTTTATGTTCATTAAATATTTCATCTTTTTAAATCAAAACCCAGAAACATTTTTTGTTGGTTGCTACGTTCACGAAAATACTTGTAATTTTGTCTACTTTTTGTTAAAATAGTTTAAAATACTAAAAGCCTCTTTATTCAAAAATTCTGCTATTTTTTGAAAAATAAAAAAATCGCAATATATTTGACAGTTTTATCTTATGTTTTCATTTATCAGCTTTTTTTTCATTTAAAACGATCGATAAATCTGTTAAAACGCATTTTAGTCTCTGAATTTGTTTTATAGATTCGCAACGCGTTCAAAATCTTTGATTTTGAAATGAAATTATAAAAAAGTATACCTTCAATATAAGGGTCGATGCCCGAGTGGTTAATGGGGGCGGATTGTAAATCCGCTGGTTAATCCTACGTTGGTTCGAATCCGACTCGACCCAAGTCTGCTTCGAAATATAATATTTCGAGTACAATTTTTCGAGTAAACATCATTATTCGTGATAGTTATTCGCGCTTCGCTAAAAAATGCAATTTTATTTCTCTCGTCATTTTAGATATTTCCTTCAAAAATATATGTGCATATATTGAAGATTTTATTCGCATTGTTTCAAACTCAGAAAAATAATATAAAACATTCTAATAATTTTTAATACAAACATGCCTCTTTGGGTCCATTTTGATACGGTAACGAAAATTATCGCAAAGCATTCGCGCTCCGCTATTTTTCGAGCAAAAAATAAAATAAAAGGCTATTTTCTAAGATTATAAATGTCGCACTTAACTACAACATGTTTAGAAAATTAAAGCTCGCGCTCCTTTTCAAAAAATGCATTTTTTGAAACAAAAATATGCGAGATTTTATACGCAGTTCTATTATTTTATTTAAAAATTTAATTCATTTACTTATATCACATTATAAGACAATTTAATAAAATCTTACGCTATGGCAAGACAAACTCGAAAAGCTTCTCCAAATAAATTAAAAAGACGTATTTATAGAGGCGTCGTTCATATTCAAGCAGGACATCACAACACGATTATCACGATTACTAACATTCGAGGAGATGTGGTTTGTTGGAGTTCTGCAGGAGCTTGTGGATTCAAAGGCAAACGTAAATCTACGACTTTTGCCGCAAAAAAAGCTGCAGAAACAGCAGCAAGAAAATCACGTGAATTTTTAATGAAAGAAGCTAAAGTATTAGTGACAGGTCCTGGGCAAGGCCGAGAAACGGCTATCCGCGAAATTTTTAAAGCAGGCATTAAAGTCAATGTGATTCGTGAAAAAACAGGCGTTCCACACAATGGTTGTCGTCCTCCGAAAAAACGTCGTGTCTAAATATAAGAACATTTTGCGAGAAAATCGCATTTCACAGTACATCTGGTTTATATGTTTGAAATTTATTTCTATATTAAACACAAATTACACACTTTATGGATTGATTATGTGTAGAATTTTATCTAGTTATTTCATGCATAATCAATCCATTTTTCATAGAACAAAAAAATATTTTATTACACCGCATAGGCGCTAATTTCAAATACATCTCAATGATTTCGCGTACGACTTAATTCTGTGTATACTCCACATTTTATGAAATTAAACAAAAAAATATCTCTATTTCATTGAAATCATATTTAATAGTTATCGACGCTACGACTGTGCTATCTAAAGTGGCTATCATTTGATAATAAATTCCAAATTCGAAAACATTTTTGTTCCTTTTCGATGTTGTATGAAGCAAAACAATTTAATAACTTTAATTAAAACAATTTTGTTTTTGTAGGTCGAAAATCTTAGAGGCTCGATGCTTAAAAGCTTCACATAATTGGGATGAAAGACTAGGTCACTATTTTTTAACGTTAATTTTGTTTAAACCAGTAATTCTTCACTAGACGTTAAATTCAAAGTGATTATTTATTCGATAGCTTTTTAATTTGACTACTGGTCTAATCACATCTAAGATAGATAAGTATTTAATCAAAACGCTATTTGATTTTTTAATCGCTCGGCAACTATTAGTTTTTCGTTTTCATATTTAATACTTTGTCGAGTCAATCAAATGCAATATTTTTCTTAATCGTGATAGAGTTGTTTTATTTTTTTATCTTTTTAAAATAAAAAGCATAAAAGCTTATCTCTAATGAAGCTATTACACATCCTCTTTTTCGAAAACCAGCTAGCACGATTTACTCTGCCATATTGGTCATTACGTTTTATATTCTATCTAGTATTGCGAATTCAACTTAATTTTTTCATCATAATTAATCATTTTCAAGAACGAATAATAAACTTATAGGCAAAGGAAGTAGTTACGACTTAGAGCCGGTTGCGGGTGAAGGAAATGTGCAAGGTGAAGATCTAATTTAACTGACACATATCTGTGTCTAGCTCTATTACTCGAGCTAAAGCCAATCATCTAATCCTGACAATAACACAAATAGAACAATAAATATCAATAAGGGGAAACCCTAAACTAGGGAAGCTTTCATAAAAAGAGAAACTATCATCAAACAATCTAGAATTGGCTCAAACCCCAGAGGAAAAGAGAAAGCAAAAAAAAATAAGAAAAAAAGAAGAGAATAAAAGAGAATTATATCGAGAAAAACACATAGAGATAAACTTCTTATGATACGTCATAATTCATGTAGTCTAATCAAGGTTGAATCAGAGAGCTGTATGATGGGTAACTATCACGTACGGCTCGGGAAGGAGATGTTATTGAATGGCGTTTTATAATTTCTACGCCATCATCCGAAAAGAAAAGGATGGCATCTTAGTTTCATCAATGCATCGCTTGTAGAGCTTACTCGATTTAGATCAGATTATTTGAGAAACTAAAATCATGCAATCTGAAAGATTAAAATCAAATTATTGAGAATATTTATGGAATAAAAATTATAATTGTCATCTTTAATGACTTTCCTATGATCGCGTTTAGAAATTATATAAATTAAAGCTTGAAAAAATTTAAGAATTAAAAAAATGGATTTTTTCGATTTGCTCATATATTTTCTATTTACGAATCAAATTTATATGAATAGAAACGAATCGATTTTATTTTTCCTAAAATTCATTAATGTGATATAATAATAATAATAATAAGTTTTAAAAAAGCATTCTGTGAAATTTCTTTTTCAAAAATCATTTAAACATCTTCTATGCTTTAACCAAATTTTTGAATTCGCATAAAAGCAAATCCGCTATTTTCATATATACACAGAATTCCCTTTACGTATAGATGAACTCTAATAATTATTCTGGAGATATACGCAATGACTATTGCGATCGGTAGTACATATCAAGAAAAACGCACATGGTTTGATGATGCTGATGACTGGCTTCGTCAAGACAGATTTGTTTTCGTAGGTTGGTCTGGTCTTTTATTATTCCCTACTGCTTACCTTGCATTAGGTGGTTGGTTAACAGGAACTACATTCGTAACTTCTTGGTACACTCATGGACTAGCAACTTCTTATTTAGAAGGTTGTAACTTCCTAACAGCTGCTGTTTCTACTCCAGCGAATAGTATGGCTCACTCTTTATTATTCCTATGGGGTCCAGAAGCACAAGGTGATTTCACGCGCTGGTGCCAATTAGGTGGTTTATGGACTTTCGTAGCTCTTCATGGTTCTTTCGCACTTATTGGATTCATGTTACGTCAGTTCGAAATCGCTCGTTCTGTAAACCTTCGTCCTTACAACGCGATTGCATTCTCTGCACCTATCGCAGTTTTCGTTTCAGTATTCTTAATTTACCCATTAGGTCAATCTGGTTGGTTCTTCGCGCCAAGTTTTGGTGTAGCTGCAATCTTCCGTTTCATCAATGAAAACTAAATAAGGTGACTTCGAATCGTAAAATTCGTCGAAAACCAAGCTAATTGATGGAATCCTGACCTTTTTCAAATATAACTAACATAGCGATTTAATTTCGTGATATTTTAACAAATCTTCGTTTTCTGTAAACATGTCTCATATGAATTTCGTATAATAACGAGAACATTATAGTAATATGTTTCGAATAGGTTTGTTATTTTTGAATGAAAACTTAATTTCATGCCCTATCTAATAAACTTTTTTTATATAAGAACCAGTTTAATTTAATACTTAAATTTTATTAAATTTTATAACACTTATGTTTCATTTTTTTGAAAATTTTTTTTGGATTTTGATGATTAATAACCTTTGTTTATCCAATGAATGCAAAATAAATCCGATTTTATCATCGAATCAACACGATAATGTTATTTCTCAAGTTTCGCCGAAAAATAAAGGAGCTGTAATTGTTCCTAAAAAACGAGGGGCTCAAAAAGGACACGTGGTCACACTAGAAACACGTCGCCGTATCAGCGAAGCTCATAAAGGTAAAAACAAAAATTACCCGGGTTTTTGGACAGGCAAAACAGGTGAGCAACATCCCGCATTCGTTCATGGTTTAGGCAAAACCCGCGATTATGATTCGCAAAAGTATCAATTATGGTTGCAACAAGTTCATGATCAATTTAACTATCGTTGCGCTATTACTGGAGATAAAAACGATTTACAAGCACATCATATTAGGGGGTGGGAGTATGCGCCGGGCCGATACGATCCACATAATGGAATTTTACTCAATAAAAAAATTCATTCTGAATTTCATGCAGAATATGGCGACAAAAATCTCACATTAGCACACTTAAAACAATTTATTAAAGAAAGGTACGATAAACATCTTATGTTAGATTGGGAAGAAGGAAATCATCAGCCAATCTCAGCCTCTGAAATAGAAGAACGTATTCAAAGTCAACGAGATAAAAAAAACCAAGAATTTAAACGACTAGTTTGTTCTAACGAACATTTATTTATCAAATTCGTCGATGGAGATTATAAAAATGTTCATTCTAAAGTAATTATTAAATGTCCAAAACATGATCGTACGCAAACAACCACAGTTCATAACTATACAAAGTGTAAAGCGGGTTTAAAGTGTTGTGGACATCAAGGTCAAATCGATAGCGCGAAAAATCGACATCGCAATGTCGATGGTACCTTTAAATAATTAATAAAATCTCATATAAATTTATTACTGAAAGGGAGTTTTTTGCTCATATATCTAATATACATCTAACATATATAAAAAATATATATGAACTCTCATACTTACTAAGATAGTCGTTTTTAGATCGGCTAAGACGGATAGAAAGAGTATAAACGACATATTAGTCAGTGACATATTAGTAACAATAATAGCTAATTTGACAAAACCTCAAAACCTCATATTGAAAATAATAATCATTGAAAAAAATATGAGCAAATAATTTCTCAATTTGAGAGGATTTTAAAAATAAATTTCAGAGATTTTATCGAACACAGATGGTTGAGCAGGTTCAGAGACTATACACTTGGTAGCCTTTACAGGTTAATGATATAGTCCGATCTTTTTGGAAACAAAAAGTCAACGAAACGCTTATTTTTTCAAGGCTTCCATAACTGGACACTTAACCCATTCCACATGATGGGTGTTGCTGGTGTTTTAGGGGCTGCATTATTATGTGCTATTCACGGTGCGACTGTAGAAAACACTCTATTCGAAGATGGTGATGGTGCTAACACTTTCCGTGCTTTCAACCCTACTCAAGCAGAAGAAACTTATTCTATGGTAACTGCGAATCGTTTCTGGTCTCAAATTTTCGGTGTAGCTTTCTCTAACAAACGTTGGTTACACTTCTTCATGTTATTCGTTCCAGTAACAGGTTTATGGATGTCAGCAATCGGTGTAGTAGGTTTAGCTTTAAACTTACGAGCTTATGACTTCGTTTCACAAGAAATTCGTGCTGCTGAAGATCCTGAGTTCGAAACTTTCTACACGAAAAATATCCTTCTTAACGAAGGTATTCGTGCTTGGATGGCTGCTCAAGACCAACCACACGAAAGACTAGTATTCCCTGAAGAAGTATTACCTCGTGGTAACGCTCTTTAAAATACGCGCGTTTTTTATTTTATGGTTAATTCCATAATGTGGTGTTATAAAAATTTCATTTAAAATGATATGGTCGCCTTAAAACGTGACCATATCATACAATCTTTTAGACTAAAAACATCGACGAGAAACTAAGCTTTTATTCTGTCTTATCGCTCTCGATCTTTCGTCATCGATAATTTTCGATTTTGTTTTTCTTTGTATAAAATGAACGCCTATGGTCATATTTACGATATAATAAATGCCAGAGGCTATCGAACACGATTTAAAATCATTTAATTTAGCGAAGCGGTTTTGTTTCAAAAAATGCATTTTTTGAATAAAATCTAGTTCAAAATCTAGTTAAACATCTTCGATGTTTAAATGATAAAGGCTCATCGATTCTTTTTGGTTTTTGTATCGGGTTCATATTCTTTTTATAACTTTTTTACTCTGTTTTTATCATGAGATATGAAGGAAAGGTGAAGAATTAAGGCTGACGTATGAAGGATTTATTATTTCTTTATCTTTTTTATTCTTTTTATACCCCGAAATATGAAGAGAAAAATGAAGGACCCTCGGTCGTAACAAATCAAAAATTTGTAACTACTTCAGTCTTTCGTCGTATTCGTTAATAAAACAAACAAAATATCAATATGCTATGCGCTATTTTTATTTAACGCGAAAAAAGTCTTTTTTGTCAATTATTGCGTAAAAGACTATTATTTAGAGTACGAGAGCCGTAAGCTATGAAAGTAGCACGTACGGTTCGAAGGGAGAAACTTGTATGACATCAAGATTCTACCCGACAAAACCAGGACATTTTTCACGAACACTTTCTAAAGGTCCAAACACTACGACTTGGATTTGGAATCTTCACGCAGATGCACATGATTTCGATAGTCATACTAGCGATTTAGAAGAAATTTCAAGAAAAGTATTTAGTGCTCATTTTGGACAATTAGGTGTTATTTTCATTTGGTTAAGTGGGTGCGACACGTGATTGCATAAATTGAAGAAAAATTAAAATGGCAAAATAGCAGAGGTATAACTAAATAAAGCTTGCTTCGCGTTTTTTAATTTGAGCCTCATGGATAAGTTCATCTTGCAGGTTCATCATTTCCATCTGAGATGATTTTTTATAAAACAAAAATTCAGGTAACATTAACATTCTGATAAAAATGAGCGAAAATACCATTATTATTTTTAATTAATGTAGTTAAAAATAACTACTTTAAAAGCTTTTCATAAATAATAAAAGCGAATTGCCTCATATATTTTTATAAAGACAAACTTTCATATTGTCGTGATATTTTTTTGTGGTATATTTTTCTATCGATTTTTCGACAGTCATCAAACAAATAGATTAAAAATTTAACCGATTTATTTTGGCTGTTAACTTTGGTCAGCCCCTTAGAAATTAATGAAATCACTCGAAAATAGGGTTCGAAATATTTGATTTCGAACACGCTTTTTTAAAATTTTCGAGCGAGTTTTTTCACGGGTAGAGCTCGTTATAGACCATAACTTTAATTGAGACCAAAAATAAAATTCCAAAATAAATAATGTAGCTGATAAAATCTATTACAAAACCGAAGAATGTTTCGAAATCATATTCCAAATCAAAAATTTTCAATCAGATTTCATTCAAAAGATATATTTTTGAAACAACGAAAATCGCAAAGATTATATGCCTCACTGAAAACTCAACAATATAATTTAAAGGGGATTTTTAATAAGCTTCATAACCAAAACGTGTTTTTTTAGCGCCGTATTATTTTTTTATTTTTTTGTCGTATGTCGAAAAATTTAACTTTCAAAAGAAAGAGGCATAGTTGCGTTTATTTTGCATAGACCCATATCTCTTTTCGTTCGTAGGGTATTTTTTCATCGATAAAAAAAAACAAAATCAATATAAATCGAATTGTATATAAAAAACGAATTTTTATGAAATTAACTTTTGTTTCCACTTACTGAGTTAATTCTTCATTTTTTCTTCATTTTGTATTAAATACGATGTACAATTAATTATGTATAAAAAACATTTTATTTTTCGGAGTAAAGAAGTCACCTTTTTAGTTTGTTTTCTTTATGCAAAACGTGAATAACATTTTAGATTAAATTTTTTTAAAAAAATATAAAACATCTGACTAAAATGTAAGGAAGCTCAATAAAGATATATCTATTAAAAACCAGTAGCAAAAATGGTTAATTATTTAAAATTAAAAGATATTTTGGATCTATCCCAAAAGAAAGATTGAGCTAATTCGTATAAAAATTTTATTTTATTTTTTTCTTGTATTAATATAATATCGTTAATAACGAACACCGAATTTATTACATCGCATAAGAGAGAATAATTATTTCTAGTCGATACATAATGAATATTAAATTCGATGGTTTCACAAATTGTAAGAGTCAATCACACATTGCTGTTTTTAAATTTTTTAATTATAAATGAGATTCAAGTTTTAACATCGTCTCAGTATTTCATCATATGAAATTAATATTTTATATATCTTTTAAATTTTATACATCCAACGCGGTGCAATAAATTTTCCCCGTGACGAGAAAATTCAGACGTCTTGTAAAAATAATATAATATAACTTAGAATAAAACATATATACTAAATATCCAATACATGAATCTACAAAGGCTATTTTATATTTTTCTCGTTCGTATTTGAATATGTGTATAATAAGCGTTTCATTCTTTTTTCGTTATTATGTCATTTAAATTATGGGCTCTTATTTTATGGTGTTAAAAATTCTTGAATGTTAAAGACACTAAAATTAAAATAGCTCCCAAGAACTTTTTATATGTTTATTAAATGCGTTTTGCTTTTACTATAAATAACAAAAAAAAGATTTCTATCATCATTTTAAAATTGAATAGAAGTGATTTTGTTAGATGTTCTTGATTCATACTGAAAACTTTCTACTTTTTACATAGATCCATGTCTAATACAGGAACTACTGGGCGTATTCCATTATGGCTTATCGGTACTGCTGTAGGTACAGCAGCACTTGGTTTATTATCTATTTTTTTCTATGGTGCGTACGTTGGTTTAGGGTCTTCTTTATAATTTTTAGACGACATCTTATATTTTATTGTCAATTAAACGTCTAATTGCTCAATGACGAATTATTATAAGGCGCATAATACACGTGTATTATGCGCCTTATAATAAAAATAAATGATATTACCCCGCATTACCCCCGTATTAGAAATGCGAATTTATTATATATAGATGAAATATTTAACTGATTTTATGAGTATTAAAAATACAAAGCAAATAGAATGAGTTTTTAGTTTTTAACGGAATTGATTTATAACTGTGTCAAAGATAAACATCTCGTATAAAATTGCCATTTTTTCTATGAAACTAAAATATCTGATATAGATTTTTGGTTCCCGTGACCGAAGATTAATTATTTCGACGATGTTATTGACGCGACTTAGATTAATAAAAATAAATTTCGTTATGCTTATTTATCGTTCTGTCTTTTCTTTGGTTTCTATTTTGATGTATGAAAAGAAAAATGAAAGAATTGCTACCGCATAGTAAGGGTAAAAATACAAATCTTTGCATCGAAATTCATTTCAAAAAATGCATTTTTTGAACGAAAATCATTTTAAAATCGACGATTAAAAACCAAAATTTGAAAAGAGCAAAGACGAAATTCGTCGAGAATTTTCGAGAATTGAAAACCAAAGGTAGCTATACAGATTTGTTTTTATTTTATAGATTATTTTATATATTTTAGTATAATGTTGTTTAATTGTAGGTAGCGTAGTTACCTGAGTGAACTTTTTTCACTAATAATTTTTCGTTGTTAATGATTACATAATTCATATATTTTTATTACACATTTTTAATAAATATTTCGCAAAACATTCATTGTTTGGTTTTCAAAAAATAGCGTAGCGCATTTTTCGAACCAAAATTTTTCTTTCGTGTATGACAATCTATGATTTGTATCAAAAAGATGTGACTTTTGCACGAAAGTTTCGCATTAAGGACTCTGATCAAAATCAATATACTACGATTTAAAAATTTAAATGATCGAATTTTTTTGTTTTTTTGCGAACGAAGTTTTTGTAAAGTATCATATAAAATTACGACGACTTTATTTATAGATTGTGTAAAATGGGTAGCACGTCAGTATATCATATATCTCTTTTCTACTAGAATATTTAAAAGAAATTAAATAAAACGCGAAATAAAGTTTTTTATAATACGAAGTATTCATTTCGTATCAAAATACAAATCGGTCATTTTGCTCGAACACTTCAGAGACATCGTGTTTTTTTACGTTTAGTATTATGTTCGCGTTTCGTTATATTTAAAACTCCTTAATGATGTTAATAACAATAACTGGAATTTATTTACAATTGATTAAAAACTAAATATTTATGAAAACATAAAAAATATACGAGGCAATTCAATTTGATTCTAGTTCGAAAATTTGATGATGAGTGATCTCATGTATGATATACAAAATAACGCGAAACGAATTTATTGTTCTCTTGCTGTAAAACAGATATATGTCTTTTAAAAAGTCAAAATACACGTGAGACGTTTTTAGCTTCGTGAAAAAATATGTGCATCCAATAATATTATGAAATAAAATTCTAAAAAGACATTTAATTTTAAAAACAGGTTAAAAATAATGACTGACTTCTTTATGAATCCATTTTCAGATATCGCTGAAGTTTCTGTAGGTAAACATTTCTATTGGCAAATTGGTGATTATCAAGTCCATGGACAAGTATTAATGACATCTTGGTTCGTATTAGGTTTAATTTTTGTATTGGCTTTTTTAGGAAATAGCAATTTAAAAAGTATTCCTGAAGGCGTTCAAAACTTTACAGAATTAGTGACTGAGTTTATCCGCGATCTTGCGAAAACTCAAATTGGTGAAGAAGAATATTTATCATGGGTTCCTTTTTTAGGAACTTTATTTTTATTTATTTTAGTTTCTAACTGGTCTGGAGCTTTATTACCATGGGCATTAATCGAATTACCGAGCGGTGAATTAGCTGCTCCGACTAATGATATTAACACGACAGTAGCGTTAGCGCTTTTAACATCAATCGCTTATTTTTATGCAGGAATTCGAAAAAAAGGTTTAGGTTATTTTAAACGTTATGTTCAACCTGCTGCTTTTTTATTACCAATTAACGTACTTGAAGACTTCACTAAACCTCTTTCTTTAAGTTTCCGACTTTTTGGTAACATTTTAGCTGACGAACTTGTTGTAGGTGTTTTAGTAGCTCTGGTTCCTTTATTTATTCCAATTCCTATTATGTTACTGGGCGTATTTACTAGTGCGATTCAAGCTTTAGTTTTTTCTACATTAGCAGGTGCTTATATCGGCGAAGCTTTAGAAGATCATCACTAAAAACGTTTGCAAATCAAAAATTTGCAAAGCGCATTGATTTTTCATGATGTTTTGTTTTTGATTTGAATTATCTGATGCACTTATATTTATAAATAAAAATCAAAGGCTTTTTTCAAAATCATTTAGCGAAGCGATTTTGTTTCAAAAATATATTTTTTGAAACAACTAGATTTTCGTCTCGAAAAATTCATTTCAAAAAATGCATTTTTCGAATCAAATGAACTCCTCTATTTTTCGTTCATACCCTGTTCATATCCTCTTTATCCTCTTTATCCTCTTTATCCTCTTTATCCCGAAGTATGAGGGTTTGCAAAGCAAAAGAAGTCTGAGGGGAAGTATGAAGGAAAAAGAAGCGCGAATTCGCTTCGTTAAAAATAGAGATGTTTCGGATGGCAAAAAACAAAATCAGTAAATGTCAAACGACAGAATCCCGCGAGAGATTAAAAATCATCGCTGTTAGATTTGAAAACCACTCGCGATAAACTCTCCATTTAGTGATTTCAAAAACTGAGATGATTTTTTTATCGATCATTATATACCAAGAAAGAAAAGTGTTTTTATTTATGTTGTCGAGTAAATTTGCGCTTTATATATGACATGACAATGGCCAAAATACAATATCTCACTCGTTCAAACTAATTGATATAATATTTAAATGTATTTTGTGTTTAATCGAATTTATTCTTTAAAGAATAAACGATTTAATCAATCGCATACTCTTCGATAAATTATAAACAAAAATTAAATATTTTATTTGAAGGAAATTTTTTATGAAAGATTTTACTATTTATTTATCGACAGCTCCTGTTGTTGCTCTCGTTTGGTTTACAGTTACGGCGGGTTTATTGATCGAAATTAACCGCTTTTTCCCTGATCCCCTTGTTTTTGCTTTTTAATTTTATTTGATTTGTGTCGTGTTAGGCACAAAACATTTTTTTATTGATGTCGGATGAAATTTCTTTTCTCGTTGCCATATCGATGAACCGTAAAATGTCGAAATTTAGTGAAGAACGAAGAAAAGAACTTTCATCCGACATCAATCATACAATATCTAAAAAATTCATTCGAATGAATTCAAGAGTTTGAATTCGAGACTAAAAATGACTTCGAGACACTGAATGTCTCTAATCCTCGAAAGTATAAACACGACATAGGAGTGAATGTTATGCTAAAATTGTGTATCATCTATGATGATATATGAAATTTTTATTTTTAAGATGACATATTATTTTATGTGTTTTAATATAAAAATAGCGGAGCGCACTCTTTTGATTTTATAATTGAATATCTTTTTAATTTAATATGAATCTTTTTCTCGAAAATATTTTTTATAACTGAAGAATATATAAATAGAAAACAAATTTTTGATCTTTATTTTATTTTCGAATAGCGATACATTTAAAAATGGATAAAAACTATTTGTTTTATTATTTTATTTTTTAAATACATATTATTCATAAATATTTATAATTCATTATCAAATTACTCCATAATTGTGAAAAATTTATATTTAATACTATATTAATTTTTATAATTAATATAATCATAGATAAAATCCTAAATTTATAGAATAAATCCATTTCCATAAAAAATTTCGGATTAAACTTTCAGTTTATATTTATTAATTTTTATGCCTACAATTCAACAATTAATTCGATCTGCTAGAAAAAAAATAACTAATAAGCCAAAAGCTCCTGCGTTAAAATCTTGCCCTCAAAGACGTGGAATTTGTTTACGAGTTTATACAGTAACTCCAAAAAAACCAAATTCTGCATTAAGAAAAGTTGCTCGTGTACGCTTAACTTCTGGATTCGAAGTGACAGCTTATATTCCGGGAATTGGACATAATTTGCAAGAGCATGCTGTAGTTTTAGTTAGAGGTGGAAGAGTAAAAGATTTACCGGGGGTTAGATATCATATCGTTCGTGGTACTTTAGATACGGCTGGAGTAAAAGGACGTGTTCAAGGACGATCAAAATATGGTGTGAAATTAGGCGCAGCCCAATCCACTGGTAAAAAATAGCAGAGCGCGAATGCGGTGCAATTTTTTATTGCGCCAAATAAAATGCATTTTTCGTTTAACCACCATAGATTTTTGCTTATAAATAATTTTTTGTTATTTTTTTGCTATAAAATCACACGAAGACATCGCTCTCGTGTGATTTTTTGACTCAGAAAATATTTTTGCGATATTATTATTATTATTTTATCTCTAATTCAGAGAATATTTACAAGATCTCGAAAAAAGCACGAGCATCTAAAATAAAAAATAAATTTTAGATTCATATTCACTTTTTTATACGCAAAGTTAGGCAACTTAAATTGTGTTCGATATTACCTATTTAATTCAGAAGGATTCGAACTAATTCAAAAGAATGCTAGTTTTGTTTTTTATATTTTTATTGACTTTAATCAAAAGTCGTTCTTATTTTTCATTTTTTAGAGGCATAAGAGTCATGCGGATACGAATTAAAAAAAACGAGTGACAAAATCAGTCGAAAATCAGAGATTTTCGTTTCAGTTCGAAAAATCTGTTTTTGTAAATAAAAAGAGTGGAGCGAGTTCTTTTTTCAAAATCTTTGATTTTGAAATTCGCTTCGCTAAAAATCTAGTTCAAAATCATTTAGCAAAGCGATTTTTTCGAAAAGAAGCGCTTTAAACATCGAAGATGTTTAACAAAATTTTCAAAAAGATTTCCAATGCAGTGCAATCAAATTCATGAGATAAAAACCACAATGAATATTGAAGTAGTTTAAAAAAGAAAATGTTTTATTTAACACCGAAAATTTATTTTTTATATTTCAATCATTTAATTAAATTTCATGTGTTTCTAAAAGATGCACAAAAATTAAAAAAATGTTATAATAAATTTGTATTAATCAGGGGATATGGCGGAATGGTAGACGCTACGGACTTAAAAAAATAAACCTATATTTACTTATAAACTATTGATTAATTATGAGAATACAGTAAGTTCACTATAAAATCAATGGTTCGATTGAGCTTTTTTAAAGAAATTTAAAAAATGCATGCTCTCAAAGTCAGGAAAACTTCAATTAGCTTTTAATATTTTTTGTGGTTTAACCTTCAAAAAAATCATTTGAAATAAGCAATCCTGAGCCAAATCGAAGCTTTTATTCAAACAAAAGTAACTCGACCGGTGCAGAGACTCGACGAGAGCTATCTTTAAATAGATAAAGAGAGAGTCCGTTCTTCCAATCTAACTTATTAGACACAAATGAAAATCCGTTGATCTTTTCGATCGTGAGGGTTCAAGTCCCTCTATCCCCAATTTGATTTTTAAAATAACGCATCGAATTTATTAGATTCGTTTTTTAATTTAAAAGACGACCAGAGCATATCTAGATATGTTCGTTAATTTCGATTAAAATCGAAAATTTTGAAATAAATTTTAAATGATTTCGAAATAAGTAAATAGCTCAAAAATATATAAAATTTTTTGGTTTTTCAAAATGTTTTATAAATATAAATTTAGAAGTGAGATTATAGAAAAAACACAATGCGTCTATACTTATGGACGAATAAAATGTTTTATTTTTCACATGAAAAATTGTGAAATGTTTTATGCTGTCGAGACTCAAAAGTTCTCAAAAGAATCAATCTGAACAAAGATATAATTTTTTAGATTATAAAATCTTGTCAGTAAATTTTAAATAAATAAGATTTTAAATACAACATCTTCTTATGGTAGAACCTTTATTATCTGGAATTGTGTTAGGATTAGTACCAGTAACTATTGCAGGTTTATTCGTAACAGCATATCTTCAATATCGTCGTGGAGATCAAGCAACTTGGTAATAAGATATTTTGATTTTCCTTTGAATTTAAATAAACTTATTTAAAGTTTATACATTACAAAGACCTTAGTTTTTCGAATCATTTTGGTTTTTTTATCTATTAATTTTTGATAATATGAGATAAAAAAAGTGATCTCGGATTTTTCATTATTTTAATTTATTTTAATTTTTTTGAGGTATTTTTGTAAGAGATCTTTCGAAAGATCTCTTACAAAAATACCTCAA
>VFQR01000967.1_pt1 | contig 26790 bp, 21 predicted proteins | sample 3512321 | NCBI WGS metagenome assembly VFQR01 (sample SAMN10412374, study PRJNA504923) | tailings metagenome | isolation source: Relicate 3 Philex TSF1 revegetated site | place: Philippines: Tuba, Benguet | collected 2017-08-29 | reverse complement strand
AGGCGACGCTGCGACGGCTGCGCGCGGAGGGCGTGTCCGACACGGACCTCGCCGCCACGCTGCGGCACCTCGCGGTCACGCCCGTCCTGACGGCACATCCCACCCAGGTCCGCCGGCGCACGGTGCTCGAGCGCCTCGGCCACATCGCCGACCTGATCGACCTGCGCGGCCGGCTCGCGAGCGACGCCGCCGACGACCGCGAGCGCCTCGACGACCAGCTGCTCGTCGAGATCCTCGCGCTGTGGCAGACGGCGATCCTCCGGCTGCGCAAGCTCCGCGTGCGCGACGAGATCAACGAGACGCTGCGGTACTACGACGCCAGCCTGCTCGCCGTGGTGCCGGCGCTGCGTGGCGACGTCGCCGTCGCCGTCGGACGCACCTTCGGCACACAGCCCCGCCTCGGCCCCGTGCTCACCATGGGGTCGTGGATCGGGGGCGACCGCGACGGCAACCCCTTCGTCACCGCCGACACCCTCCGCTACGCCACCACGCGCCAGGCGGAGGTGGCCCTCGGTCACCACCTCCGCGGGCTGGACGAGCTGTCGCGATCGCTGTCGATGTCGTCCCGCCTCGTCACGCCGACGGCAGAGCTCTCGGCGCTGGCGGAGCGATCGAACGACCTCTCCGAGTTCCGCGCTGACGAGCCCTACCGCCGCGCGCTGCGCGGCATGTACGGACGCCTGCACGGCTTCGCCGCGCTCCGCCTGGACGAGGTCCCTGGGCCCCCACCGGTCGTGGAGGTGGCGCCCTACCCGCTGCTCGACGAGCTGGTCGACGACCTCGACGTGGTGATCCGGTCGCTGCACGCGCACGGCGCGGGCGCGCTCGCGGACGCGGCGGTCGTGACGCTCCGCAACGGGGTGGTCGCGTTCGGCGCCCACCTGTGCGAGCTCGACCTCCGCCAGAACTCGGCGGTGCACGAGCGCGTCGTCGACGAGCTCCTCGCCGCGGGCGGCGCGCCGGGCTACCTGGGGTGCGACGAGGACGAGCGCATCCGCCGGCTCGTGGCGGAGCTGGCCGACCCGCGACCGTTGCGGAGCAGGTGGAGCGAGCTCAGCGAGGAGGCACGTGGTGAGCTGGCCGTGCTGGACGAAGCCGCCGGTGCGCTCGACCGTTTCGGCCCCGAGGTGATCCGCCGCTACGTGATCTCGATGGCCCGCTCGGTGAGCGACGTGCTGGAGGTGGCGGTGCTGCTGAAGGAGGCCGGGCTGGTGCGCCCGGGTGATCGCCCGGCGGCACGTGTGGACATCGTGCCGCTGTTCGAGACGATCGCCGACCTGGCCGGCGCGCCGGCCGTCCTCCGCGGACTGCTGGCCGAGCCTGCGTACCGGGCCATGGTGGCGGGGCGCGCCGACCGCCAGGAGGTCATGATCGGCTACTCCGACTCGAGCAAGGACGGGGGCTACCTCACGTCGTCGTGGCGCCTCTACCGCGCGCAGCTCGACCTGGCCGCCGTGGCGCGCGACGAGGGGGTCCGGCTCGTCGTCTTCCACGGCCGTGGTGGCACGGTCGGCAGGGGCGGTGGGCCGGCGTACGACGCCATCCTGGCGCAGCCGCTGGGCACCGTCGACGGCGCCGTGCGGATCACCGAGCAGGGAGAGATCGTCGCCGCCAAGTACTCGCGGCCGTCGGCGGCGCGGCGCAACCTCGAGACGCTCGTCGCCGCCACCCTGGAGGTGTCGCTGCGACCCGACGAACCCCTCGGCGCCGCGGACGCCTACGGGGCGCTGATGGCCGAGCTGTCGGAGGAGGCGATGCGCGCCTACCGCGCACTCGTGTACGACGAGCCGGAGTTCGTCGAGTTCTTCCGGTCGATCACCCCGGTGAGCGAGATCGCCCGGCTCAACGTGGGGTCGCGCCCCGCCTCGCGCACCAGCTCCGGGCGGATCGAGGACCTGCGGGCGATCCCCTGGGTGTTCAGCTGGTCGCAGTGTCGGCTGTCGATCCCCGGCTGGTTCGGTGTGGGCAGCGCGTTCGAGCACGTGGCGGCCCGCCGCCCGGGCGTGGAGGACCAGCTCGTGGCGATGCACCGCGACTGGCCGTTCTTCCGCACCACGCTGTCGAACATGGCGATGGTGCTGGCGAAGACCGACGTCGAGATGGGTCGCCGGTACGCGTCGCTGGTGCGGGCTCCGCTGGGGGAGCGCCTGTTCGCGGTGATCGAGGCGGAGCACCGGCGCACCCTCACGTGGCACGAGCGGATCACCGGATCGGCCGACCTGCTGGCGGGCAACCCGGCGCTCGCCCGCAGCATCGCCAACCGCTTCCCCTATCTCGACCCGCTCCACCTCCTGCAGATCGAGATGCTGCGCAGGTCGCGTGACGGCGACGAGCACCCGGACGTCGGCCGCGCGCTCGAGCTGACCGTCAACGCGATCGCCACCGGGCTGCGCAACAGCGGCTGACGGCGGATCCCGCCGTGCGTCAGACGGCGAGGCGGCGCTTCACGTGGTGCATCACGGGGAGGTGGTCGTCCTGCGGGCTGAACAGGATCACCTCGCTGTCGTCGTCGGCGCGCACCGAGTGCCACGCCGGCCAGTGGAAGACGTCGCCGCCGACGCAACGCTCCGTGCCCCCGTCGCGGTACGTGACCGTGATGGTCCCGCTGATCACGTAGCCCCAGTGCTCGCTGTGGCACATGCCGTGCTCCAGCCCCTCGAGCAGCGGCGCCAGGTCGGCGCCCGCTCCGAGGCTGAAGTACTCCACGCCGAGGGTGCCGGCGGCGGTGCCGAAGTCGCTCTGCTGGCGAGCCACGGCGCCGGGCGCGTCGATCAGGGTGGGGATGTCGTCCTTCTGGAGGTGCATGGTGTTTCCCTTCGTGGTGATGGTGGTGGTCGTGGTGGTCGCGATCGGTGGTCGGTTCAGGCCGCGTCGCGGTCCGGGTCGCCGCGGCCGGGCGCTCCGGTGGCGGTGGCGAGCTCGTGTGCGTGGAGGGCGAAGAAGGTGGTGGCGAAGGCGGCCAGCTGGCGGCCGGTCATCGCCCCCATCGGGGTGTGCACCTGGCGCTCGGAGGCGCCCGGCGCGCTCGCCGCCGCCCGGAGCTCGGCGGCCACGCGCGGCACGGAGCGCAGCACCTCCGACGCATCGGCTCCGCAGCCGCCCGATCGTGGTGGCGCGGTCGAGAGCCGGTGCTCGCCGCCGCGCATCCAGGTGGTGCAGGCTGCACCCATCGTCGCCAGGCGGTCGAGCGCATCGCGCACGGAGCCCCCGCGCTCGAGCGGCAGGCCCAGGTGGTGGTCCTCGAGGTGGCCCGCGATGGCGGTCACCGCTCCCGTGGCCATCGACAGCTGTTCGGTCGCATCCATGATCCTCGTCCTCCTCCTCGCCGGCCGGCGCCCCGGGCCGCGTGCTCCACGAGGGAGGCGTGACAATCCGTGTCACAATGGGACATGCGCGTCGACGGGGTGCGCGAGGCGATCGCGCAGGCGCAGTGGGCGCACGCCCTCGCGCTGCTCGACGCACTGCCCCCCGACGCGCCGGGTGCGGAGGTGCTCGAGCTGCGTGCGCTGGCCTCCTACGGAGCCGGGGAGTTCGAGGCCTCGATCGAGGCGTGGGAGGCCCTCCACGCGACGTTGCTCGAGGCCGGCGACGAGCTGGGCGCCGCCCGCGCGGCGGGGATGGTGGCCCTCTACCTGATGATGGACACCGGACTGATGGCGCCGGTGCGCGGCTGGTTGCGCCGTGCCGACCGCCTGCTCGAGGGCCTCGACGGCGAGCGCGCCGACCCGGTCCGCGCCATCGTCGCCGCCGTGCGGACGTACGAGCGGTTCATGTCCGGCGATCTGGACGGCGCCGAACGGGCGGCCGCGGACGCGGTGGCGCTCGGGTCGCGCACCGGTGTGGCGGCGGCGTCCGTGATCGGGCGCACCGCCGCCGCGAGGGTGCGCATCCTGCGCGGCGACGTCGATGCCGGCCTCGCCCAGCTCGACGAGGTCGGCGCGTTGCTGATGAGCGGCGGCGCCGATCCGCTGACGACCGGGATGATGTACTGCGAGGTGATCTGCGCCGCGCAGGGCCTGGCGATGTACGACGTCGCCGCCGAGTGGACCGAGGTGATGGAGCGCTGGCGACCGGGCGCAGCGGTCGGGGGCATCAACGGGCGCTGCCGGGTCCACCGCGCGGAAGTCCTGCGGATGTCGGGCCCGTCGGCCGCCGCGGAGGAGGAGGCGCTCGCCGCGTGCCAGCACCTCCGCCCGTGGATGCGCCGGGAGTTCGGGTGGCCCCTCGTCGAGCTGGGCACCATCCGCCTCCGCCGCGGCGACCTCGCCGGCGCGGAGGAGGCCTTCCTCGCCGCCCACCGGCATGCGTGGAACCCGCAACCGGGCATGGCCCTCCTCCGCCTCGCGCGGGGTGATCTCGCCGGCGCACAGGCGATGATCACCGAGGCCGTCGCGCATCCCGTCGACGTCCCCTCGAAGGAGCTCCCGCCGTTCGGCGACCTGCGGCTCGCCCCGCTCCTCGACGCCCGTGCCGAGATCGCGGCCGCCGGCGGCGACGTCGCCGCGGTCGCGGCGGCCGCCGAGGAGCTGCGGGCCATCGCCGCCCGCTACCCGAGCCGCGCCCTCGCCGCATCCGCATCGCTCGCAGGCGCACGCGCAGCACTCCTCCAGGGCGACGCGGAGGCCGCCTGCGCCGGCGCGGCCGCTGCGCTGCACGCGTGGTGCGCCATCGATGCGCCGTACGAGGCTGCCTGCGCCCGCGTGGTGCTCGGCCACGCGCAGCGGCTCGCGGGGAGCGAGGAGCGAGCGCTCCTCGAGTGGCGGGCGGCGCACGACGGCTTCACCGCGTACGGCGCGGCCGGGCGTGCGGCGGAGGTGGTCCACCTGCTCGAGGGGTCACCGCCGTCCGGCCGGCGGCCGCCCCCGACCCCGGTGGACGGTGCCGCGGGCGCCGAGGGTGCGTTCCTCCGCGACGCCGGGTTGCGGGTGGCCTCGTTCGCCGGGTCGTCGGTGGTGGTGCGCGACCTCGTGGGCCTGCGCTACGTGGAGCGCCTGCTGGCCGAGCCGGGGCGCGAGCTCCACGTCCTCGACCTCGTCGCCGTGGAGCGGGGCTCGCTGCCCACCTCGCGCTCCGGCGCGGCGGAAGGCCTGCACGAAGGTGACGCCGCCCTGCCGCTCCTCGACGACCGGGCCCGTGACGCCTACCGCCGGCGCCTGGCCGACATCGACGACGACATCGACGAGGCGGAGCGGCTGGGCGACCTCGGCCGGCTGGAGAAGGCGCAGCTCGACCGGGAGTACCTCGTCACCGAGCTGGGCCGCGCGGTGGGCCTCGGCGGGCGGCTCCGGCGCACGGGCGGCGGCGCGGAGCGGGCCCGCACCAGCGTGGCCCGCTCCATCCGGTACGCGATCGACCAGCTCGCTCGCCACCACCCGGCGCTGGCCGCGCACCTGCGCCGCGGCGTGCGGACCGGCACCTACTGCTGCTACGAGCCGGATCCGCTCACGCCGGTGGCATGGCGGACCCGGCCCGGCTGAGCAGCCCTCAGCGGAGGAGGTCGAACCGATCGAGGTTCATCACCTTGTGCCAGGCGGCGACGAAGTCGCGCACGAAGCGCTCCTGGCCGTCGCTCGCCCCGTACACCTCCGCGATCGCCCGCAGCTGCGAGTGCGAGCCGAACACGAGGTCGACGGCGGTGGCCGTCCAGCGCACCTCACCGCTCGAGCGGTCCCGCCCCTCGTACACGTTCTCCTCGTGCACCGAGGTGGTCCACTCCGTGCCGGCGTCGAGCAGGTTGGCGAACCAGGCGTTCGTGAGCACGCCCGGCCGGTCGGTGAGCACGCCGAGCGAGCTGCCCCCGTGGTTGGCGCCGAGCGCCCGCAGGCCGCCCACCAGCACCGTCATCTCGGGTGCCGTGAGGTCGAGCATGTTGGCCCGGTCGAGCAGCAGCGTCTCGGGCGACAGCTTCACGCCGTCACGGAGGTAGTTGCGGAAGCCGTCGGCGCTGGGCTCCATCACCCGGAACGACTCGGCGTCGGTCTGCTCCTGCGTGGCGTCGGTCCGCCCCGGCGAGAACGGCACCGTGACCTCCACACCTGCGGCACGCGCCGCCTGCTCCACGGCTGCGCAGCCGCCGAGCACGATGAGGTCGGCGAGGGAGATCCGCTTGCCGCCGGTCTGCGAGCCGTTGAAGCCCTGCTGGATCCGCTCGAGTGCGTCCAGCACGGGGGTCAGCTCGGCGCCCTCGTTCACCGCCCAGCTGCGCTGCGGCTCGAGGCGGATGCGGGCTCCGTTGGCACCGCCGCGCTTGTCGGTGCCGCGGAAGCTCGCGGCCGACGACCACGCCGTGGCCACCAGCCGTGACAGCGGCACGCCGGCAGCGAGCACCTGCTCCTTCAACGCGGCCACGTCGGCCTCGTCCACCAGCTCGTGGTCGACGGCCGGCACCGGGTCCTGCCAGACGAACTGCTCCGACGGCACGAGCGAGCCCCGGTAGCGGGCGATCGGGCCCATGTCGCGGTGGGTGAGCTTGAACCAGGCCTTGGCGAACGCGTCGGCGAGCTCGTCGAAGTTCTGGTGGAAGCGGCGGCAGATCTGCTCGTACACCGGATCGACGCGCAGGGCGATGTCGGTGGTGGCCATCATCGGCGCGTGCCGCTTGGACGGGTCGTGCGCGTCGGGCACCGTGCCCTGCGCCTCGGGGTTCGTGGGCTTCCACTGGTGCGCTCCGGCCGGGCTGGTCGTCAGCTCCCACTCGTAGCCGAACAGGTTGTCGAGGAAGCCGTTGTCCCACCGGATGGGGTCGTTCGTCCACGCCCCCTCGAGGCCGCTCGTGATGGTGTCGCCGCCCTTGCCGCTGCGGTACGAGTTGTGCCAGCCGAGCCCCATCGAGTGCACGGGGCACCCCTCCGGCTCCGGTCCCACGTTCTCGGCGCCCGCCGCGCCGTGCGTCTTGCCGAAGGTGTGGCCGCCGACGATGAGGGCCACCGTCTCCTCGTCGTTCATCGCCATGCGGGCGAAGGTCTCGCGGATGTCGCGGGCCGCGGCCATCGGGTCGGGCTGGCCGTTGGGGCCTTCCGGGTTCACGTAGATGAGGCCCATCTGCACGGCGCCGAGCGGGCCGGAGAGCTCACGATCGCCGCTGTAGCGCTCGTCGCCCAGCCAGGTGTCCTCGGGCCCCCAGAAGATCTCCTCGGGCTCCCAGATGTCGGCCCGGCCGCCACCGAAGCCGAACGTGCGGAACCCCATCGACTCCAGCGCGCAGTTGCCCGCGAAGATGATCAGGTCGCCCCACGACAGGCGGCTGCCGTACTTCTGCTTGACCGGCCAGAGCAGCCGGCGGGCCTTGTCGAGGTTGGCGTTGTCCGGCCAGCTGTTGAGGGGGGCGAAGCGCTGGGCGCCGCTGCCGCCGCCGCCCCGGCCGTCGGCCACGCGGTACGTGCCTGCGGCGTGCCACGCCATGCGGATGAACAGCGGGCCGTAGTGGCCGTAGTCGGCCGGCCACCAGTCCTGCGAGGTCGTCATCACCTGCTCGATGTCGCGGCGCAGCTCGTCGAGGTCGACGGTCTCGAAGGCCGCTCCGTAGTCGAAGCCCTCGCCGAGCGGGTTGGCTCGCGGCGAGTGCTGGTGGAGCACGTTCAGGTCCAGCTGGTTCGGCCACCAGTCCCGGTTCGTCCGCGGACGGGTGTCCTTCGGGGTGGGGGCGGGGATGACTGGGTTCTCGCTCTCGCTGTTGCTCTGCGTCACGCGACGTCCTCCTGCTGCGGCCCGATGGCGCGGGCGGTCGATGACGTCGTGTCTACCCACGAAGCCGCGAGGGGTCCAATCGTTCGTCGCTATCGCCGGGATGCGCCCCGGTTATCGGGCGCGCGAGCCCTCGGGGCTCGCCGTGACCCCCCGCCCGCCTCCGGCCCGCAGCGGTCGAGCGGGCTACCCTCGCCACATGACGAAGATCGGCCTGTCCCGTCGCCGGATGGCGACCCGACACGCCCGATGACGGCGATCGTCGAGGGCATCGAGGGGCTGGCCGAGCGGGGGGTCGTCCGCCACCTCGCGCCCGGCGAGGTGCTCGTCCGCCAGGGCGTGCTCTCCGACTCCGTCTTCCACGTGCGCAGCGGCTCGCTCAGCGTGGCGGTCGCCGGGCCCGAGGGTGAGGTGGAGATCGGCAGCGTCCGACCTGGTGACCTCATCGGAGAGGTGGCCGCCCTGGTCGGCCTGCCGCGTTCGGCGACGCTCGCGGCAGACGGCGACGTCGAGGTGCTGGAGGTGGAGGCGAGCGCGTTCGCCGACTGGCTGGCCGAGCACCCCCGGCAGGCGGAGCAGGTGGCTGCCGCCGCCCGGCATCGCCTGAACTCGGTGCACGTGGCCGAGATCGCCATCGACGTGCTGGGGGAGGCCGCGGCGCCGCTGGTGCCCGAGGTGCTGCGCGTGGCGGAGTGGGTCGACGTCCCGGCCGGGCACGTGCTGTTCTCGGAGGGCGACGCGCCCGACGCCGCCTATTTCGTGCTCTCGGGACGGCTGCAGGCCACCACCGTCGACCGCGCCGGCAAGGTGCGGGTGCTGAACGACATCGGCCGCGCCGAGGTGCTGGGGGAGCTGGCCATCATCCAGCAGAGCGCGCGCACGGCCACCGTCACCGCGTTGCGCGACAGCACGCTGGCCCGCTTCCCCATCGCCGACTTCGAGCGACTCCTCGTCGCCCACCCCGAGCTGCTGCTGCTCATCGTGCGCCGGATCGTGTCGCGGATCACCGGCGCGGGTGTGCGCCGCCGCACGGCGCGCACCGTGGCGCTCGCACTCGTCGGCGACATCGGGCCCGACGACGTGGCCGCCCAGGTCGCAGCCGCGGTCGCCGGATGGGGCGACTCCGCCGTGGTCGACTCGGGGCGCGTCGACGCCCAGCTCCACCGGCCCGGCATCGCCCAGTCGGGCGGCGCCGACCTGGGCGACACGCGCGTGTCGCAGTACCTCTACGAGCTGGAGTCCGCCCACGCGCACGTGGTCTACGTGACCGATCCCACCGTCACCGCCTGGTCGCGGCGGGTGGTGCAGCGGGCGGACACCGTGGTCGTGGTGGCCCCGGCGCACCTGGCGGTGGACGAGCGGGCGCTCGCGCAGCGCTTCGTCGAGGCCTGCACCGACACACGTGTGCCGCGCTGGCTGGCACTCGTGCACCCCGCTGGTGCCCGGAGGCCGCTCCCGCGCGGCCTCGACCACGTGCGCGCCAGCTTCGACGAGATCCACCACCTCCGCCGCGGCGACGACGCCGACCTCCAGCGCCTCGCTCGCCTGTCGCTCGGTCGCGGGTGGGGGCTGGTGCTGGGCGGCGGCGGTGCGCGGGGGTTCGCGCACCTCGGTGTGGTCCGTGCCCTCCGCGAGCTGGGCGTGCCGATCGACCGCGTCGGCGGGGCCTCGATGGGCTCGATCTTCGCCGCGCTCACGGCGATGTACGACGATCTCGACGAGATCGTGGCGCTGGCGGAGGCGCAGTTCGACCGGTTGCTCGACTACACGGTGCCGGTCGTGTCGCTGCTGAAGGCGAAGCGGATCACGGAGAACATCGCGCGCGTGGGCGGCGGCTACGACGTCGAGGACCTGTGGATCCCCTTCTACTGCGTGTCCACCAACCTCACGAAGTCGCGCCTCGAGGTGCATCGCCGCGGCGACCTCGTCACCGCCCTGCGGGCGAGCATCGCCATCCCCGGCGTCCTGCCGCCGGTGCCGTTCGGTGACGATCTCCTGGTCGACGGCGGGGTCCTCGACAACGTGCCGGCGGACGTGATGCGCGCCGACCCCTCCATCGCCACCGTCATCGCCGTCGACGTCGCCACCGCCATGGGCCCGTCCGCGGGTGCGGACTGGGGCATGTACCTGTCCGGCTGGCAGGCGCTGCGCCGGGCGGTGGCGGGCCGGTCGTCCGGGGCAGCGTTCCCGGGGGTCGGCTCCGTGCTGGTGCGGACGATGATCACGGGCTCGGAGGGGAAGCGGTCGGCCATCCGCGACGACGGCACCGCCGACTTGTACCTCGACCTCGAGATGCAGGGCGTCGGGCTGCTCGAGTTCCGCAAGCTGCGCAGCGTGATGGACCGCGGGTACACGATCGCGAAGCCGCGCCTCGAGGCGTGGCTGGCCGAAGGGGGCGGGCGCGACGAGGGCACGCTGCGATGAGCGGTGCCGCCGAGGCGGGCCAGTAGGGTGCCCCGCCATGGTGAGCAAGCGTGCCTACATCGACCACCTCCGCGGTGTGCGGCTCTTCGCCGACTGCACGCGCAAGGAGCTCGAGCTGATCGCCTCGTCCAGTGACGTGGTCACGCTCCGCGCCGGCCGGACGATCATCGAGGAGGGCAAGCCCGGCAAGGAGGCGTTCGTCATCCTGTCCGGCACGGCCACGATCAGGAAGGGCTCGCGCCGCATCCGCCAGGTCGGCGAGGGCGCGATCGTCGGTGAGCTGGCGCTGTTCGACGGCGGTGCCCGCTCGGCCAGCGTGGTCTGCGACACCGATTGCGAGGTGCTCGTGCTCAGCCGGGGCAGCCTGATGCGTGTGCTCGAGTCCGTGCCCCCGATCTCGCACAAGCTGCTGGCCAACATGGCCGGCATGGTCCGCGACCTCGACAAGCGCGCGAGCGGCTGACCGCTACCGGGCTCGCTCGGCCGCCCGCTCGCGCGCCCGTGCCGTCAGCACCCGGGCCGCCGCTCCGAGGGCGAGCGCGGAGGCGCCGCTGGCGAGCGCGCCGGCGGGCAGCGCGACGGCGAGCGCGAGGCACCCGACGAGGCCGAGCCACGCGACGCCGCGCGGCCAGCGGCGCTGCTCCCGGGTCAGCGTGAGGGCCGCGGCGTTGGTGACCGCGTAGTAGGTGAGCACGGCCACACCCGACACGCCGATCGCGTCGCGGAGGTCGAGCACGACGACGAGAGCGACGACCACCGCGGCGACCGCCACCTCGGCGCGAACGGGCAGCTGCCGGCGTGCCCCGACGTGCGCGAACCAGTGGGGGAGGTCGCGGGTCCTCGCCATGGCCAGCGCCGTGCGGGAGATGCCGGGGATCAGGTTGAGCAGCACCCCCAGCGCGGCCACGCCGGCGCCCATGCGAACCACCGGGGCGAGCACCGTCGCGCGGCCCGCCTCCACCACCTCGCGCAGGGGCGCGTCGGTGGCCGCCAGCCGCGCGGCCGGCACGACCGCCAGCGCGGTCAGCGCGACCACGGCGTACACCACGAGCACCAGCGCGAGCGCCAGGGGGACGGCGCGGGGGATCGTCCGCTCCGGCTCGCGCACCTCCTCCCCGAGCGTGGCGATGCGGGCGTAGCCGGCGAAGGCGAAGAACAGGAAGCCGGCGGACCGGAGCACCCCGCCGGGCGTGGCCTCGTCGAGGGAGATGCGCCCCAAGTCGGCGGCAGGCGACGACCAACCGCTCACGACCACCGTCACGAGCGCCCCCAGCGACACGACGAGGAGCACCTTCGTCACCGCCACGGTGCGGGACAGCCCGCCGAGGTTGACGGCGGTGATGGCCGCCACGGCGGTCACGGCCACCGCCCGCTCCCGTCCGGGCCAGAGGTACGCGCCCACCGTCAACGCCATGGCCGCGCAGGAGGCGGTCTTGCCCACCACGAACCCCCACCCGGCGAGGTGACCCCAACCGGCACCGAGCTGCTCACGGCCGTAGACGTAGGTGCCGCCGGAGCGCGGGTGCACCGCGGCCAGCTGCGCCGAGGACGTGGCGTTGCAGAACGCCACCCCCGCTGCCAGAGCGAGCCCGACGATGAGGCCGGCTCCGGCCGCCGCGGCGGCGGGGGACCATGCGGCGAACACCCCGGCGCCGATCATCGATCCTGCGCCGATCACCACGGCGTCGGCGAGGCCCAGGCTGCGCCTCAGCTCCGCCGCTCCGCCGCCCACGGCGGCACGCTACGCCGCGGTGGCTGGGACGCGACACTCGCCGGTGCCGGCCGCATGGCTGCGGCGGCACCGGCGAGCGGCGGGGGTTCGGGACGCGCTGGCGATCAGATGGTGGTGCGGCTGCGACCCCGGGTCCCCGTGAAGCCGAGCACCGCACCGATGACCAGCAGGATGATGCCGATCACCAGTGCCCATGCTGCAGCCTCGACGAAGAGGCCGATGCCACCGAAGACCAAGGCGGCCAGGATGAGCAAGACGACGAGTGCGGTCATGGAAACCTCCGGTTGGTGGTCGCAACGATCGCCGTTGCGATGGCCGCAGCATGCCCATCGCGACCGCCCGCCAATCCCGAGATCACCCCCCGAGGGGGCGTTTCACCCGACCCGAGCGCGCCCGCCAGCGCGCCGGCCCGTGCCGCGAGCGACGATGGCATCGAACTCGGCGTCGCTCAACGGCAGCACCGACAGCCGGTTGCCCCGCGCGAGCAACCGGCAGTCCGCGAGCTCCGGCATCGTCCGCATCTCGTCGAGCGGCACGAACCGCAGCCGCTTCACCGGTGCCACGGTCACCCAGTCCCACCGTGGGTCCGACGGGTCGGAGGTGGGGTCGTGGTAGCGGCTGGCGGGATCGAACTGGGTGGGGTCCGGCTCGGCCTCGCGCACGATCCTGCACACCCCCGCCGCACCCGGAGGAGCTGCGTTGGAGTGGTAGAAGATGGCCAGGTCGCCGCGGCGCATGGCCCGCAGGTGGTTGCGGGCCTGGAAGTTGCGCACACCGTCCCACCCCTCGCGCTTCACCCGCACCAGGTCGTCGTAGCCGAACACGTCCGGCTCGGACTTCAGCAACCACCTCGCCACGGCGGGCGACGATACCGGGCGCCACACGCGCCGGAGCACCGGCCTCGCCTTCCGGCTCGACCGGTGCTCCGGGCGCGATCGACGGGCTCAGGAGCGCGTCAGCGGTGCTCGACGTCGCCGCGCCAGCCGCCGGTCTCCCGGCCGCGATCCTCGATGAAGGTCTTGAACCGGGCCATGTCGCCCTTCACCCGTCGATGGATGAAGCCGAGCTTGTCGCCCGCCTGCTCCACGAAGCCCTCCGGCTCCACGTCCATGTCGAGGTTGACGCGGGTGGTCGTGTCGGACAGGTGGTGGAACGTGACCACGCCGGCGTGGCCGGTCTCGCCCTCGATCGTCCTCCACGCGATGCGCTCGTCAGGGTGCTGCTCGGTGATCTCGGTGGTGAAGTGGCGGGTCGCGCCGCCCACCTCGACCGTCCACCGGTTGGTGGTGTCGGTGAGCTGCTCGATCGAGACCACGCCCTCCATGAACTGCGGGAACGTCTCGAACTGGGTCCACTGGTTGTAGGCGACGCGCAGCGGGACGTCGACGTCGACGGATTCCTTGATGTTGCTCATGGTGGCGAAGGTGCCCGCGCGCGCGTCGCGGGCAAACCTGCCGGTCGGGTGGGGTGGGACAGCGCGGGCGCTCAGTGCGGTCGGTGGGTCACCCGCGCGAGCCGGCGGAGCACGGGGTCGATCCGTCGCCGGTCGACGCCGCTGAACAGGTGGCGCACCGAGCGGCGGACGTCGCTGGAGGCGCCTTCGTGCAGCAGGTCGCCGCGCTGGCCGAGGCAGCGGTAGGTGCCGGGCGCGCGGGGGAGGTGCCGGGTGAGGGCGAGCTTCGCGGCCATCGGATGGGCGGCGAGCGAGGGGAAGCGCAACAGATCGTCGAGGGTGAGCACGCCGTAGCCGGCGGCACGCTCCAGCAGGAGATGGAACAGCTCCACGGTGGCCTGCACGTCGGCGAGCGCACGGTGGGTCGGGCGGTGCCGCAGCCCGTGGCGCTCGGCCAGCGCGGCCAGGTCGCAGCGCCGCTCGTGGTGCTCGTCGCCGCGCAGGAGCCGCCTGGCGAGGATCATCGTGTCCACGGCGTCTCGGGCCCACAGCGGTGGGTGGCCCGCCGCTGTGAACGCCGCGTCGAGGAAGCGGAGGTCGAAGCCCACGTTGTGGCCCACCACCACGCCGCCGCGCAGCACCTCGGCCAGGGTGGGCACCAGCTCGTCCATCGTCGGCTCCCCGCAGAACGGCCCGCCGACGAGGGTGGACAGCGTGGCCACCCGCTCGCCTCCGACGACCCGGGCCACCGCCACCTCCGTGATCCGGTGACGGCCCGCATCCGTGCCCGAGGTCTCCACGTCGACGACGCAGAAGGGCACCTCGTGCAGGCCCCGTGCGAGGTCCTCCTCGTCCACGAACGAGAGCCCAGCACGAACACGCGTTCGACGTCAAGCGCGCTGGAGCACCGACACGCCGTCGCCGATGGGGAGCATGGCGCACCGCAGCCGCGGGTCGGCGGCCACGGCCTGGTTGAACTGCCGGAGCGCGACCGTGTCGGCGTCGTCGGCTCCCTCGTCGACGACCCGCCGCGACCACAGCGTGTTGTCGACGAGGATCAGCCCCGAGGGGGACATGAGCGGCAGGAGCGCCTCGAGGTAGCGCAGGTAGTTGACCTTGTCGGCGTCGATGAACGCGAGGTCGAACGAGGTGCCCTCGGGCAGCGCGGCGAGCGTGTCGAGAGCGGGGCCGATGCGCAGCTCGATCCTGTCGGCCACCCCGGCGAGCCGCCAGTGCTCACGGGCCACGGCGGTCCACTCCTCGCTCACGTCGCAGCACAGCAGCCGCCCGTCGGGCCCCATGCCGCGGGCGATGCACAGCGCGGAGTACCCCGTGAAGGTGCCGACCTCGACCGCCGACCGCGCGCCGGTGGCTCGGGCCAGCATCTCGAACAGCACGCCCTGGTCGGTCCCGATCTGCATCCGGGAGGCGTCGCCGGTGCGCTCGCGGGTGGCCGCGATGAGCCGACGCTGCACCTCGTCGGGCTGCGACGAGTGCGCGGCGACATACGTGGCCACGTCCGCGGCCACCACCTCGGAGCGGGGAGCAGCCATCAGCGGATGGCGCCGTCGGCGCGGCCGTCGTCCCCGTCGCCCACGTCGGGTTCCTCGCACGGCACGACGACCATCGGGCAGCGCACCTTGTGCAGCGCCTCGCCGGCGGTGGAGCCGAGCAGCAGCTGGGCGATCCGCCCGTGGCGGTGGCGGCCCAGCACGACGAGCTCGGCGCCCTCGCTGCGCTCGGCGAGCACCTCGGCGGCGTTGCCCTCGGCCACCACCGTCTCGATGCGCAGCTCGGGGTGGGTGGCGGCGATGGCGGAGGCCGTGCTCTCCACCTCGTCGAGCGCGGCCTGCCTGGCGGCCTCGATGTCGGGCCAGAGCGGGAACGAGTACATGCCGCTCGGCAGCACGGGCATCGTCCAGGTGTGCACCACCTGGAGCACGGCCTCGCGCTGGTGGGCGGCCTCCGCCGCCCACTCCACGGCCGGTGCCGAGGCGCCGAGGGTGTCGACGCCCACCACCACCCGGCGCCGGCGGTCGACGGTCGGCTCGGCTTCGGCGGTGGCGGCGGCCCGGTGGTCGTCGCTGCGCGCGTCGTCGTGGTCGCCCTCGTCGCCCTCCACGCGCGGGTGCAGGAGCAGCACGGGGACGTCGGCGCGGCGGACCACCCGCATCGAGGTGCTGGCCACCGAGATGCGCGCGCCGCCGGGGATGCCCCGCGTGGCCATGGCGATCATGGCCACGTCGTCGGTGCGGTCCACGTAACCGACCAACTCCTCGGCAGCGTCGCCGCGCAGCGTGTCGTAGTCGGCGTGGTCGGGGTCGGGCAGCCGCTCGGACACGCGGGCCAGGTACGCCGTCTCCATCGCGTCGGCGGGCACGTCCGCGTGGCCCACCTGCAGCAGGCGGAGGCGCAGCCCGAGCGAGCCGGCCAGCTCGAGCGCCGCCGGGAGGATCGTCTCCGACAGCTCGCTGCCGTCGAGGGCCACCGCCAGCACGTCGGCCTCGGTGCGGGTGCGCGCCTCGCGGCCGACGACGACGATCGGCACCTGGGCGTCGCGCACGAGGTCGGCGCTGACGCTGCCGAACAGCAGCTCGCCGAGCGCGGTGCGGCCGTGGCTGCCCACGCACCACAGCGCGCCGGGGGAGGACAGCACCTCGCTCACCAGCTGGGCCTCCACGTCGTCGTCGTCGGCAGCCACGACCACCCGACGGCGTGCGGCCACCGCCGTGGCGGCGCCGCCTCGCTGCTCGGCCTCGCCCTCCCGCAGCAGGTGGTCGAGCGCGTTGTTGGTGACGTTCACGTAGCGGTCGGTGGTGACGGCGAGCAGCTCCAGCTCGGCGCCCAGGCGGCCGGCCAGCCACCGCCCGTGGTCGATCGCGGCGATGGAGACCTCGGAGAAGTCGACGGGCACGATCACGCGGTCGTAGGTCATGGCTTCACTGTGCCACCCGCCGGCGCCGGCCACCAGGGCCGTCGGTCCCGCTCAGCGCAGGTCGTCGACCAGCGCCTGCGCGACGAGCTGCTTCAGCTGGCTGCGGAGGGGGTGGGTGCTCGAGGGCAGCAGCTGCGTCATGAACACCACCACGAGGTCCTCCACCGGGTCGACCCAGAACGTCGTGCTGGCCGCGCCCCCCCAGCCCACGTCGCCGCGCGAGCCCGGCACCTTCGCCGTCACGGGGTCGATCGTCACCGACCCGAGAAGGCCGAAGCCGACGCCGTCGAAGGTGGTCTCGCTGAACAGCGGCCGGCCGAAGGCCGTGAGGTCGGCGCCGCCCGGGAGGTGGTTGGTCGCCGCGTACCGCACGGTGCGCGGCGACAGGAGCCGCACCCCGTCGAGCTCGCCGCCGCGTCGCAGCATCTCCGCGAAGCGGAGGTAGTCGGCGGCCGTGGACACCAGGCCGCCCCCGCCGAGCAGCGCCGCCGGAGGGCGGAGCGCGGCGCCGGCAGCGGCCTCGAGGCGCACGGCGAGGCCGGTCACCGGATGGGCGCCGTAGAGCATCGCCAGCCGCTCGGCCTGGTCGGCCGGCACGCTGAAGCCGGTGTCGACCATCCCGAGCGGGCCGAGGACGCGCTCGTGCAGCACCTCGTCGAGCGGGCGGCCCTCCAGCACCTCGACGACCCGACCGAGGACGTCGATCGACATCGAGTAGTTCCACTCGGAGCCGGGCTGGAACAGCAGGGGGAGCTCGGCGACCCGTGCGCACACCTCGGCCAGGTCGGCGCCGTCGGGCGTGCCCCACTCGAAGCCGGCCCGGCGGTACAGCTCGTCGACCGGGTGGGCGAACATGAAGCCGTAGGTGAGGCCGGCGGTGTGCGTCATCAGGTGCCACATCTGCATCGGCTCGGTGACGGGGTCGAGCACGGGGGACGTGACGGATCCCGAGCGCCACACCCGCGCCGATGCGAACTCCGGCAGGAACCGGCTGACGGGGTCCTTCAGCTCGAAGCGGCCTTCCTCCCAGAGCATCAGCGCGGCCACCGAGGTGATCGGCTTCGTCATCGAGTAGATCCGCCAGATGGTGTCGGTCTCCACGGGCAGGTCCGCCTCGCGATCGCGCCGCCCGGCGCTGGCGACGTGCGCGAGGTGCCCGCCGCGGCTGACCGCGAGCAGCCACCCTGCGAGGCGGCCGTCGTCGACGTAGCCGCGCAGGTGCGCGTCGAGCCGCCCGAGGCGGGCGGGGTCGAGGCCCACCTCGGGCGCCTCGACGGTGGGGACGAGCTCGGTCGGTCTGCCTCCCATGACGTGCTCCTCAGCTGCGCGGGACCCTGCTCCAGGGCAGGTCCTTGTCGAGGCGTGGCTCACCCGGCAGGCCGAGCACCTGCTCGCCCAGGATGTTGCGCATGATCTCGCTCGTCCCGCCCTCGATCGAGTTGGCCCTGGCGCGCAGGAACGAGTGGCGTACGCCGTGCTCGATGCCGTCGACGGAGAGCTGGTCCGGCCGGCGGAACGTGTAGTCGAAGCCCACCTGGCCGTCGGCGCCCAGCAGGTCGATCGACAGCTCCGAGATGCGCTTGTTGAGCTCGGCCATGGCCAGCTTGGCGATCGAGCCCTCCGGCCCCGGGTTGCCGGCGCGGGCGGCGGCCGTGGCCCGCGCGTTGGTGAGCCGCGCCGCCTCGGCGGCGCACCACGTGCGCATCAGCCGGTCGCGACGCGCGCCGGTGCGGGACTCGGCGGGGAGGGCCCTCCAGATGGCGAGCGCCTCCTCGACGGGTCCCCGGCGGCGACCGCCGCCTCCCGACCCGATGGCTGTCCGCTCGTTCATCAGCGTGGTGAGGGCCACCCGCCAGCCCTCGCCGACGGCGCCGAGGCGTGCGTCGTCCGGCACGCGCACGTCGGTGAGGTACACCTCGTTGAACTCGGCCTCGCCCGTGATCTGGCGGAGCGGGCGGACCTCCACCCCGGGCAGGCGCATGTCGAGCGCGAAGTAGGTGAGGCCCTTGTGCTTCGGTTGCTCGGGGTCGGTGCGGGTGACCAGCATCCCGAGGTCGGCGAGGTGGGCCAGCGTGTTCCACACCTTCTGCCCGTTGACCACCCATTCGTCACCGTCGCGGACCGCCCGCGCCGCGAGCCCGGCGAAGTCGCTGCCGGCGCCCGGCTCGCTGAACAGCTGGCACCACCGCTCCTCTCCGGTGAACATCGGCCGCAGGTAGCGTCGCTTCTGCTCGTCGGTGCCGTGCGTGACGATCGTCGGCCCGGCGAGGGCGATGAAGAACGTGGCCGGGTCCTGTGCCCGCGCCCCGGCCGCGCGCACGCGCTCCTCGACCAGCCGGTTCAGCTCGGGTCGCGCCCCGAGGCCGCCGAAGCCCTCCGGGAAGTGCACCCACGCGAGGCCCGCGTCGTAGCGGGCGCCGCGGAACGTGCGGTCGTCGGTGGAGCGCGGGTCGTGTTCGGCCAGCAGGCGCTCGACCGCCTCCTCCACCCGCCGCCGGTCGCCGTCGCCGGTGCCGTCGGCGCTCCGGGGAGCTGGAGCGGTGCGACCGGGATCGAGTGCCGTCATGGCCGCAAGTCTCGCGCCCCAGCCGCGCCGCGCTACAACGTCTCCTGTGACGAAGCCGAACACGGACGAAGGCGCCGACCCGCTCCTCGACGAGATGCTCGACGACCTGCGCCGCCTGGTCGAGGTGGAGTCGCCGTCGCTGGACGTCGGCGCCGTGGCCGCGTCGGCGGCGGCGGTGGCCGACCTCCTCCGGCGGCGCCTCGGCGGGCGCTGCCCGGAGGTGGAGCCCGCACTGGTGGACGGGCCGGCGGGCCCGCACGTGCACTGGCGTGGCGGGGCCGACCCGGCGGTGCTCGTCGTCGGCCACCACGACACCGTGTTCCCGATCGGCACGCTCGAGCGGCGGCCGTTCGCCGTGACCGACGGGCGTGTGACGGGGCCCGGCGTGTTCGACATGAAGGGTGGCATCGTCCAGGCGGTGCACGCCGTGGCCGCCCTCGATCCCGCGATGGCCCGGCGCGTCGAACTGCTCGTCACCTCCGACGAGGAGGTGGGCTCGGCCACCTCGCGCGCCCTGATCGAAGAGCGCGCGCGGGCGTGCGGGCGCGTCCTCGTGCTCGAGCCGAGCGCCGACGGCGGGGCGCTCAAGGTGGCCCGCAAGGGCGTCGGCACCTTCGAGGTGGTGGTGCGCGGCCGCGCCGCCCACGCCGGCCTCGAACCGGAGAAGGGCGTCAACGCGCTCGTGGGCGCGGCGGCGCTCGTCGGTGCGGTCGCCGGCCTCGGCGACCGCACCACGGCCACCACGGTCACACCGACCACGGCGGTGGCCGGCACGGCGGAGAACGTGGTGCCGGCGGAGGCCCGCTTCAAGGTCGACGTGCGCGTGGAGGCCCCGGGCGAGCAGCAGCGGGTGGAGGCGGCGATGGCCGGGCTCGCCGCGCACCTCCCCGCGGGGCTGGCCTGCGAGGTGGAGATCCTCGGCGGCATCAACCGGCCGGCGATGCCCGCGTCGGCGGCGGCCGCCCTGCTGCCGGTGGCCCGCGAGGCCGCCCTCGAAGCGGGCATCGGCGACGTCGACGGCGTGGCCGTCGGCGGCGGCAGCGACGGCAATTTCACGGCCGCGATCGGCGTGCCCACGCTGGACGGCCTCGGGGCGGTCGGCGGCGGCGCCCACGCCGATCACGAGCACGTCCTCGTCGACACGATGGTGCCCCGCACGCAGATGCTGGCGGCGCTGCTGCGCCGCCTCCTCGCGAGCTGAGGGCTTCGCTCAGCTGGCGCGGGCCCGCAGGGCGGTGTCGCCGGTCAGGTACTGCATCGCCTCGGCCGTGCTCATCGGCCTGGCGAAGAAGTAGCCCTGGGCGTGGTGGCAGCCGAGCGCCCGCAGCACGTCCAGCTGCTCGGTGGTCTCCACCCCTTCCGCGATCGCCGCGAAGCCCAGCTCGTGGGTGAGCGACAGCACCAGTCGGATGAGCTCGAGCTCGCCCTCGATCAGGCTGCGGTCGATCTTCACGTAGTCGGCGGAGAACTGCTTGAGCATCGACAGGTTGGAGTAGCCGGTGCCGAAGTCGTCGATGGCGAAGCGCACGCCGAGCGCCCGGAGCGCGTCGAGGCGCGGTCGGACCGCGTGCAGCTCGTCCATCACCATCTCCTCGGTGATCTCGATGCTGAGCGCCGACGGCGGCACGCCCGCCGCGGCCAGGGCCTCCGCGGTCACGTCCACCAGCCGGTGGTCGAGCAGCTGGTGGCGGGACATGTTCACCGACATGGTGATGCGCGGCGCGACGAGGCGCATCATCGCCGTGGTGGCGGTGGCCTCGCGCACCACGAACTCGCCGAACTGGGTGGCGAACCCGGCGCTCTCCACCACCGGCATGAACTCCTTGGGCAGCAACGTGCCACGGGTGGGGTGATTCCAACGGGCCAGCGTCTCGAAGCCGAGCACCTCGCCCGAGGAGGTGTTCACGATCGGCTGGTAGTGGAGGACGATCTCGTCGTTGGCGAGCGCGGCGCGCAGGTCGGCCTCCAGCTCGAGGCGCTCGTCGGCGCGGACGCGCATCTCCCGGTCGAACACCGCCACCCGCCGCCGGCCCGTGCGCTTCGCCGCGTACATCGCCAGGTCGGCCTGCTGCACCAGCTCGGAGGCCGTCTGCGTGCCGTTGCTGACGGCGATGCCCATGCTCATCGAGACGACGTGCTCGCGTCCGTCGATGGTGATCGGCTCGCCCACCACGTCGATGAACCGGGCGGCGATGGCCTCGGCCCCCGCGGCGTCCACCTCGTCCCCGCGGCAGACGACGACGAACTCGTCGCCGCCGAGGCGGCCGACGAGGTCCTCCGCGCGCGCCGAATCCACGAGGCGCCTGGCCACCGAGCGGAGCAGCTCGTCGCCCACGGCGTGGCCGAGGCTGTCGTTCACCAGCTTGAAGCCGTCGAGGTCGCCGAACAGCACGGCCACGGGCACGCTGCCGGCGAGCGTGGAGGCCAGGGTCTGGAAGAGCTGCTGGCGGTTGGGGAGGCCGGTGAGCAGGTCGTGGCCGGCCTCGAAGGCGAGGCGCGACTCGAGCTGCTTGCGCTCTTCGATGTCGCGGTAGATGACGGCTACGGCGTCGAGCCCGCCGGCCTCGTCGAACAGCCCCATCACCACCGCCGACACGGGCCGCCGCCGGCTCTGGCGGTCGAGCAGCTCCAGCTCGCCGCTCCAGGTCCGCCCGCCGGCGACGATGGGGAACACGTCGTCGAACATCAGCGAGTGGTACTCCCGCGGCAGGTAGTCGCCCACCTCGTGCAGCCCGATCCGCTCCCGCCCGAAGAACGCCCGGCCCGCCGGGTTGAGGTAGTCGACCGTGGCCCTCGTGGAGGCCACGGCGATGATGTCGCTGGTGCTGTCGGCGATGGCCCGGAACTGCTCGAGGCGGCGCCGGCTGTCGACCTCGTCGTGGATGTCCTGGAGCGTGAGCGCGGCGCCGGTGAGGACGCCGTGGTCGTCGGTCATGGGCGCCGCGGTGAGACGCACGAAACGTGCTCCTGACGACGGGGCCAGGACCCGGAACACGCGCCGCACCGCCTTGCCGTCGCGGATCTCCGCCAACACGTCGCCCACCACGGATGCATCGGCGGGGTGCACCCGCGCGAGGAGCTCGACCAGGTGCGCCGGTGGCGCCGGCACCTCCAGCACGAACAGCACCTGTGCGTTGACGAGGGTGGTCCGCCCGTCGAGGTCGACGGTGAGCAGGCCGATCGGTGCGGTGTCGACCGAGGTGCGCAAGCGCAGCTCGCGGTCGACGGCGTCGCGCTCGGCGAGCGCCGCCTCGCTCATCACCTCGGTGATGAGGCCGACGACGATGGCGCCGGCGACCACGGGCACGATGCGTGCCGCCACCGCCCACGCCCCGTGGTCGGCGAGGGTGTCGTCGAGCGTGCTCCAGGCGAGGGCGGGAGCGAGGGCGACGAGCACCGGCAGCGAGCGGCGCAGCCCCAGCACGAGCGGGTAGCCGACGAACAGCACCGAGTACCACGGTCGGAAGTCGATGAACCGCTCCCCGGCGACGGCCGCGGTGACCACGAGCACGGCGGTGGCGCCGAAGCCACGCAGCAGCGGGGCGATGTCACCCGCCGGCCGGACGAGGCCCAGCACGCCCACCACCTGCGCGGCCATGCCCGTGAGGGCCAGCACGGTGGAGCTCTCGAACGCCAGGGCGTGGAGCGACACGTGCAGGCCGAGGGCGACGAGGAACAGCGGCTCGCAGCGCACGAGCAGGTGGCGGACCACGGCCGAGCGATCGCGGGGCGCCTGAGCGGCCCGCGGAGCCGCGACGGTCCGTGCGGGGGCATCGTCGTGCGGCGCGGCGCCAAGGGCCATCGAGGCAGGGTATGCCCCGCATTCCCGGCGCTCCAACGGTCGTCACCACTCCGGGTCGTACGGCCCAGCGCCCTCCCCGGCCGTCGCCGCCCGGTCAGCCGTCGGCGGATGCGCCCGGCGGCTCCGGCTCGGCCAGCATCGGCGGAGCACCCGCCCCGGCGAGCGTGCCGGCGCGGCGGTACACGTCGAGCTTGGCGCGGCTGTCGTCGATGTCGAGGTTGCGCATCGTCAGCTGCCCGATGCGGTCGAGCGGGCCGAAGGGCGCGTCCTCCACCCGCTCCATGCTGAGGCGTGACGGGGCGTAGGTGAGGTGCGGACCGGTCGTGTCGAGGATCGTGGAGTCGTCGCCGCGGCGCAGCCGGATCGTCACCTCACCCGTGACCGCGCTGCCCACCCAGCGCAGCAGCGGCTCGCGCAGCATCAGGCTCTGCGGGTCGAACCAGCGGCCCTCGTAGAGCAGCCGGCCGAGGCGGCGTCCCATCGTGCGGTAGTTCTCGATGGTGCCCTCGTTGTGGATGGCGGTGACCAGGCGCTCGTAGGCGATGTGCAGCAGCGCCAGCCCGGGCGCCTCGTAGATGCCGCGGCTCTTCGCCTCGATGATCCGGTTCTCGATCTGGTCGCTCATGCCGAGGCCGTGGCGGCCGCCGATCTCGTTGGCCCGGCGGACGAGGTCGACCTGCGTCGCGAACTCCTCGCCGTCGATGGCCACGGGCCAGCCGTCGGCGAAGCGGACGGCCACCGTCTCCGGGGCGATGTCCACCTCGTCGCGGTAGTGGGCGACGCCCATGATCGGCTCGACGATGTCCATCGAGGTGCCCAGCTCCTCGAGCAGCTTGGCCTCGTGGGTGGCGCCCCAGATGTTGGCGTCGGTGCTGTACGCCTTCTCCTTCGCATCGCGGTACGGGAGCCCCCGTGCGGCGAGGAACTCGCTCATCTCCGCGCGGCCGCCGAGCTCGCCCACGAAGGCAGGGTCGAGCCACGGCTTGTAGATCCGCAGGTGGGCGTTGACGAGCAGGCCGTAGCGGTAGAAGCGCTCGATGTCGTTGCCCTTGTAGGTGCTGCCATCACCCCAGATGTCGACGTCGTCGGACTGCATGGCCCGCACGAGGAGCGTGCCGGTGACCGCCCGCCCGAGCGGGGTGGTGTTGAAGTACGTGCGCCCGGCGGTGGTGATGTGGAACGCACCGCACTGCAGCGCCATCAGGCCCTGCAGCACCAGCTCCTCCCGGCAGTCGACCAGCCGGGCGAGCTCGGCGCCGTAGGTGCGGGCGCGGTCGGGCACCCCGGTGAGGTCGGGCTCGTCGTACTGCCCGAGGTCGGCGGTGTAGCAGCAGGGCACCGCCCCGCGCTCGCGCATCCACGCCACCGCCGCCGAGGTGTCGAGGCCGCCGCTGAAGGCGATGCCGACGCGCTCGCCGACGGGGAGGGAGGTGAGGACTCTGGACACGGCCGCCGACGCTACCGGCCGGCTTCCCCCCACCTTCTGGTCGCGGATCCTGGCCAACCTCCGAAGTTTTCGCGACCAGAAAGGAGGAGGGGCGGTCAGGTCTGCTCGAGGTGCTGCCCGAGGAGCCAGTGGAAGTGGCGGATCTTCGTCTCCTGGTAGTTGGCGAGGGTGATGCCCTTGCGCAACGACGGCAGGCCCTTCTGCACCTTCGGCAGGTTGAACGTGTCCTGGTTGAACACCCGCGCGAGGAGGCCCAGCTCCTCGGCGTCGGTCCAGTCCTGGTCGACGCCGAGCCAGTGGATCGGCACGGCCGGCGGCTTCGGCTGCGACGGGTCGTACGGCTCGAGGAACATGCACTCCATCACCGACATGTCGTGGCGGTCCTCGTAGGGCCGGAACCGGTAGACGATGCGGTTGTACGCCCCCCACGGATGGAAGTTGGGGAACAGCGTGTAGTAGATGCTGTCGCTCAGCTCGGCGTCGCTCAGCTGATCAGCGCCCTCGCCGAGCACCGCGGCGAGGCGCATCCGCCCGCCCATGCCCGCCACACCCCGCGCGGTCATGCCCTCGCTCAGCTCCACGAACGGCGGCTCGTCGAGGCGCCGGTCGCTCATCGCGTCGAACATCTCCTGCTCGGTGGGCGCGAACCCGATGTGCGGGCTGGGCGTGCCGTTGGGGGTGATCGCCCTGCTGAAGTTCCCGCTCCAGTCGTACTGGCTGTTCGCGTCGCCGAGCCCGGCCAGCAGCTGCGGGTGCGTGGCGACCACGTGGAAGGCCTCCATGAAGGCCTCCTGCACCACCTTCCAGTTGGTGGGGAAGATCCTGGCCACATGCGCCGCCTTGTACCGCTGCTCGAGCGGCCACTTCTCGAAGTGCGACGGCAGCTCGCCGAGGAACGACTCCAGGGGCTCGCACTCCGGGTCCATGTTGATGAACACGAACCCGCCCCAGGTGCCGACCTTCACCTCCGGCAGGTGCCACTCGGTGCGATCGACGTGGGGGAAGTCCCACTCGCAGGGGATCTGCTTCAGCGACCCGTCGAGGTTCCAGCAGTAGCCGTGGAACGGGCAGCGCAGCTCGTACGCGTTGCCGTCGTGCTCGCGGAGCTGGCGGCCGCGGTGGAGGCAGGCGTTGTAGAAGGCCTGGATCCGGTCGGGTGCCGAGCGGACGACCAGGATGGAGAGGTCGCAGATGTCGTACACGCAGGTGTCGCCCACCTCCGGCACGTCCTCCTCGCGGCAGGCCATCTGCCACACCTTGGTCCAGAGCTTCGCCTTCTCCAGCTCGTGGAACTCGCGGCTGGTGTAGCGCTCGACGGGGATGTCCTCGTCGCCGAGCCACGACCAGCTCTGCCAGCGCAGCACCGGCGGCACGTTCTCGGGCCGGCTGTCGCGGTCGAGCAGCTCCTGGTAGTTCACACCGGGGCAGCGGGCGCCGCCCCGCCCGGCGTCGGTGGCGTTCGGGTCGTGCGTGCCGGGATCCTGGGTGACGGTCATGCGGGTGGCCTCCTGTCCTCGACGGCTCAGTCGTTCATGGCCTGCGCGGCCTGCTGGAAGCGGTTGGGGAGCTGCTTGCCGGCGATCCACAGGCACAGGTGCGGGTCGGCCTGGCGGATCTCGCCCTCGATCCACACGCCGTGGGCCGTGAACCGCCCGGTGGCGCCGTTCTTCGAGACGAGGATCTGACCGTCCTCGGTGAGGGCGTACAACGCCCCCGACATGGGGGGCTTGATGGTGCGCATTGGGCTCGTGATCCCCCCAGATCGACGCGGCGGTCGGCCACAGGTTAGTGACCGTGCGATCAATTCTCTCCGTCGGAGCGCTCGCGCGGGACCATGCCGGCCACGGCCGCCACGCTGACGAGGAGCGCCGCCCCCGCGATGGCCAGCTGCACCAGGGCCAGCCGGTCGAAGCGCCCCACGTCGCCCGCGGCGATCGCGGCGAGCGCGAGCGCGGCGACGCCGCCCCAGAGGGGCAGGAAGCGGACGTGGCGCGTCGCCGCCACGAGGACCACCGCCGCCACCGCGAAGGGCAGCGCCTGGACGGGGAAGGGCCGTGGGTCCGCTGCCGGACCGAGCCACCACGTCGACAGGCCCATCGTGCGTGACGCCTTCCAGACGCCGGCGAGGGCGAGGACGACGCCGCCCCAGCCCACCATGAACGTGGCCCGCCAGGCCGGCACGAGCCGGCCCGGGAGGAGGACGGCCGGCGGCGCGTCCTGGCCCTGCGGCTCGCCCGCCGGCGGCGGGAAGCCCAGCGCCGGCGGCTGGGGCAAGGTGCTCATCCCGGCCAGATGGTACCGGTCGGGCCCGGCAGGCCGGCCTGTCCGGAGGACCGCCACGGGATAGCCTCGACCGGGTGAGCCCCGCGGGCGCCGAGACGCTGTCGATCTTCTTCCCCATGTGGAACGAGGAGGCGTACATCGAGCGCACGGTGGCCGCGGCACGCGACGTGGCCGAGGAGATGCTCGCCTCCGGCGCCATCGCCGACTACGAGCTGATCGTCGTCGACGACGCGTCCACGGACAACACCGGGAAGATCGCGGACGAGCTGGCCGCCGCCGACCCCCACGTGCGCGGCGTCCACCACGCGGTCAACCGCAAGCTCGGCGGGTCGATCAAGACCGGGTTCGCCTCGGCCACGGGCGACCTGGTGCTGTACACCGACGCCGACCTGCCCTTCGACATGGACGAGGTGAAGAAGGCGGTGCGGCTCCTGCGCTACTACGAGGCCGACATCGTCAGCGCCTACCGCTTCGACAGGGTCGGTGAGGGCTCGTCACGAGCGGTGTACACGTTCTTCTACAACA
>VFQR01000966.1_pt1 | contig 26821 bp, 26 predicted proteins | sample 3512321 | NCBI WGS metagenome assembly VFQR01 (sample SAMN10412374, study PRJNA504923) | tailings metagenome | isolation source: Relicate 3 Philex TSF1 revegetated site | place: Philippines: Tuba, Benguet | collected 2017-08-29 | reverse complement strand
GTAGCGCTTCCACTCCGCGGGGTTGGCCGTCTCTCTGGCGAGCAGACACTGCTCGATCTTCGCCAGCTTGTGGTGAGCAGCGACGACTCTGCCCTCCCATTCCAGGTCGCCGGCCGCAAAGGACAGCTCGAGAGCGTGGTGTTCGAGGAAGAGCCGCATCTCAGCGACTTCCCGCAGATCGGGAACCGACACCGGAGCGACCTCGAAGCCCTTCTGCCCCTCGGCGGCGACGAGTCCTTCCGAGGCAAGCCGGTTGAGAATCTCCCGCAGCGTGGAGACGCTCGTCCCATACACCGCCCGAAGGCGGTCGAGCTTCAGCCGCTGGCCGGGCTTGAGCCGAGCGAACAGGACGTCGGAACGAATCTGGCGATATGCGACCTCGCCGATCGAGGACTGTACTTCGAGGGAAGCGATTGACATGGGACCTGGCTGGACGGATCTCGCCTCAGGAAAGCCGGCGCGGCACCATCTTGCAACCGACTATGGAGCGGCAGTCCATGATGGACCACCCCAATCGCCCGGGGCCGCTGTGTGGCGATGAAAACTGGCGGCCGCACGCTACTCCGAATCCTGGCGCCGCGAACCCTGCGAACCCCTTGACGCCCGTCGGACCGGTATCCGTCTATGACGGGCTGTCGCGACCGGGGTCCAATTCGTGTGCAACCTCTACTCCCTGACCAAGGGCCAGCAGGCCATCATCCAGCTCGCCCGCGTTCTCGGGGACCGAACGGGCAACCTCCCGCCCATGCCGGGCATCTTCCCGGACTATCCCGCGCCCATCGTCAGGAACGGCGCTGATGGCCGTGAACTGGCCCTGGCTCGCTGGGGGATGCCGTCGCCCAAGTTCGTCCTCAAGGGCCGGACGGTCGACCCCGGCGTCACCAACGTCCGCAACGTGGCCTCGCCGCACTGGCGGCGATGGCTCGGCACAGAGCATCGCTGCCTCGTCCCCTGGACCAGCTTTTCCGAGTACGAGACAACGCCGGAGGGCAGGAAGGTGCCCGCGTGGTTCGCCTTCGATGAGAGCCGACCGCTGGCGTTCTTCGCCGGCATCTGGACGACCTGGACGAGCACCCGGAAGACCAGGGAGGGTGAGGTCAGGGCGGACCTCTATGCGTTCCTGACCTGCAACCCGAACGACGTGGTGAGGCCGATCCATCCCAAGGCCATGCCGGTGATCCTGACGGCGCCCGAGGAGGTCGAGACATGGATGCGGGCGCCTTGGGAGGAGGCGAAGGGGTTGCAGAGGCCGTTGCCGGACGGGGTGCTGACGGTGGTCGCGAGGGGCGAGAAGCAGGACGCAGTTCCTGGCTAGACGCCCGCACGGCAGGTCGGCCGTCGCGCGCGGCATGGCGCAATCACCGTCCGACGGGCCGGCGCGATGGTCCGCCGTCGAGGCCGAACAGGGGCCTGAGCCTCACGCCCAGCCATGAGCCGGGGAGGGCGGCTGCGATCCACAGCCAGCCGTGGAGGCTGCCGGAGGCGATGCCGGAGAAGAAGGCGCTGATGTTGCATCCGGTGGCGACGATGGCGCCTGCGCCGATCAGCAGGCCACCGGCGACGCTGCCGAGAACCGCTCCGGCAGGCACGCGCCATGACGGGGCGAAGCGCCCGGCCAGCACGGCGGCGACCAGGGCTCCGGCCATCACGGCGAGGTTCATCACGGTGGTCGCATCGGTGGCGAGGGGGCGCAGCAGCACCTCGACCCGGGTCGGCTCCTCCCAGAAGGCCCAGAACACCGGGTCGGCGATCCCGGCTGCCTCGGCCGCCTTCGAGCCCCAGAGGGCAAAGGCCTGGGTCACGCCCCAGGGGCGGCCCGCGACGACGAGTGTCGCAAAGTTCAGACCGGCGAGTGCCAGCGCCCCCCAGGCGTAGGGCCAGGGGCCGGAGAGCCAGTGTCCATGACCGCCGATGCTCTCGACCGCCCCGTTGCGGCGACGTTCGAATGCGAGGAGGCCGGCATAGATCGCCGTGAAGACGACGCCGTGGAGCGCAAGGGCCGGCCACAAACCGAGCACACCCGGAAGGGAGATCGCGGGCGCCTGCGGCAGGTTCTCCCACAGCGGATAGGCGTAGGCCGCGAGCGTCGCTCCAGCAACCGCCGAGACGAGGGTGATCCACATGCGCAGCGATCCGCCGCCGGCGGTGTAGAGCGTCCCGGAGACGCAACCGCCAGAAATCTGCATGCCGATGCCGAAGGCGAAGGCGCCGACCGCCACGCCCAGGCCGAGCGGGAAGGTGAAGCCGCGGAGCGGCTGTCCGAAGACATCGCCCATGGCGATGGCGGGCAGGAAGAGCAGCACTGCGGCAGCGAGCATCAGCACCTGCGCCCGGACGTGGGCGGTCCGGCCCTCCACGAGGAGCCGGCGGTAGCCGAGACTGAAGCCGAAGGCCGCATGGTAGAGGGCGATGCCCATCAGCAGACCGATGATGCCAAGCGTCAGGAGCCGCCCGGATACCGACGTCGCGATGATCGCGAGAGCGGCGACGAGCACCAGCACGGCGGGCAGTCGGCGAACGGCCCAAGGCCTCGCAAACGAATGCCGGATGGTGGTTGAGGGCAGCAGAACGGATGACATGCCGCCTTAAGGAGCGGCGATCCAGGGCTTTTGCAAGGGGTTGAAAAAGAAAGAAAAACAGGGTCTGCCAGGGCCGCGCGGGAGAGAAGAATGCACTCCGGATGCAGCCGGCGCGGAGAAGTCTCATCTGCACGCCACAGCGCCGGAATGCGGCACCCGGCTCGTCGGACAGGCCCGGCGTCCTGGATGGACCGCCGGATGCGGCAACCGGTCAGAGGCTCTCGCTTCCCTCGGCAGCTGCCGCGTCGGCACACTCCTGGTGGATCGCCATGATCTCGGGCCAGGCCGACATCATCGCATCGACACAGACCGGATCGAAATGGCGGCCACGCTCCGCCAGGATGTAGGATCGCGCCTCGTCCGGATGCCAGGCCTTTTTGTAGGGGCGGGCCGAGGTCAGGGCGTCGAAGACGTCGGCAAGGGATGTGATCCGGCCGGCGAGGGGGATGGCCTGCCCGGACAGACCGAAGGGATAGCCCGTCCCGTCGAACCGTTCATGATGAGAAATGGCGATCTCGCCGGCGAGGCGGATCAGTTCGGACGTCGACCGCTCCAGGATTTCGCCACCCTGCTGCGCATGCTTCTGCATCTCGATGCGTTCGGCAGGGGTGAGCGGTCCCGGCTTGAGCAGGATCGCATCCGGGATGCCGATCTTGCCGATGTCGTGCATCGGAGCGGCAATCCGCAAGCGCTCGCAGAACTCGTCGTCGAGCCCCATGGCCCTGGCGATACGCTCGGAATAGCGGGACATGCGGTCGAGATGCTGGCCCGTCTCCGGGTCCCGCAACTCGGCGGCGCGCGCCAGGCGCGTGACGATCTCTGCCTCGCGTCCGCGGGCAGCCTCGAGGGCCTTCTGCACTTCGGCGGAAAGCCATGCGGCCTGGTCCTTGAGCTTCGCCTGCGCATCGGCCAGTTGCATGAGATTGCGGAAGCGCGCCTTGAACTCTGCGGGATCGATCGGCTTCAGGATGAAGTCGGTGGCGCCCGCCTGCAGCGCTTCGAGACGGACTGCGCGCTGGTCCGTGGTGGTCACCATGACGATCGGCGTGTCGGCAAAGTGCTGCCGCGCCCTGACGCTGCGGATGAAGGCGATGCCATCGAGCTCCGGCATCATGTAGTCGACGAGGATCAGCGAGGGTGCCAGATCGTCCAGCCTGGCAATCGCTTCCGTGGGGCTCCTGAACGTCGTGGCCCCGGATGCGCCACAGGCGTCCACGAGGGACTTGATGACGAGGAGATTGGTCTCCGCATCGTCGACGATCATCACAGGCATCGGCAATCCCACTCGTTCATCGAACCATGCTTCGGCGGCCAGCGGAGGCCAGTTGCATAATGCCAAGAGGTAAATGACGTCGTCACCCGATTGTTGAGTAGCACTGACATGTGAAGAAAGCGATTGTTAGCGTAATCGCAAAGAACCGACGCTGTAGCGCCGATGTTTACTCCTGGGGAAGGTGGCCGTGAGAATGTCCGCCGGTTCCCCCGGTGAGGACTTCAGTCGATGGCGCATTCGCAGTTCAGCGCGCAAAAATCCGTGCGCCACATCATCGCTCTGGCGACCGCGCTTGGTTTCGCCGCGATCGGGATGGTCTGGACCGCGGTGGAAATGGACATCCGGCAGGAGCGGGCGTTCGCCCAGCGGACCGCAAGCCAGACCGCGCAGAACTATGCACGGCTGTTTGACGAGCATATCCGCCAGGCCGTCAACGAGACCGACAACACGATCAAGTTCATCCGTCAGGACTACCTGCGGGCAGGAGGGATGTTCGACCTCCAAGCCTGGGTGAACAACCAGTACAGCTTCAAGGATCTGGCGCTGCAATTCACGATCATCGGTGCCGACGGGCGGATGGAGACGACCACCACGGCAGGCGCCACGCCGCGGGTCGACCTGAGCGACCGGGAGCATTTCCGCGTCCATGTCGATGCGCGACAGGACAACCTGTTCATCAGCAAGCCGGTTCTTGGCCGCGCGTCGGGCCGGTGGTCCATCCAGTTGACGCGTCGTATCGCCGACCCCGACGGGACCTTCCGGGGCGTCATCGTCGCCTCTCTCGATCCCTATTATCTCTCGCGATTCTACGAATCCATCGACCTGGGCAAGGGCGGCGGGATCGCCGTCGTCGGTCGCGACCGGGTCGTGCGAGCCATGGCGGGGCTGACCCGTCAGACGCTCGGAAGCCGTTACGAGAACGAGGCCGGACTTTCGCGTGCACTCGTCGACAGCCTTTTCATCGAGATGGGCGGCGGACAGGACGCGGGCCGGGCGACGGCTTACCGCGCCGTCAGCGATGTGCCGCTCGTCGTCGCGGTCCGCGTCGATGATACCGATGCCCGGGAAGGCCGGAAGGCCACGGCCGCGCAGATGAGATTGATCGCCGCGGGCCTGTCCGTTGGCGTCCTTGGCGTGATCCTTCTCGGGATCGCCTACTGGCGACGGTTCGGAGCGGCGCTGACGGAGCTCACGGCGAGCCGCGCCGCTGCCACGGCCGCGAAGCATGAGCTGGACCTGACGCTCCACAACATGGCTCAGGGAATTCTGATGGTGGATGGCAACGGTCAGGTCGCCGTCGTCAACCAGAATGCCCTGAACCTGCTCGGGCTCCCTGACAGTTTCACCCGGTCAGGGTTTGCTCTTGCTGACCTGCTCCATCATGAACGCAGCACCGGCGAGAGCATCGTGGTCGACGCCTATGGCGGCGCGACGTCCGATCCCGATCAACTGTCAGTGCGCGAGCATGTGCGCGACGCGATGGTGCTCGAGATCTGCACGCGCGCCCTTCCTGGCGGCGGTTTCGTCCAGACCTACACCGACATTACCGAGCGCAAGCGCTTCGAGACGGCGCTGCGCGATGCGAGGGACGTCGCCGAGAAGGCATCCCAGGTTCGCACCGCCTTCCTCGCCACAATGAGCCACGAGATCCGGACGCCGTTGAACGGCATCATCGGCATGTCGTCCATTCTTGAGACGACCGAATTGACGGCCGACCAGCGGGCTTACCTGAAGACCATCCATGAATGCGGGGACGCGCTCCTCGACATCGTCAACGACGTGCTCGACTACGCCAAGCTGGACTCGGGTGCCGTCCAGCTCGAGCAGGCGGTCGTGGATGTCCGGGGGCTGGCGTCCTCCGTCAGGGAGATGCTGGCGCCACGGGCCCAGGAGAAGAACCTGACCTTCGATCTGGTGATCGCCGACGACGTCCCGGAGCGGATCGAAAGCGATGGGACGCGGGTCCGGCAGGTGCTGATCAATCTGGTGGCCAACGCGCTGAAATTCACCCTGAGCGGCGGGGTCGTCCTCTCGGTGGCGACGCGCCCCCTCGCCCGTGGCCGGCCGGGCCTGCGTTTCTCCATCATCGATTCCGGTATCGGTATCGCGGAGGAATCGCGCGTTCACCTCTTCAAGGAATTCTCCCAGGTCGACGCCTCGATCACGCGCCGTTTCGGTGGTACGGGGCTCGGCCTCGCCATCTGCAAGCGCATCGTCGAAGCCATGGGCGGCGAGATCGGTGTCGAGAGCGCCCTCGGCAAGGGTTCGGTGTTCTGGTTCGATGTGCCGGCTCCCGAGGCGAATGCCGCTTCCCGACCGGCTGAACAGGCATCCCGGAAGAACCTCCCGACCCGACTGTCCGTCCTCCTCGTCGAGGACAACCCGGTCAACCAGCAGGTGGCAACGCTGCTCCTGACAGCGATGGGCCACACCGTGACGGTCGCGGACAATGGCGAGGTGGCGGTCGATCTTGCCGGGCGGCAGCCCTACGACGTGATCCTGATGGACATGCACATGCCTGTCATGGACGGGACGCGGACGGCCAGGACGCTGCGCAATGGCCTTGGCCCCAATGCCAGGACCGCGATCATCGGGCTCACGGCGAACGCCTTTGCCTCGGATCGACAGGCTTGCCTTGACGCCGGTATGGACGACTTCCTCGCCAAGCCCGTCACGCGCGCCAAGCTCGAGGCGGTTCTGGCGAGCCATTCCTCGTTGGCCGCACCCTTGGTGACGGGGGATGATGGAGGCGTCGATCTGGCGGTCCGCAAATCATTGTTCGACGAGATCGGTCCGGAAGTTGCGCGCCACCTCGTCGCGACGTTTGTCGCCGAGGCGCGCCGATTGCTCGATGACATCGGCAAGGCGGCCGGGCAGGGCGACACCACGGCGCTGGAAGGCCTGTTGCATCAGGTGAAGGGGGCCGCCGCAAACCTCGGGCATGTCGGCATCGTCGGGCTCACCTCGGTGACGCCTGCGGAACTGGCCGCTCCGGACGCACTTGCGATGTTCTCCAGCCGGCTCGAGGCCTACCTCACCGCCGAAGAGCGAACCCTGCAAATGGCCGCCTGACGCCCGCAGTGCATGGTCCTGACCTCCGGCTCGGGCTGGAGTGTGACCGGCGAGGCTCCTCGATCGTCTGAACGCCGAGGGGCGGGCCGGGGATCCTGGCGGAACCGCACGTGCGTCGCCGGGTTGACTGGAGCTTCCGCCCGGCGAGGCTCCAGGGACCCAAGACGTGCCGCTCCTGCATTTCTCAGATCTCGACCAGCCGGGATTCCGCCTGACCCGAAAGGGGCGGCGCGTGACGGTCGTTTCGCCCGATGGTTCCGCCGTCACCGATCCCGGCATTCTCCAGCGGGTCGAGGCGCTGGCCATCCCGCCGGCCTGGGTGTCGGTCTGGATCGCACCGTCGCCGGACGGGCACATCCAGGCGTTCGGCTATGATGCCCGCGCCCGTCGCCAGTACATCTACCACCCTCTCTATCGCGCCCGGCGCGAGGAAGAAAAGTTCCGTCGGCTCACGCAGTTCGCGGCGAGCCTGCCTGCCGTTCGCCGTCGGGTCGAGGCGGACATGAGACGGCCCGGCCTCGGCCAGGCGAAGGTCGTGGCGACGGTGGTGCATCTGCTCGACCGGACGCTGATCCGGGTCGGCAACCGGTCCTATGCCGAACAGAACGGCAGCTTCGGTCTGAGCACGCTCCGCAACAGGCACGTCGCAGTGACCAGTTCCACGGTGCGGTTCGCATTTCGGGGCAAGAGCGGCCGCGAGTGGCGCCTCGGGGTGGAGGACCGCCGCGTCGCGCGGGTCATCCGGGCGTGCCAGAGCCTGCCGGGGCAGCACCTGTTCCAGTATCTCGATCCAACGGGGGAGCGGCGCAGCGTGACCTCCGACGACGTCAACGGCTATCTTCGGGACATCTGCCGGGCGGAGGTGTCAGCAAAGGATTTTCGCACCTGGGCGGGAACGGTGCTGTGCGGGGTGGCGCTCTCCATGGCGCCGCCCGATGACCGCGAGCGATTTCGCAAGCGGCAATTGGCCAGCGCCATCCGCGCAGTGGCTCATCGGCTCGGAAACACGCCGGCCGTCTGCCGCTCCTACTACGTGCATCCCGCCATCTACGAGGCGTTTGAAACAGGCCTGCTCCATCGCGACGCGCGCAGGCTGCAACATCCCTGGCCGGACAATCCGCGGCACAGCCCGGCGGAGCGGGCCATTCTCCGGCTGCTTCGCTCGCGCAAGGACGAGGGCTGAGGCTGGCCCTCTACCGCGGGGAGGCCCCGGCTCGGCAAGGTCACGGAGGCGATCTCCTGACCGATCCGTCGGAGAGACCCGGGGGATCGGCTTTGCGTCCATCGTCGCCGTCGGAGGGAACGGAACTCATACGGGAGAGAGGGATCTGCCGTTCATCGTGCTCACCGGGAGGACGAAGTTCCGGCGGCAGGGCCTTCAGGTTGGGCGCCTTGTCGAGAGGCTTCGACCGGTCAAGCGCCTTGCCGCTGCCGGCGCTCCCGCCCTTTCGTCGCTGATCCGTCATGTCCGCCCTCCCGCAAAACCCGAGAAACGCCTCGGTGCGAGCCCTCCCGCGCCGGCGATCCCACGTCAACGGAACCGGGCCTCCATGGGTTCCCCCTCACGCCCGCGCAAGCACGACCGCCGCATCGCGGGTGGTGGCGACCGCCTGCGACACCTGCATCACCGCAGCGGAGATGCCGGCCATGTTCTCGGTGATCGCCGCGCTGGCACGGGCGGCGTGCTGCATGCTCGACGACATGTCGCGCGTCACGGCGCTCTGCTCCTCCACCGAGGCTGCGGTTGCCACCACGCTGTCACGCATCACCGAGATCGACGTCCGGATGGAGGTCAGCGACCTCACGACTTCGTCCGAAATCGCCTGCACGCCGTTGATCTCGCTGCCGATCTGCTCGGTCGCCCGGGCTGCCTGGTTGGCGAGGTTCTTCACCTCCTGGGCCACCACCGCAAAGCCGCGGCCGGCCTCGCCGGCCCTCGCCGACTCGATGGTCGCATTGAGCGCGAGGAGGTTGATCTGGCCGGCGATCGTGTTGATCAGCCCGACGATGCCGCCCATCGCGACCGTCGCCTCGGACAGGCGTGTGGCGAAGGAACCTGCCGAATGGGTCTGCTCGAAGGCGCTGTCGGTGGCCGACTGCGACTTGGTCATCATCTGCGAGATTTCGGCGATGGATGCTGCGAGCTCTTCGGTGGCCGCTGCCATCCCCTGCACATTGTCGCGGGTCGCCGTGGCCGATTCCAGGGCACGTGACGATTCCTCGCTGGTGCGCTCGACCGCCTGATCGATCTCGCCGAAATTGGTGTCGATCATGCGCCGCAACGTCTGCAGCATGCGGATCTGTTCGGTGATATCGGTGGCGAACTTCACCACCATGTAGGGGCGGCCGGAGGCGTCGAGGATGGGATTGTAGGAGGCCTGGATCCAGATCTCACGTCCGCCCTTGCCGAGGCGCCGATACTGCGCCGCCTGGTATTCGCCTCGCTTGAGCGCCGCCCAGAAGGCCGCGTAATCGCCGCTCGTTCGCGTCGCGTCGTCGACGAACATGGCGTGGTGCCGGCCCCGGATTTCATCGAGCGTGTAGCCGACGGCGGCCAGAAAGTTCTCGTTGGCGTCGAGGATCGTCCCGTCGAGGCTGAAGGCGATCACCGCCTGGGCCTTCCGGATGGCTGCCACCTGGCCGGCGCGGTCTGCGTCCTCGGCCTTCTGGCGGGTTATGTCGGTGGCGAACTTGACGATCTTGTAGGGCTTGCCGTCGGGTCCGATCAGCGGGTTGTAGGAGGCCTCGATCCAGATCTCCTTGCCGCCCTTGGCGATCCGCCGGAACTGCGCCGCCTGGAAGTCGCCGCCTCGCAACCGGTCCCAGAACTGACGGTAGGCAGGGCTCGCACGGGTTGCCTCGTCGACGAAGATGGAATGGTGCCGGCCGCGGATCTCGTCGAGCGCATAACCGACGGTGTCGAGGAAGTTCTGGTTAGCGTCGAGGATGGTGCCGTCGAGGTCGAATTCGATGATGGCCTGGACGCGGTCCAGCGCCTTCAGGCGGGCGAACAGATCGTCGCGGGATCGGAACATGCGCCACATGGTGGCTCTCCGTTCTGCAGGGCTGCGCGAACGCGGGGGATACAGCCTGTGCCACGGTGAGGGGCCCAGTATTCATGGGCATCGTGCCGAACAAATTGTTAACGTCATTATAATCGCGTTGCGTAGTGGATTACCGGCCGACCGAGGATATGAAATGACTCCATGTGTACGAAGTGAATCATAAGATGATGCCGTTGCGGAAGGCGTCGGATGCTTTGGTGGTCGCGTCGCTTTGCAGTCAGCATCGGAAGGGAGTGATCCTCTCTCCAGCCAGAGCTTCGGCCGCCGGTGCGAGGCCTCGCGATCGCGTTGCGCGGCGAAACCTTTCGAGCTTGGTGACGTTGGTGCGGCAGCGGGGGCGCCACTCACATCACAAGATCACGGGAGAGACGTCATGGCCGAGACCAAGACTCTTGATGACCTGTTCGTCGACAGCCTGAAAGACATCCTCTTCGCCGAGCGGCAGATCCTGAAGGCCTTGCCGAAGATGGCGCGGGCGGCAGGCTCCGGCGAACTGAAGGCTTCCATCGAAAAGCACCGCGACCAGACCAACGGCCAGATCGAACGGCTGGAGCAGATCTTTGCCGACATGGACATGTCGCCGCGCGGCAAGCATTGCCCGGCCATCGTCGGCATTCTGGAGGAGGGGCAGGAAATCCTCGAGGAATATGCCGGAAGCCCGGCGCTCGATGCCGGCATCATCGCCTCGGCGCAGGCGGTCGAGCACTACGAGATCGTCCGCTACGGCACGCTCAAGACCTGGGCGGATATGCTGGGGTTCAAGAATGCGTCTCGCCTTCTCGCGGCCACGCTGGCCGAGGAGGAGCAGACGGACCAGGACCTGTCGGCGCTCGCCAAGGCCAAGGTCAATCCGAAGGCGATGGCAGGCAAGGCCGCGTAACGGAACCAGGCCGATGCTGTTCACGAAGATCGCATCCACCATTGCACACGCGGCGGGACATCCCGCCGCGTTCGCTGTTGCCCTCGCGTCCATCGCCGTCTGGGCGCTTCTCGGTCCTCTCCTCGGCTATTCCGAAACCTGGCGGCTGGTGGTCAACACGGCCACGACAATCGTTACCTTCCTGATGGTGTTCATTCTTCAGAACACGCAGAACCGTGACACCACCGCCCTCCACACCAAGATCGACGAACTCATCCGGTCGAGCCGGGCGGACGACCGGTTCATCGGCATCGAGCACCTGAGTGTCGAGGAGTTGGAGAAGCTTCGCGACGCGTGCGAGAGCGTGGCGAGCGCCAGGCGTCCGGGCTGAGCGCCGCCGTCGCATCACACTCTCGGAAGGTTGGCCGAAAATCTCTGGAACCTTCTCGATGCACGCGCGTTACCCCCAGGTTTTGCCGTTCGAGGGGCGCGATGGGCGGGGAAGTCACTCTCGGAACTGCGCTCCATCTCGGCCTCGATCGCGGATGACGGTTGCGGATGGATCAGATGGATGACGCGACCGCATGCATCACGCGGCTCGAGGCCGAGAATTCGGATCTGCGCGAGACCCTCAGGAGGGTGCAGCGCATCGGGCTGATTGGCAGCGTCGAGGTCGACCTGCGGCGCCAGGCATTCCGCAATTTTCGGTCCCCCGAATATCTCGCCATCCACGGCCTGCCTTCCGACGCCGCCAACGAGACCCATGAGCAATGGCTGGCACGCATCCATCCCGAGGATCGCGGACGGATGGAGACCCACTTCCTGACCGAAGTCGGGGGGAGAGCGAGCGACTATACTGCCGAGTACCGCATCATCCGACCTTCGGACGGAGAGGTGAGATGGATCTTCGCCAAGGGCGTCATCGAGCGTGAGCCGAGCGGCGAGCCCATCCGCTTTGTCGGGGCCCACCTCGACATCACCGAGCGAAGGCTGCTCGAGCAGCAGACGGAAACCATCGCGCGGGAGTTCGCGCACAGGGTCAAGAACCTCGGATCCGTGGTGCGGTCACTGGTGAAGATGTCCGCCCGCAGCCATCCCGAAGCCATGCCCTTTGCCGACAAGGTGATCGGCCGGATCGATTCCCTTTTCCGGGCGAAGGAACTGGTGCAGCCCTCCCGCCACCAGAATGTGGGCGGTCATTCGATGCTTGAGCTTCTCGACATCCTGCTCGCTCCCTATGCGGGAGCCGGCAATCCCATTTCCGTCGCTGGAGCCGACGTGCGGGTCGGCCCGCGTGCGTCGACCGCCATCGCCCTCGGCCTCCACGAACTGGCGACCAACGCCGTCAAGTACGGCGCGCTGAGCCGGGAGGGTGGTCGCCTGTCGGTCGAGGTCAGGCCTCAAGCGGATGACTGCGTCGAGGTTGTCTGGGCGGAGAGCGGCGGCCCTGCTCTGGACGGAAAACCGCTGAAGTCCGGCTTTGGCTTCGAGATGCTCGACCGGATCTTCGCGGCCCAGATGAGGGCCACCGTGGTGCGTGACTGGGTGCCGGACGGTGTGACGGTCGCAATCCGTCTGCCCATCGACCGCCTGGCCTCCTGAGACAGGCGGCGGGTCGCGTCAGGGCGAGCAAGCACGCCGTCGGATCAGGTCTCGGTCCCGCGCGGCTCGCGCTGGTTGGCCTTGTCCATCAGCTCGTCGCGGTGGCCGCCCGGCTGGCTCTGAACATCGTCGTCGCGGATCAGATCCTGCTCGGCCTGGCCCCAGCCGCCGTCCTCATGGGGAAAGCCGCCCTGCTGCCTGCCGGTGCCGCCGGACTGGTCCTGCTGCACGCGGTCAGCGGCGGGCCTTGCCTTGTCGGTGCGACGATCATCGAAGCGGTTGGTCATGATCCTGTCCTCCTGCACCCCCAACCCCGCGGATGAAACTGTTGCGGCCCCGCAATGTTCCGACACGGGCAGCTTGCTGCCGGGAACACGCGGGGCAGCACCACGTTGGTTCCGACGCAGAACATGGAGAACGCCATGGGCGACGAGCGAGCGATGAAGATCTTCCAGCTGGATGACCAGATCAGCACCTTGCAGTCGGAGCTGAAGGAGTTGACGGACAGGGCCTCCGCCGTCAGTGGCGCCGCAAGTGAAGAGCGTCTCAACGACATGATCGCGTCGGTCGAGGCAAAGATCGCCACCCTGCGGGAACTGCGCGACGCGCATGCCTCCGCCATCCGCACCTGATCCTGCCAGGGGAGAGGACTTGCCTCTCTCGACGGCGCGTTGATGGTCCTGCTTGTGGCCGACGCGAACAGGGTCAGTGGCCATTCTGGCGCCGGAATGCTGCCAGTCCGACAGCCACCAGGTCGCCGTGCCGTCCGCAGCCGCAGCGGGCGGCCGCCAGGATCGCGGCGGCGATGTTCGCCTCTGCGGCCTGCACCCCTTTGACACCGAGCATCCCTGCACATTCCGACGCAGCGGATCGCATCTGCTGGAGCTGTCCGACCGTAAATTCTGCCGCGGGAAATGGTGGCATTTTCGCCTCCTGCCTCGAACCCGGCGGACGAACGCCGCAGGCCGGGGCTGGTTCCGTCTCCTGTCGGGGGAGGGGCTGGCCGCCGCGAAAGAGGGGGCAGATCCGCGGCGGCCGTGCCCTGAGGCACACCGGACGCAAGCGGCCGGCAACGCCATCAACGCGGCCGGCATCGCTCTGTTCCGCCCGCAATGCCGCATCGGGGCGTTGATGCGCGAGAGGCGGGCAGCCGATGCCGCCCGCCCCCACAGGCAGCCTACTTGCTGATGTTCCAGTAGACCGGCAAGCCGGCCGTCAACAGGCCCTTCAGGCTCGCCTGGTGCCCGCGCACCAGCCAGAACTGGCCGACCGGGATATAGGGCACGGTCTCGACGGCCCGCTCCTGGATCTGCCGGGCGATGGCCTGGCGTCCCGCGAGGTCCGGAGCCGTGGTGAAGGCCGCGCGCAGTTTCTCGATCGTCTCGTCACAGGGCCAGCCGAACCAGGCGCGGTCGCAGTTCGAGCGCAGCGCGAGATGCCCCACGGGCTCCCACATGTCGGGGGCGGCCGGACCCGACAGGAAGGCGGACCAGCCGCCTTGCGCCACCGGGTTCTTCGAGGTGCGGCGGCTCGACAGGGTGCCCCAGTCCATCGCCTGGTAGTCGACATTGAGGCCGATGTCGCGCATCGCCTGCGCCACCACGAGGGTGGCCGGGCTCAGCGCCGTTTCCGTGGCGTCGAGCAGCACGATCTTCTCGCCGTTGTAGCCGCTCTCGCGCACCAGCAGGCGGGCGGCCGCGACATCAGCAGGCTTCCACCCGGCATTGCTGAAGTAGGGGGAGTCGCACATGAAGAACGACGGGCAGTTGGTGTAGAGGCTCTTGTCGTCGACATAGGCGCGAAGCGTCTGCTCCTGGTCGACGAGGCGCAGGATGGCCTGCCTCAGCTTCGGGTTGTTGAAGGGCGGCTGCAACTGGTTCATGCGCATGACGCCCTGCAGCGCCGACAGGCGGCTGATGGCGATCCGCGCGTTGGACTTCACCAGCGGGATCATGTCGGGCGGCAGCTCCTCGAAGATGTCGATCTCGCCGGCCTGCAGCGCGTTCAGGGCGGTCTGCGCGTCGGGCATGATGATCCATTCGACGCGGTCGACATTCGCTCGCTTGCCGCCGGCAAGTCCGTCGGCCGGCTCGGACCGTGGCACATACATCGGCGCCTTCGCATAGACGATCTTCGCGCCCGGCGACCACTCCCCGCGCACCATCATGAAGGGGCCGGAGCCGATCGGGTCGGTGATGTTCTGGTTCGCCGGGGTCGAGGCGATGCGGGCCGGCATGATGAAGGGCACCATGGAGCTCGGCTTGCCGAGCGCTTCCAGCACCAGGCCCCAGCGAGCCTTCAGCACCAGCGTCACTGTCTTCGGATCGGTTGCGGTCAGCGAGGCGGTCTGGCCCATGAGCTGCTGGCCGAGGCCGTCGCGCTCGCCCCAGCGCTTCAGGGACGCAACGACATCCTCCGCCGTGACCGGCTGGTTGTCGTGGAATTTCAGGCCGTCGCGCAGCACGAAGGTCCAGGTGAGCCCGTCGGCGGAGACTGTGTGCCGCTCCACCATCTGCGGCCTGATCGCGCCGGACGTGTCCTGCGCGAACAGCGTGTCGTAGACCATGTAGCCGTGGTTGCGGACCATGTAGTCCGAGGTGGTGATGGGGTCGATGGTGCGCAGGTCCCCGAAGGGGCGCACCTTCAACACCGTCTGCGCCATGGCGGGCAGCGCCGTCATGGTGAGCGCGACCGCGGCTGCGGCCATCGTCAGTCGTCGTGTCCAGCGAGTCATCGTCATCCTCCCAGTGTCTGTCTCATGCGGCGCCGTTGTCGGCGTTCTTGGCCCGTCTCGCGGGCGATTGGTCAGGCGCGGAGCTGCCGCGCGAGTTTCGGGTCGATGGCGTCGCGCAGCGCGTCGCCCAGCACGTTCACGGTGAGCACCAGCAGGGCGAGGGCGATGCCGGGAAAGGCGATCATCCACGGCGCGCGCTGCATGAAGGCGCGCCCCTCTGCCAGCATGTTCCCCCAACTCGGAATGGTCGGCGGTGTGCCGGCGCCGAGAAAGGACAGCACCGATTCCACGATCATCGCCGAGGCGAAGACGTAGGTGGCCTGCACGATCACCGGGGCTGCGACATTCGGCAGGATATGCTGGACGAGCAGGCGCGCCGTCCGCGTGCCGCTGGCCCGGGCCGCCTCGACATAGGGCTGCTCGCGAATGACCAGCACGGACGAGCGGACGATCCTTGCCATGCGTGGAATCTCGGCGATGGCGATGGCGATGATGACGTTGCGCACGCCGGAGCCGAACAGCGACATCAGCGCGATGGCGAGCAGGATGCCGGGAATGGCCATCATGCCGTCCATGACGCGCATGGCGATGCCGTCGAGCCAGCGGATGAAGCCGGAGACGAGGCCGATCGCCAGACCGAAGACGACGGTCACCAGCGTCACGAAGGCGCCGACGGTGAGCGAGATGGCCGCTCCATTGAACGTGCGGGACAGCGTCGAGCGGCCGATCTGGTCGGTGCCGAAGGGATGGGCAAGGCCTGGCGGGCGCAACCGCTGCAGCGGATTGACCCGAGCAGGATCGACAAAGAGCAAAGGCGCGAGGAGGGCCATCAGCGCGAACGCAAGCAGCACGAGGAGACCGATCAGGATGGTCGGATGACGGCGCAGGAAGGTTCTCGACCGGGCGAGGGCCCCGGACAGGTCCTGCATCGTGGGCGCGGCGCTTCGAGGCGGTGCTTCGGTCATCGCCATCGCGCCCTCAGTACCGGACGCGCGGGTCGAACAGCACGTAGCTGAGGTCGACCAGCAGGTTGATGAGCACGTAGATGCCCGAGAAGATCAGGATCAGGCCCTGCACGACGGGATAGTCCCGGCGCAGGATGGCATCCGTCGTCAGCCGGCCGAGCCCGGGGATGTTGAACACCGTCTCGGTGACCACCACGCCGCCGAGGAGCGCCGCGATGCCGACGCCGACCACCGTGACGATGGGGATCGCGGCGTTCTGCAGCGCATGGCGAACGAGAACGCGCAGCGGCATCAGGCCCTTGGCGCGCGCGGTGCGGACATAGTCCTCCGAAAGGACTTCCAGCAGGCTCGCACGGGTGATGCGCGCCAGCAGCGCCGCATAGAGCATGGCGAGGGCCATGCCCGGCAGGATCAGGCTGTTGAGGCAGGCCCAGAAGCCGCTGGCGAGCGGCACATAGCCCTGCGTCGGAAACCAGCCCAGCGTCAGCGCGAAGACATAGACAAGCAGGAAGGCGACGACGAAGACGGGCGAGGAGAAGCCGAGCATGGCGAAACCCATGACGGCACGGTCGATGCGGCTGCCGGCGGTCACCGCTGCGAGCGTTCCGAGTGGCAGGGCTATGACCAGCGCCATGACGATGGCGACCATAGCCAGCATGGCCGTCGGCTCGACGCGCATGCCGATGAGCCGGGTGACCTCCATGTCGGAGAAGACGGACCGCCCGAGGTCGCCGGAGAGGATGCGGCCCGTCCAGGCAACGAGCTGTTCGAGAACCGGTCTGTCGAGACCGAGCTGCTGGCGGATCGCCTCGATCTGCGCCTCGGTCGCCTGATCGCCGGCGATGAGGACGGCGGGGTCGCCTGGCGTCAGGCGGAGCAGGAAGAACACGAAGAGCGCCACGAAGACGAGCACGGGGACCGTCGCGGCGAGGCGCCTCAGGACATAGGGCATCATCGGCCGGCCGCCCGGTGCAGAGTGCTGTGCCGCAGCATGTCGTGTTTCCTCAATTCGGCATTCTTGTAAAACGTTTCAATCAAAGCTTGCACAGGCCGCTTTGGTCATCAAGTGGGAAAATTTGGGCCGATCCATTGCATTATGGTCGCGGCGTTGAAAGAATGGGCGCAACGGATTGAACCGTTTCAAAGCGAGGGCGCTGATGGCCACGATCCGCGATGTGGCGCGGCTGGCGAATGTTTCCGTGGCCACCGTGTCGAACGCGCTGAACAGCGCGGACCGCGTGAGCAGCGAATTGCGCGCGCGCGTCCACGCGGCGGTGGAGAAGCTCGGCTACGCCCCCCACGCGGCCGCCCGATCGCTGCGCAAGCGGTCGAGTGGCCTGCTCGGCCTGGTGGTTGGCGACATCACCAACCCCTTCTTTTCCGATCTCTTTGCCGCGGTGGAGGATGCGGCAGCGGCGACGGGCCACCTGGTCCTGCTGTGCAACTCGTCCGAAAACGTCGAGCGCGAGGAGGCCCATCTGAGGATGCTGCGAAGCCAGCGCATCGATGGCCTGATCCTGGCGCCGACCGGCGCGGTGTCGATGAACCGCGCCGCCCTGCTGGCGCAGCTCGAGGTGCCAGTGGTTCTCGTCGACCGCGCCATGGACGGGCTCGGCTATGACGCCGTCGTGCTCGACAACCATCGGGCGGCCTTCGAGGCGACTCGCCATCTGATCGCCGCCGGCCATCGGCGCATTGCCCTCATCAACGGCCCCGAGGTGGTGCGTACCGCCGCGGACCGCCTGCGCGGCTATCGCGAGGCGTTGCTCAGCGCCGGCATCGCCTTCGATGCGGGCCTCGTGCGCGACGCCGGCTTCCAGGAGGCGCCCGCCTGCCGGGCGGCTGCCGACCTTCTGCGGTCTGACATGCCTCCCACCGCGATCTTCGCCACCAACAACCTGATGACCGTTGGCACCATCCGGGCCCTGGCCGACCTCGGCCTTCGTTGCCCGGAGGACATCTCCATTGTCGGGATCGACGATCTGCCCTGGGCGGATTCTGTCTCGCCCCGACTGACCGCCGTCGCCCAGCCTGTGCGCGAGATCGGTGAGACGGCCCTGGCCCTCCTGCTCGACCGGATAGGGGGATTGCGCGTCGGGCCGGGGGAGGTGACCGTCATGCCGCCAAGACTGATCATTCGCCGCTCCTGCGGCACGCCTTCATCCCCTGCATTCGAGACCGTCGATGTCGCATGACCTGATCACTCTCTCCGCCACCGCGGTCCGCGCCAGGCTGCAGAGCGGGGAGGTGACCTCGGTCGACCTGGTGGAGGCCGCCGCAGCGCGCATCGCCGAGGTGGAGCCGAGGGTCAACGCCATCCCCATCCTCTGCCTCGACCGGGCGCTCGATCAGGCCCGGGCGGCCGATGCCGCCCGCAGGGCCGGCCAGGACACGATCCTCTCCGGCATCCCGATCGTCGTGAAGGACAACAACGACGTCGCCGGCGTGCGCAACACGGGCGGAACGCCGATCTTCCGGGATCGCGTCTCGCTGGCGTCCGACCGAACCGTGGCGATGATGGAGGCGAACGGCGCGGTGGTGCTCGGAAAGGCAAACCTCTCCGAACTCGGCGGCGCCCAGACGACCAATGCCGTCCACGGCACGACGCTCAACCCTTATGACACCCGTCTCACCTGCGGTGGATCCTCCGGCGGCTCCGCGGTGGCACTCGCCACCGGCGAGGCCTGGCTCGCTCACGGCAACGACTATGGCGGCAGCCTCCGCATCCCCGCGGCCTTCTGCAACGTGTTCGGCCTCCGGCCGACACCGGGTCGCATCCCGCGCAAGCGGCTGACCGACCCGTTCGACACCATCTTCGTCGAAGGCCCCATGGCCCGCTCGGTCGATGATCTTGCGCTGCTCTTCGACGCCATGGTCGGCTATGACACCGGCGATTTCCTCACCCAGCCCGCCGGCAGGCCGCAGTTCTTCGCCGCTGCGCGCGATCCGCGGAAGCCGGCCCGCATCGCTCTGACAGCGGACCTCGGCCTGCCGGTCGAGGCGGCGGTCAGGACGGCGGTTGAGGCCTTCGCGGAGACGCTGGGGCGATCAGGGGTCGCGATCCATCGTGGCTTTCCGGCAACGACGGGCGCCATGGATGCCTTCCGCACACTGCGCGGCGAGAGCTTCTTCGCCACCTGGGAGCCGTTGCTCGACCGGCACCGCGACCTTTTTCCCGCCGCCGTCATGGGCGACATCCTGCGTGGACGCGACCAGCCGGGGAGGGCGATCGCGGCAGCCAACCGCGTGCGGACCGATTTCTATCGCCGCGCCGTGGACTTCCTCGACCAGCACGACTTTCTCGTCTGTCCCGCGACCCAGGCCATGCCGTTCCCCGCCGACAGGCTGGTTCCCGGCGACATCGACGGTCAGCCGATGCAGGATTATCTCGGCTGGATCGCCATCACGGCGATCTGGTCGCTGAGTGGCCTGCCGGCGATCTCGGTCCCCATCGGTTTCTCGCCCGAGGGGCTGCCGATTGGCGTGCAGATCCTCTCGCATGGCGGGCGCGAGGCCGACCTCATCCGTCTCGCTGCCTGGATCGAGCGGGAGCTCGGTCTGCCGACGGCGCCGATCGATCCGCGATGATGACCGCTCCGGCCTCCAAGACTGTCGCCCCCGCCCTGCCGCGACGCCTTCTGGCGCCGGGGCTGGAGGTGACGCTGGTCGGCTTCGGCGGCGCGCCGCTCGGCGACCTTTTCGCACGGCTCGACGAGCGGGAGGCGCAGGAGGCGGTCGTCGCGGCCCTCGCGGCGGGGGTCAACCTTGTCGACACCTCGCCGCTCTACGGCCACGGGCTCTCGGAGCACCGCATCGGCGCCGCGCTGCGCAGGGTTCAGCGCGACGACGTCGTCATTTCCACCAAGATCGGCCGCTGGATGGATCCCGCCGCTCCGAACTCGGACCGCTCCGGCTATGCCGGTGGCCTGCCGCACGGGGCGGTCATCGACTATTCCTACGACGGCGCCATGCGCTCCTTCGAGCAGTCGCTGCTGCGTCTCGGCACCGATCGGATCGATATCCTGCTGATCCACGATGTCGATGTCTGGACCCATGGCGCCGAGATGGAGCAGCGCTTTGCGGAGGCGATGGACGGGGCCTATCGCGCCCTCGACCGGCTGCGGTCGTCCGGTGCGGTGAAGGCGATCGGGGTCGGCGTCAATGAGGCGGAGATGTGCGAGCGCTTCGCGCGCGCGGGCGATTTCGACGTCATGATGCTCGCCGGCCGCTACACCCTGCTGGAGCAGGACGCTCTCGACGGCTTCCTGCCACTCGCTGCGCAGAAGAAGATCGGGGTGATGCTGGCGGGGGTCTTCAATTCCGGCATTCTGGCCCGGGGCCCGACGGCCGGAAGCCACTACAACTACCGCCTGCCGCCACCGGACCTGCTGGAGCGCGTCCGTGCCATCGAGGCGGTCTGCCGCGCCCACGGCACCTCCCTGCGCCAGGCGGCACTGGCCTTCGCAGCGGCCCATCCCGCCGTCGCGACACTCGTGCTCGGCGCCGTCCGGCCGGCCGAGATCCTCGACAATATCGCGTCCCTCACCGCCCCGGTTCCGACATCGCTGTGGAGCGACCTGAAGTCGGCTGGCCTCATCGCCCCCCACGCGCCGACGCCGGAGTGAGGTAATGCGGATCGACGCGCACCATCACGTCTGGACGGTGTCGCGCGGCGACTATGGCTGGCTCGAACGCGCGCCCGACGCCATCCGCCACGACTTCGGGATGGCGGATATCGCCCGCTTTCTCGCGCGCCACGGTATCGGGGCCACGATCCTCGTCCAGGCGGCGCCGACAGCGGCAGAGACCGCATTCCTCCTCGAGACGGCGCGTCGGGCCGCCGTCGTCGCAGGGGTCGTGGGCTGGGTCGATCTTCTCGCTGCGGATGCCACGGAGAGGATCGGTCGCCTCGCCGACGACGAGCTGCTTGTCGGCCTGCGGCCGATGGTCCAGGACATTGCGGACGACGAATTCCTCCTCGATCCCAGCCTCGCCCCGGCACTTCGAGCTATGGCCGAGAGGGGTCTCGTCTTCGATGCGCTGGTGCTGCCGCGCCATCTGCCGCGGCTTCTCGTGCTCGCCGACCGGCATCCTGACCTCTCCATCGTCATCGACCACGCCGCCAAGCCCTTCATCCGCGACGGCCTGCTCGATCCCTGGCGCGCCGACATGGCGGCACTGGCGGCGCGAGCCAATGTGACCTGCAAGCTGTCGGGCCTGGTGACCGAGGCGGCTGCCGGCTGGTCGCCCAGAGACCTGGCCCCCTATGTCGCGCACATCCTCTCGGTCTTCGGGCCGGAGCGCCTCATCTGGGGCAGCGACTGGCCGGTGGTGAACCTCGCCGGCGGCTACGACGCCTGGCGGGCCGCATCGGCGACCCTGCTGTCGTCGCTCGACGACAGCGCCCGCAAGGCGATCTTCGGCGGCAATGCCGCCCGCATCTACCTTGCGGCCCGTGGCCGCATTCCGCCAAACTCTGGAGAACAGCCGTGCTGAAGGGTCTCGATCCCGTTCTCGGTCCGGATCTGCTCTGGATCCTCGCGGCCATGGGACATGGCGACGACATCGCCCTTGTCGATGCCAATCATCCGGCCGAACGCATCGCTGCGGCCACGGTGTCGCGGCGGCTCGTTCGCCTGCCGGGGCTGACGATGGGCCGTGTGACGCGGGCGGTCCTCACCCTGATGCCGATCGACGATTTTGAGCCGCACCCGGTGCGCCGCATGGAGGTGGTGGGCGATCCCGCAGCCGTGCCGCCAGTCCAGCGGGAGGTGCAGGATGAACTCGAGCGCATCATGCCCGCACCCGCCGCCATGTCGGGTATCGACCGCTTCCACTTCTACGAGGCCGCCACCCGCGCTTTCGCCGTCATTCAGGTCGGTGATCCGCGACCCTATGGCTGCTTTCTCCTGCGCAAGGGCGTGATCGCCGGCAGCCCTGTGCCCCCGCTGCGATAAATTCAGCGCCGTCTGGAACCAACCTCATCGCAGTACGTTTTCGTGGTTGGCCGTGATCCCCTTGCGGTCGAAGCCAGACCGGCCACAAGGTGGGCCCGGATGGCTTCACGCCCACCCTCGCATCGGCGACGGCGCCCGCGCTGACCAGACGGATTCTCGATGCCCGACCAAGTCCGACCCGAATTCTCCCAAGGGTCCGTATCCGCGCCGCCTGCCGAAGCCTGGGTCGCCTCGATCGTTGAATCCTCCTTCGACGCCATTGTCAGCAAGAACCTGCAGAGCATCATCACCACCTGGAACAGGGCCGCTGAACGACTCTTCGGCTATTCGGCGGTGGAGGCGATCGGCCGCAGCGTTCTCATGCTCATCCCTGAAAACCTCCGGGGTGAGGAGGACGACATCATCGCGCGGATCCGGCGCGGCGAACGGATCGAGACCTACGAGACCATCCGCCGGCGCAAGGACGGCTCGCTGGTGGAAGTGTCGCTGACCGTGTCGCCGATCCGCGATGCCTCCGGCTCCATCGTCGGTGCGTCGAAGATCGCCCGCGACATCAGCGTGACGCGCGAGAACGAGCGCCGCATCCGGCTCCTGATGGCCGAGGTCAATCATCGCGTGAAGAACCAGTTCGCGGTCATTCTCTCGATGATCCGCGAAACAGGGAAGCAGTCGCCTGATCCCGCAACGTTCCAGCAGCGGGTCAAGGAACGGATCATGGCGCTCTCCCGTTCCCATGACCTTCTCGTCGAAACCGAATGGTCGGGTACGGATCTGAGCGCGCTGGTCACTGCGCAGCTCGAATCCTTCGAACATCGCGAGAAGGTGTCGGTCTCGGGTCCGCTGCTCGCCCTGAAGCCCATGGCCCTGCAATATCTTGGGATCGCCTTTCACGAGCTCGCGACCAATTCGGCCAAGTACGGAGCTCTGGGCGACAGAGGCGGGACCATCCGCATCTCCTGGGAGGTCAGTCCCACGACCGATGATGACAGGCAGTTTTCGCTCTGGTGGCGCGAGACCTTCGATTCCTCCGGTTCGAAGGCCCCGGTCCAGGCAGCGCGAGAAGGCTTCGGCACGACCGTCCTGCGGCGCATCGCCCCAAGTGCCCTCAACGGTCACGGCCATTTCGAGTCGGGCACTGATGGCGTGATCTGGTCTGTCACCGCGCCGCTGGAAGCCCTGAGGGCGAACTAGACCAGGGCACCCGTCCCCCTGGTCATCGTGTCGGATGGTGCATCGTGTCGGGGGTCTGGATCGGGTCCTCGGGCTGCGGCGGGATCGGCGCCGGCTCCGGCTGGTCCGGCTGGGGCGGTATCGGCGGCGGCATCGGTGACGGGAAGGGGTCCGGCAGCGGCGGCTGCGGATTGCCGAAACGGATCGGCGCACTCTGCATCATCATGGCGGTCTCCACTTCTTCTCGCAGGGACAACCGCGTTACGGACGGATCGTTCCGGACCGAGCCCGGTGTTGCCGGCTTGACGCGGGGCACATCCGCGAAAATTCGCTTTCCGGCATCATTCAAACGGTTCAAACTCACCTTCAAGGCAAGGCCCGCCCCCGCGGGACCCAATGAATGCCGGGAGGAAACCGATGAAGAAGCTGATGCTGGCGCTGCTTGGCGCCTTGTCCCTGACGTCTGCGCGGGTCGAAGCCCAGACGGCGGCTCCCGCCTGGCCCCAGCGCCAGGTGACGGTCATCGTGCCGTTCACCGCCGGAGGCACGACGGACCTCTTCGCCCGCATCTTCACGCAGGCGATGCAGCAGAAGTACAACGTCGCCTTCGTGGTCGAGAACCGCGCCGGCGCCGGCGGCACCGTCGGTGCGACCGCCGCCTCGCGTGCCGCCAAGGACGGCTACACGCTGTTCGTCGGCACGGCGAGCACCCACGCCATCGCGCCCTATGTCTACAAGTCGCTGAACTACGACGCCGATCGCGATTTCCAGCCGATCAGCCTCTTCGCGACCCTGCCCAACATGCTGGTGGTGTCGAACGCCATTCCGGCCCGCACCTTCGCCGAGTTCGTCGCCTACGCGAAGGCCAATCCCGGCAAGCTGAATTACGGCTCCTCCGGCATCGGCGCCTCCAACCACATCCCGGCCGAGATCATCTCCAACCTCATCGGCACGCCGATGACCCACATTCCCTATCGCTCGTCCAACGAGATCATGAACGCCCTCGTCGGCGGTCACATCCATCTCGCCTTCGACAACATCACCTTCGCCTGGCCGCAGGCGCAGGGCGGCACCGTGCGCGCCCTGGCCGTGACCTCGAAGGACCGCAGCCCGACCGCCCCCGACGTGCCGACCATCGGCGAGACCTTCCCCGGCTTCGACATCGGCACCTGGCATGGCCTCTTCGCGCCTGCAGGCGTCCCGCGTGCCATCGCCGATCAGGTCGCGGCCGACGTGAAGGAGATCTTCTCGCGGCCGGATGTGGTGGCGAAGCTGAAGGAAATCGGCGCCGTCGCCTCGCCCAACACGCCGGACGCCTTCACCGCCTTCGCGCGCTCCGAGCGCGCCCGCTACCAGGTCATCGTCCGCGATGCCCGCATCAAGCCGCAGTGATCGGCTGACCTGAACCGGATACCGGTTCGCGCGTTGTCCCTCCCGAAGGCTGGAGCCGTGGCGGCTCCGGTCGATAAGGAGGGGCACATGTGGACCGGCTTCCTGGTCGTCCTGCTGATTCTGGTTCTCGTCTTTGGCGGCTATCTCGGCGGCGCGCGCGCTGCGGGTGGATCGGTGATCATCCTGATGATCATCCTCACCGCCCTCTACATGCTGAACTGGCTGCCCGACCCCTGGTGGTAGGTCCGGGGAGGGCGGTGCTTCAGCGCCCCGCCTCATCTCTCCAGGCCGCGAAATCGACCTTCGTCTGCGGATCGGTCGGCGGATAGAGCCCGAGGATCGATCGGCCCTGCAGCACCATCGCGGTGACGAAGTCCTCGAAGACCGTCATCTCCACCGCCTCGTCGGCGATCTCGTCGGCAATGCCGGCGGGGATCACCACCACGCCTTCGCCGTCGCCGACTATGACGTCGCCGGGCCAGACCGCGACATCGCCGCAGCCGATCGGCACGTTGATGTCGAGCGCCTGATGGAGCGTCAGGTTGGTCGGTGCGGAAGGGCGATGGTGATAGGCGGGGATCGCGAGCCCGGCAATCTCCGGGCTGTCGCGGAAGCCGCCGTCGGTCACCACCCCCGCGACGCCGCGCATCATCAGCCGTGACACCAGGATGCCGCCGGCCGAGGCCGCGCGTGCATCCTTGCGGCTGTCGATCACCATGACCGCGCCGGGCGGACACTCCTCCACCGCCTTGCGCTGCGGGTGACCGCGGTCCTGGAACACGGTGATCGGGTTCAGGTCCTCCCGCGCCGGAATGTAGCGCAGCGTGAAGGCCTCGCCGACCATGGTCGGCAGGGAGGGGTTCAAGGGACGAACATCCTGGATGAACTGGTTGCGGAGGCCGCGCTTGAACAGGGCGGTGCAGAGAGTCGGCGTCGAGACGCCTTTCAGCTTCTCGCGGGTTTCGGGCTTCAGGCTCATGTCGGTCTCCCGTCCGCTCAGAAGATCACCGGCTCGGCCACCGGCCCGCCGAAGCTCTCCTCGAGGAAGTCGAAGTCGCAGCCTTCGTGGGCCTGCTTGATGTGCTTGGTGAAGATCCAGCCGTAGCCGCGCTCGTAGTGGGCCTTCGGCGGCTGCCAGGCGGCGCGGCGGCGGGCGAGTTCCTCGTCGCTGACCTTCATGTTCAGCGTGCGGGCGTCGACGTCGAGTTCGATGAGATCGCCGGTCTTCAGCAGCGCCAGCGGCCCGCCGATATGGGCTTCCGGCGAGACGTGGAGGATGCAGGCGCCGTAGCTGGTGCCGGACATGCGCGCGTCGGAAATGCGCACCATGTCGCGGATGCCCTGTTTCACCAGCTTCTTCGGGATGGGCAGCATGCCCCATTCCGGCATGCCGGGACCGCCATGGGGGCCGGCATTGCGGAGGACGAGCACGGTATCGGCGGTGACATCGAGATCGTCGCGGTCGATCGCCGCCTTCATGCTGGGATAGTCGTCGAAGACGAGGGCGGGACCGGTGTGCTTGAGAAAGCGCGGTTCGCAGGCGCTCGGCTTGATGACGCAGCCGTCGGGCGACAGGTTGCCCTTCAGTACGGCCAGCGCGCCTTCGGCATAGATCGGATTGTCGATCGAGCGGATGACGTCGTCGTTGTGGACCTCGGCGCCTTCGATGCCCTCGCCGATCGGCTTTCCGGTGACGGTGATCGCTCCGAGATGGAGATGCTTGGTCAGCCGCGTCATCAGCGCCGGCAGACCACCGGCGTAGAAGAAGTCCTCCATGAGGTACTTGTCGCCGCTCGGACGGACGTTGGCGATGACCGGCACGATGCGGCTCGCCTTGTCGAAGTCCGCGAGCGAGATGTCGACGCCGGCCCGGCGGGCCATGGCGATGACGTGGATGATGGCATTGGTCGAGCAGCCCATGGCCATCGCGACGGTGATGCCGTTCTCGAAGGCCTCGCGGGTGAGGATGTCGGTGGGCTTCAGGTCCTCCCAGACCATGTCGACGATGCGCCGGCCGGCGGCCGCGCACATGCGCTTGTGGTTGGCGTCCGGCGCCGGAATGGCGGAAGCTCCCGGCAGCGTCATGCCGATGGCCTCGGCGATGGCCGTCATGGTCGAGGCCGTGCCCATGGTCATGCAGACGCCGTAGGAGC